>CXWL01000985.1_pt1 | contig 48904 bp, 12 predicted proteins | sample 590931 | NCBI WGS metagenome assembly CXWL01 (sample SAMEA3498368, study PRJEB10139) | groundwater metagenome | biome: water well; material: biofilm material | place: Germany | collected 2015-04-27 | reverse complement strand
TCACCGGATCTGTCCAGGCACCTTGGAAAAGGTCCGACGCGATTTCACAGCTAAACTGCTGATTGGCTTGATGTTGCTGTCCGCAGGCCTCCTCGAAAGCCCGGACGCGAGTTTTCAGAAAACGCGCCAGGCGGAAGCGCTCTGGTGGGGCGGCAGAATCGTCGCCGGCCGGTAGTGCGCTCCTGGCCGCGTACCGCCGCGGAAGCGCCGGCGACCGCCACAGCTCCCCCGCCGACCGCTCGGCGCCGACGTCGATGGCCAGGCGCACGGCAGCGCGGCGGTGGCCAGCGCCGGAGAGCTGGAAGGCCGAAGGGCTGGCTGTTGGGTAGCGTGCGGACTCGGCGATCAGCGACACGCGCAGGGCGGCGCCGAGCTGGGCTCTTGCTGCTTCTTCCCTAGCTGCTCGCAGTTGCCTTTGCAGCTGGGCCTGCTGCTCGAGCCCGGCGCCGCGATGGGCGAAGGCAGGCAGGCCACCGACGAGGAGGAAGAGGACGGCCAGAAAGGCCGCTCTGAGGCGCTCAGGACGCATGCCGGCCGGGAGCATAGCCCGGCCGGCGATCGGCGCTCTACGAAGCGCCCCAGGCGCGCCGGCGAGCTATTTGCCCGCCTGCTCGGCGTCCTGGTCCTCGCCGAGCACGGCCTCGAGGCTGGCCATCTCGGCGGCCAGCGCTTCGCCGACGCTCGCCGGCCGCACCGCATGGGCCGGGTGGGTGGCGGCGTGGATCTTCTTCAAGTGCTCGATCGACACACGGGTATAGAGCTGCGTCGTCTCGAGGCTCGCGTGCCCGAGGATCTCCTGAATGAAGCGGATGTCGGCACCGTTCTCGAGCATCAGCGTCGCCATGGTGTGGCGGAAAAGGTGGCAGGCACCGCGCCGCTTCCTGACACCTGAGCGGTCGAGGAGATCGCGCACCAGGGCGCCCATTCCGTCGGGGTGGAAGCGCTCACCCTCGGCGTTGACGAAGAGCGCCCACTCGTCCGTGCGCGGCACGAGCAGTGGGCGCAGGTCCTCGACGTAGCGCGTGATCCAGGCGCAGGCGCGCTCGCCGATCGGCACCACGCGATCCTTCTTGCCCTTGCCTTCGCGCACCCGCACGAAGCCCCGTGAGATCTCGACGTCGGGCAAGTCGAGGTGGACCACCTCGAGCCGGCGCATGCCGGTTGAGTAGAGGGTCTCGACCAAGGCCCGATCCCGCAAACCGAGCGGGCTCGCCAAATCAATGGCGGCCAGGATCTGCTCGACCTCCTCGACCGAAAACCCGTCGACCGGCAGGCGCTGCGGCCGACGCGGCAAGACCAGCTCGGAGGCCGGGTTGTAGACGACGTAACGCTCCCGGGTGAGCCAGCGATAGAAGCCCTTCAAGTGGGTCAGCCGGTCGACCTGGCTGTGCCAGGAGAGCGGCATGCCATTCTCTCGGCGGTAGCGGAAAACGAAGCTCTGGTAGCGCTCGAGCGTCTCGCGCGAGGCCTCGGCCGGCCGGAGAATCCCGCGCTCGACGCACCACTCGCCGAAGAAACGCACCAGGGTTTGAGCGTTGTGGAGCATCCCCGGCGAGTAGCCGCGCACCGTGAGCCAGTCGAGGTAGCGGGCCAGCAAGGCCATGAAGCCGCGGGGATCGTTCGGATCGCCGATCGGCGCGCGGTCGACCAGGCGCTTTGGCAGCTTCTCCGAGCCCATGGCTACGACCTGTCGCTACGACTGATCGTCACTACGACGGCGGGTTTTCCTCTGACTCCCATATGTGCGATTTCGCGACGCACGACCTTCGAAACGGCGAAGGACGCCCGGCGCTGCTGGGGTTTGCTCATCCCGGAAGCGCCCCGGAACCGCCCCGGAAGCGGGCCGGAAGCGCCCAGGAAACGAAACCTCTCCTTCCGGAACCGAATTCTCCAAACCCGGAAGCGAAGAAGTCGTAACGGGTTTTTCTTGAAGAATGGAAGGAAGAGAGGACGGATCGACGTCGCCCAGATCGAGCAGCCCGGCGAGCACTACCGCTCCCTGGCCACCCTGCGCCTCGTAGGCCAGCTCGTAGACGAGCTGGTGGCTCTTGCCGGTCTTCTGCGGCAGCACGTACTCGAGCGACTCGAGGCGGGAGAGGTGGATAGCCAGCTGGCTGTGACCCAAACCGGTGAAGGCCCGCGCCTCGCGGCGGGAAAATCGCACCTCGGATCGGGCAATGCCGAGCTCCTGGGCCTTGACCCGCACCAGGACGTCGAGCGCATAGAGCAGCCGCCGCGTCTGCGGCGGCAGCTCGTCGAGCGAGCGGGCCAGCACCAGGCGCGCCAGCTGGTTGGCGATCGCCACATCCCAGGCGGTGACCTCGATGTAAGCCACCTCCTTGCCGCGCACCTCGGTCGTCTTCCGCTCCCTCTGATGCTGATGCAGAAGCGCCACGGTGCGGATCAGCCGCAGGTATTTCTCGTGATCGCGGCGCAGGCGCGAGGTGGCATCGGGATAGGTGAGCGACTCGGCGAACGGGTTGCCGACGAGGAGCGGCTCGAGCAGGCGCTGGGCGTTCTGGTGGAGTGTGCGCAGCATCGGCCGCTCGCTCGAAGCGAGCTGGCCAGCGAGCGTCTCGCTCGTGCGCTGCGCACGGTGGATCGCCCGCGTTTGCTCGCGGTCCTCATCGACCGTCAGCACCAGGCAGCGATTGAGCAGCTCCTCGTCGACGTCGATCGAGGTCGTCGTCGACAGCACCGCGATCGGCCCCTCGACGTGGTACTCGTGGGTGACGAGCCGGCCGGACTGCGGATCCTTGCCGGTCGAGGCGATCGACAGCTCGCCCTCGCTCATCAGGAGCTTCAAGGCGTAGCTCGCCTTCTCCGCGCCCTCCTCCTCGGCGATCGCCAGGAGCTTGTGGCGCAGGTCCTTCTCGGCCATGTAGAAGAGCGACTGCCCGGTCATCGCCGAGTAAGCCACTCGATCCTCCTCGGGGACCAGCTCGAGCACCGCCCGCATGAGCGATGACTTGCCCGCCGCCGTGCTGCTCTGGATGAGCGCACCGAGCGGCTTGGGGAGCTTGCGGGAGATCGCCACCAGGTAGCAGACCAGCTTGTTGACGGCCTCGCCGACCAGGCCGACACGCTCGAGGTCGGAGACGATGCGCTCGAGCAACCGCGGATCGCGCAGCAGCTCGAGCGCCGCCTCGCGTTGCTCGGCCGTCATGGTCGGCGTGGTGTCTTTCGGCGTCTGTGCCTCCTTGATAGCCGCGTCCTGGAGCTCCTCGAGCTTCAGGTACACCCGCCCGAGATCGTGCAGGAGTGTCTCCTCCTTCATCCCGAGCTCGACGGCGCCCTGTTTGGCGAAGGCCCCGCGGTGGCGCGAGGAGCAGAGGTCGAGCGTGTCGACATGGAAGGCCTCACCGCGCGAAACCAGGACATTGACCTTGAGGGCGTCGAAGGAAAGGTTTTTGGCCAGGCCGCGGACCCGGAAACGGCGGTCGCCAAGGCTGATCATCACGTCCTCGCCCACGCGCTCGCACGGCACGGCCAGCGGCGGGCGGGCCGGGAGAAGCGACGAAGAGGCAGAGGGAGAAGCAGGAGCAGCGACAGAAACAGAAGCAGAAGCCAAAGCAGCCGGCGCCGCCGGGGCGGCGCCGGCCAAAGGCTCGGCGACTAGGGAAGAAGCTTCGGGCGAGCGGGCGGGCTCGATGGGTGTCCGCGCAGGCTCACCGGCGGCGCTGACGGCGGCCAGCAGCTCGCTCTCGTCGAGCCGGAGCGGCGCCGCTCCCTCCCCCATCCATGTTGCATGGCGAAGCACCAGGTCGAGCGCCTTCGCTGGCGGCTGGACTTTCAAGGCGTAGGCGTTGGCGTCGAGGCCGTGCGGGAAGGACACCCGCCAGCAGTCGATGCCGTGGCCCTCGAGCTTCTGGGCGACCGCGCGGGCGCCCGTCTCGCCGGCCTCGTCAGCGTCAAAGGCGATGAGCACGCGTTCGATGCCGTGGCCGAGGAAGGCCTCGAGCAGCTCGTCGGTCGGCCCGTGGACGCCGAAAGTCGTGGTGACGTTCCGGAAGCCAGCCGCCCAGAAGGTCAGCGCGTCGAAGAGGGCCTCGCAGAGGATCACCTCGCGTGAGCAGGCAAGGCCGGGGAGGTTGAAGACACCGCGGAGAGGGCCGGGCAGGTACAGGTGATCGGGCGTGCCCTTGCGAAGGTTCGTGCGCACCACGCGGCCGTAGAGCTGCGCCACGTCGCCGGCAGCGTCGAAGACCGGCACGATCAGCCGGCCGTTCAGGTGCTCGTGGCCCGACGCGCGGAGGATGCCGAGTCCTTCAAGCCGCTCGCGGAGCTTCTGGCCCGTCTTGGTGGTGGCCGCTGGCAGGCGATAGCCGAGGGTGCGATCCGCGAAGCCAAGCGAGAAATGGGCGACCAGCTCCGGCGACGCGAGCCCGCGTTTGGCGAGGTAGGCCTGGGCTTCCTCGCTCTTCCCCGCCACCGCGTGGCAATAGGCCACGTACTGACGCAGCAGCTCGCCATCCGAAGCCCCCGGGTCGAGCACCCAGCTCGACACCTCTGGCGGCACCGCGGCGAGTCCCAGCCGCTCCCGCAGCCGCTCGGCGGCGTGGCGGAAGGACAGACCCTCCGCTCGCATCACCCAGTCGATCACCGTCCCGCCAGTGCCGCAGGCGCCGAGGCAGTGCCAGAGCGCCGGGGATTTGTTCGGGGAGACGACCAGGGAGGGCTCGTGGTCCTCGTGGAAGGGGCAGAGGCCGACCAGGTCCTCGCCCTGGCGGGTGAGCTGGACGCCGGCCGACTCGACGAGAGCCACCAGGTCCACCTCGCGTTTGATCCGGTCGAGCTCCACATCCGGGATTCGGGCCATTGAGGATGCCTCCTTGGAGAGCTGCCGGGCGCGTCGTGACTCGGAAACGCTGTCAAGACCCAGCGGCCTTAAAAACTAGGTTGCATCTTACTTAGTTTCTGAGTACAGTCAATCGCGAGATGAAAACCGGCAGTACCGTTGCCATGGGGAAACCAGAGCCCATGGCTATGACCGACGACGACAGAGACTTCTTCCGCGAGCTCGGAGCGCGCATCGCCAAGCGCCGCAAGGAGCTCGGCATCACCCAGGCCCAGCTCGGCACGCTCCTCGGCTACTCCCAGCAGCAGATCGCGTCCTTCGAGCTTGGTCGCAGCCGCGTCCCGCTCTCGCTCTTGCCGACGTTGGCGCGATCCCTCTCGCTCTCGGCAGAAGAGGTTCTCGGCCATCCGCGAGAGCAGGCAAACCGCCGCGGACCAGCTCCCAAGCTCGCCCAGCAGATGGAGCGCATCCAGCGCCTACCCCGCGCCAAACAACGGTTCGTCGTCGAGATGCTCGATACCGTTCTCGCCCAAGCTGGACAGTGAGCCTGGCGACCCTCCGAGGAGATTCACCCATGTCCCACGCCTTCACCCTCGAGTACTGGCTGGACGACGGCGGCTATGTGGGTCGCCTGCGCGAAATCCCCAGCGTCTTCAGCCAGGGCGACACCATCGAAGAGCTCGAGGAAAACATCCGCGACGCCTACGAGTTGCTGCGCGCTGACGAGATCGAGATCCTCGACCGCCAAGTCGAGCACCGGCAAATCCAGGTCGAGGTGTGAAGCGACGTGCGCTGATCGCCGAGCTCGAGGCCAAGGGTTGCCTCCTCGTTCGCCACGGCAAGCGCCACGATCTCTACGCCAACCCTCAAACCGGCAGCAAGGCGCCCGTTCCTCGACATAGCGAGATCAAAGAAACCCTCTGCCGACTCATTCGGCGGCAGCTCGACGTCGAGGACTGACGCCGGCCTGCCGTGACCGGCCCGGCGTGGGGCGCGTGCGTCACCCACCGACCCCTGCGGCCGCACCCTCGCCCGCCCCAGGCGGCGGCGGGGCGGCTGCCCTCGGCTCTCCCTCGGGTTTCAGGCAAGGTCCGAGAAGGCGCCTTCTCCGTACCTTGCCCCAGCCGCCCCGCCTTGGGCCCGCGCAGGCCTTTACATAACCGAGTTATGCAAACCTGGGGCGGGCTATCGGCGTTGTCGACACCGACGGTGCAGCCGTAACGGCGCCCCACCCCGGGCCGTGGTGGCGGTCGTCGCCGCCGAGCTGAAGAAGGTCGGCAGCGTGGCGCGCTCGACGTCGGTGGCCAAGGCGCCGGCGGTGATCACTCCGCGCGTCACCCTGCCACCCGACGACCACAGCAAGGCATCTCATGGCCGTCACGCCGCGTGCACCACGGCATGCGTCGCGCCGGCCGGCGACGGCACCGGCGTCTGCGACGTCGGCCAGGTCGCGGCCGATCTCGCCCGACGCTTCGAGAAGCTACCGCGGTGCTCGGCCACGTCCAGGGGCTGCGCCCGCTCCGCGGCGGCTCCGCCGCCCTGGACGAGGCACTCCGCGCCGCGGTGCGTGGGTGGCAAGCGACGGGCGAGGAGCAGCGCCTACCGCTTCGCTCCGGGCTCGGAGCTCTCGAGAAAGACGACGACCACCAGGGCGACGGCGGCGGCGAGCTCGACGGGATCGGCGGCGCGGTCGTCGTCGTTCCGGTCAGCTCTGGGACCGAGCCTGCCCGCTCCGGTCCCTCGCCCATGGTTCACTCCGACTGCGGCGACAAGGGACGACGTCAAGGGCGACCGCCAGGTCGCCGCGCCAGCGGGGCGAGCGACAGCGAGCACCCTTGACGACGGACCGCGCCGCGGTAGCGTCGAGGGGCGAGGGGTCGGCGAGGGCTGGCGCCGATCTCACTGGCGGTGGGGTGTCGGGGTTGTCGCTGCTGCTCTTTTCCTAGCTGCGCCGCTGTTGACGTCGTTGACGTCACCGGCGAGGGAAGGGGCGAGCGACAGCGAGCACCTGGACCGAGCCATGGCCTCAGATGGCGCGCGGGCGAGCCAAGAACGCCAGGCGCCAGCGGACGACGCGAGCCCGGGCGCCGTGCCTCGTGAAAACCTCGCGACCGCGCCGGACGCTACGAGCTCGGGCCAGATCGGGCTTGCGCCAGCCGGCGAACGGCGAGCTCAGGCGCACCACCAAGGACTGACTCGAGGACGGCGGCGAAGACGACGGCCGAGACGAAGGCCGACGGTGCTGTCGCCTGCAGCGACCCGTTCGACGGCGGGGCGAGTCGGCGACGTCGCCGCGGCCGGGCGACTGCAGGAACGCAGGTGAGCCGTCCAATCGCATAGCGCACGAAGAGCAGCAACCACGAAGATCACCTCGAAGAGGCTGCGCGCCCTGAGCTTCCTAGTGAGGGGGCCACACCTGATTGAACACCTTGCCCACAAGCGGATCATCCTTCGGCTCCGGCCGCCACCCCACGGGGGGCGGGATCGAGAAAAGGGCCTCCTTGATCCGAGAAAGATCGGCTCCGCCACCCCAAAGTGACGACCAGCTCGCAAAGGCACCCGCTACGCCGACCTCCCAGTACCTGCCGACGCCCCAGCCCTTTCGCAGAGCCCCACGCAGCAACCGCGTCAGAGAGTCCATGGTGCTGCCACGGAGATCCAGTGAGGCGGTCTCCCTGTGAAGTTGTGCAATCTGAACCGGAGCAAGATCACCCTCTACGGCCAAAGACCTCGCGAGCTCTTCGTAGCTCCACCCGGCATGCTTATCAAAGAACACTTTCAAATCCTCGTTGCCGCGAGCCCTTATGCGAGCCTGGGCCCGGGCGTGCCAGTCTCCTTTCCACGCCGGGGCACTATCTCTCATACGGGGCTACCTTCACGCCTTGGAGACCGAATTCGCGGCGGAGGCCCGCGCCAAACTTTAGAACCTCACGCCTCGTGTATCGTCGACCAAAGAGGGCCTCGTCGGCGATGAAGTCTTGTACCTGCTGATTCCATCCTGCGCTGTGAACGGCGCTATGCTCACCCCAGCCTAGCTCCAGCGTATACCGATCGATGTCGACGCCACGCTCAGCGAACCATTCCCTATTTTCCTGAGTAAAGATGTGATGACGGGGTGGCCGCGCCGCCCCGGCCTCAGTAGTACCCACGACACGAACATTCCTGCCGAGAAGTAGCTCTTCAAGATCAGCACTAGGAAATGCACCACCGTCCAACATCCGGCCACGGATCGATGATCGGCCTATCGGCAGCCTGAGCTCGCCAGCTTCAGGCGCAACCCGGTAGAGAGCCTCGAGTTGCTCCAACTCCGCAACGAGCTGGCTAGCTTGCCGCCCAATGGCGGGTGCGAACCGGGCGCCACCACCGACCGCGCCAGCGACCATCCCTAGATCGCCCCAGGACTCAATTGCACCTTCGACGTAGGCGTCGGTGAACTCTTCAACCTGCTTGTGATTGAGAGGGGCGTCTGTTGTCGGCATCGTGTGCAGTGCCCACAGAGTCCCTGGTCCATTGCCTAGGCGCAACAGTGCCGTTACAGGGGAAGCCATGGCCTTGAACGCGGTGCGATTAGCCTGGTCCAGCTCCTTCCTTCCGGATCTGAAGCGAAGATCGATAGCGCGCTCGATCGCGTCTGCCCACCTGCTGCAGGGCCCGTCATCGAGCCACAGACAGAGCCCGCTCGGATCCGTCGCCCCCTGCGGCCCCCACCCGACGTACGCATACAGGTTGGACGAATCGACCGTCCCCGCCGGGTCCTCTGACAGCCAGCTGGCGGTTCTTGCGTCGTACCACCTAGCGCGGTGGTACGCGATCCCCGTCACAGGATCTGTCCAGGCACCTTGGAACAACGACGGCTGCCCACCCGGGAAGCGCCCGGCCAGCGTCGCACTCGCGGCGGCGAGGTTGTCGTAGCGGAGCGGGAAGGACGGGGCGAACGCAACGGCCACCAGCGGCTCGGCGTCGTCCTCAGGCCGGGGAGGAATCACCCACTCGAGAACCTGGGTGTCTCCGGAGACGCCGGGGGCCGTCGGATCCGGCACGAAGGGGCGGGCCAGAATGTCGTGGATTCCGCTGTCCAGGCGGACGCGGTACTTGGCGCCGTGACGCCAGCCGGCAAGCGGTACGAGCGCCAGTCGGGGCGATTCGCTCGGGCTCGGCGGTACTGCCAGAGTCTCGACATCCGCTGCCGGTACGCGCGTCCAATGGTCACCCGAAGCGATCTCGAGCTCGACCCCGGCCACGAGGCTCGGCGAGGCCAGGTCGATGGACCAGTCGAGGACGATGGAACCAGGCCGCGCTACCTCGGCGTCGACGGTCTGCTCGACGTCGAAGGTGGACTCGTCATCGAAGCGGCCGGCACGGAGCTCCGGGCCGGTTTCGGCATGGGCCTCGCCATATGGGGTGTAGAGGTAGCGCACGCCGAGCGGTGGGTTGCCGCTGCCCACGGCGGCCTCGTCCAACACGCCGACGACGTTCGAAAGATCGTCACGGAGGTAGGTGTAGACGCGGGTCTGTCCGGCGAAGGGCTGGGCAAGGAGATCCGGAGAGATCTCGACGACAGCCCGCACGGCGTCGTCGAGGCCGGCGGCACCGGGGACGAAGGTGCGTCGCCACAGCGCGACGTCACCGACGGGAGTGCCGTAGGCGATCTCGCTGACGAGAGTGGCCCCCTCCCAGACGTAGGACCGCCGTTCGATGAAGGGCCGGCTGTCCTCGTCCGTCTCGCCCGAAGGGAGCTCTCCCCGGTGCGTGCGTTCGAGGAGGCGGCCGCTCGCGTCGTAGGCATAGGTGAGGCGGTGCCCGGAGGTCGTCGGCGTGACCAGCCCGCCGTCGGCTGCGGGCCATTCCGCCTTGACGTCAACGCTGACCAACTGGCCACGCCAGTCCCAGCGGTAGATGAAGTGTTGGTCCTCGGCACGGCGTCCGGAGGCGTCGTAGCTCAGAGCCTCCTCGTCGCGGCTGGCCGTCCTGCCGTTCGGGCCGGGCACGAGCGCCTCGACCTGCGTTCCGCTGGCGATCCGCTCCAGGGTATCGCCGAGCCCGTAGCCGAAGCCATGATGGTCGGCGCTGCCACGGTCGGCCGCGGTGAGCCGTCCTGCGCTATCGAGGTCGAACTGCTGGCTGGTTCCGGCCGCCAGGCCGGCTCCGAGGCGGGCGCTCACCAGCGCGTCCGCAGCGCGATGGGCGATGCCGAAGCTCGCCGAATAGCCGCCAAGGCCGCTCCAGTGGATCGCGTCGAGGTGCCAGGGCATGTCCCCGGCGGCGGTCGCTCCAGTGGTCAGGGGCGGCAGTCCCGGACCGTAGCCGAAGGACGCCTGGGCGCCAAGGCCGCCGGGCAGGGACAGTCCAACGAGGCGGTTGGCGCCGACCCAGGACCAGCTCGCATCGGCGGCCGGAGGGCCGCGGGGGCTGAGCTGGGTCGGTCGACCCAGGAGGTCGAACTGGCGATTCCAACCGGTGAGGCCACCAGCAGCCGCCACCCCTAGCCCTGGGAAGGTGGTGCCGATCGGGCGGTCGTAGGCGTCGTAGGACCAAGTGAGCGGTTCGCGCGCGCCGACCCTCTCGCCGAGCGGCCGTCCGCCCAGGTCGTAGCCGAGCAGCTGCACGCTCTGGTCGCTGGCGTCGGAGCGGGTCAGGGCGAGCGGCCGTGACAGGGCATCGTAGGTCCAGGCGTCGCCGTCGTGGAGGTCAACGCCACCGCGAGTGGCAACTGCCTGAACCGGCCGGTTGGCCGTGTCGACCTCGTAGGTGACGGTGACCGCTTCGCGCGTGGTCCAGGTCTCGAGGGCGCCGTCGGGCTCATAGCTCCAGGCCTCGGCGCTGCCATCGGGGTGAGCTCTCGACGTGAGTCGACCGGCTGAGTCGTAGCCCAAGGTCGTCCGCCACGCAGCCGTCGCCGACTCCCGCTCCTCGACCAGCAGGCGGCCATCGACGTCGCGACCGTAGCGAATCTCACCACGGCCCGGCGAGCGATTCTCGCGCACCACACGGCCGAGACTGTCGAGCTCCGCTGCGGAGACGATCGAACCGGTGCGGGTCGCGATCACCCCGCCACCCTGGTCGTAGGTCCAGGACCGCTCGGTCCCGTCGCTGCGGCGCTCGAGCAGCGGTCGGCCGAAGCTGTCGCGAAGCGGGAAATCGTGAACCACCGTCGTCGTGAGCGAGGTGCCAGCGTCGTCGCCAGGCACCAGATCCTCGAGCTCTTCGATCGTGGTCGGCCAGGGACGCGGGCTGTCGTAGACGTAGTGACGGCCGAAGAGGCCCGCGGCGGTGCCGGCGGAACCTCCGTGGCGCTCCTCCTTCAGCCAGCCCGTCAGGGGCTTGTAGGCATACGCGGCCACCTGGCGCTGGGGTGCGACCGCGCAGTCACCATCCCCGAACTCCCCAGGGTCGAGGGCCACGCCTGTGCCTTCGGAAATCGTGGTCGGTCGGCCGTCACCGTCGTACGAATAGGCGGTCTTGCGGCAGCTGATTTCGACCTGGTCGTCAGGTCTGGTGTGACGTCCGAGGACGACGACTTGCCAGATCGGCTGCCCGAGCGCTCCGAACTTGAAGTGGGTCTCGCCGAGCAGTGTCGCCGCGCCAGTTGCCTGCGCCGCATAGATGCGCTGGCGGTCGAGCTGGCCGGCGGCGTCGAAGCGCCGCTCGGTCAACAGGCCGGTGGGAGCGCGCTCCAGCCATGGGCGATCCCAGACGTCGTAGATCGTGAGCCACTTGCCCTGATCGCCATCGGTCTGCAGGACCACGTGGCCGGCGATGTCGTAGCCCAGGCTCTGGGGTGCCGTGTCCCCGACGGCGATGCTCTGCGGACGCCCAGCTGCGTCGTTCACAAGAGTGGTGACGAGCTCGCCCCCGTTGGTGACGGTTCGGGCAGGCAGCCCGTCCGGACCGTATTCGTAGCGGACCGTCTCCTTGAAGCCGTAGTCGACCTGACCCGGGCTGGCCGCCGCCAAGCCGCTCTGCTCGACCGCCACCAGGCGCTCTCGGGCGTCGTAGCGGTAGCGGGTAACGACCTCGCGAGTCTGGGGCAGGCCGTCCGCGCCGACGTAGTCCTGGATCCGCGACGCGCGGGCGAGGTGACCAGCGGCGTCGTACCCGCGCCAGGACTCCGCGCCGCCCGCTGCGCCCGTCGTGGGCACGTGAATCCGCTGGTGGATCACGCGGTCCCAGGCGTCGTAGTCGAACAGGTCGCGCCAACCCTCGGCGGTGGACGTCTGTTCTTCCAGGTTGTTGGTGAGCGCGTCGTAGTGAAGTTTCAGCTCACCCCGTCCGCTGAGGGTCACCTTGTCCGGCAGCCCCTCACCAGCCGCCGAAGTGGTCGGGGCGCCAGCGGTCGAGCCGCCGTAGTGGATCTCCTCGAAAGGCGAGTCGACGAGCGCGCCCGCGGCTTTCGTCAGACGCCCGTTGGCGTCGAAATCGAAGTTGCGCAGCACCGGAACCTGGCCGTCCGCCGCGACCTCTGACCCAGGCGCGACGGTTTCGTAGGCCTCGAACGTGCGTGTCGGCGGCTGCGCGTTGGGACCCGCTTCCGGGTCAGCTTCAGGCGCGACCGGAACGGGTAGCTTGATGAGTTGCCTCCCGGCCTGCCGGCTGAGCGGCAGATACTCCGGGCTGTACTCGACGCCAACGTTCAGGGTCCCCGGCGAGAGCCCCCGGCCCGGCGCCGAGGTAGCTGTCCGACCTGCCCTAACGAGATTCGCGCGTTGCAGTCGATCGAACGTCGGCGTCGGCGGTGACGTGACGGGCGAGCCGCCTTCCTCCGGCGGCGGCCCTCCACATGGTGTGCCCGGGGCCTGATCACTGTCCGGGTAGCACCAGAAATCGGCGCCGTCATCGGGTCCTTCGACCGACCGCAGGCGGCCGTCGTTCGTGTACGCCAGCTGCGTCGTTGCGTCGCTCAGCGTCGGAGCCTCGGACGTTCCGTCTTCCGGGCTCACGGGGGTGACCGGCAGGCGTTTCGCCACGATCCGTTCGGCACGCCCGTGGCCGAGATGCCATTCGGTGACCTGGGACCAGGGCGCGGTCACATCGACCCGAGAGGGCAGTCCACCCGCCCAGGCCACGGCCTCGTAGCTCCATGGCGTCGCGACCCCAGGTTCATGGATCTTCGAGAGGCGCCCGCGCGTCGGCTCGTAGCCGAGCACGAAGCGCTCGGGCCGGTTGCCGCCGGCGAGGTAGGCCGGCAGGGTCATCGCCGCGAGACGGAGCTGGGCAAAGGCACCATGGAGGAGGGCGCCCTTCGCGCTCGGGCTCACACCTTCAGTGGGCGCGTAGCGGTATTCGTAAGTCGGGCGGCCCTGCCCGGATGCGTCGAGCTCGCTGAAGTGTGGGTTGACGACCTCCGGCAGCCTGACCTTCTCGAGACGCCTCTGGTCGTCGTACTCGTAGACGACGGTGCGATCGGCGAAATCGGTGAGCTCGCGCAGCAGGCCGTAGCGCGGGCCATCGCCGCCTTCCGCCACGGGCCGAGGGTCATCGAAGTAGGCAAGGCGGTAGCGCCGGCCGTAGTCGTCGCGGATCTCGGTCAGCTGGCCAAAGCCGTCGTGAACGCGGAGGATGTAGCTGCCGGGGCCCTCGCCTCCCCCGCCGACAGCGAAGCGATCGGCCATCTCGACCAGGCGACCGTCAGCGTCGAACCGCAGGCTGTCGTTGTGGCGCCCGAGCAGACGGTAGCCCCGTCCACCGCGCAGGCGGGTCAGCCGCAGCCAGAGCCCCTGCGGCACCGCAAATCTGGCCGGCGCGTCGTCGAGCTCGTTGGTGGCCGACGACGTCTCGTCGATCTCCCAACCCGCGGGGACGCTTCCGCCGTCCTTGACCGGCAGGAACCGGTAGACGTTCCCATGCCCGTCGTGAAACTCGACCTCACCGGTCGGCAGCGCGCGCAGATGCGCAAAGAGGCCACCGGCCCAGCCCGCGGAGCCGAGCGGGCCATAGCCCAGCACGCCCGAGCGGTAGGTGCGATCGGCGCTGAACGCCAGCTGCCGGCCGACGGCCGCAAGGTCGGTTGCCGTCATCACGGCCTCGCCCGCGGTGAGCGCCACCGCGAGCCCGAGGCCCGGCGGGCCGGTGACGGCGGCCTCGAGGGCCGGCTCGGCCAGCGAGGCCTGGATCGGTGACGGAACCTCATCCGCCGCCCCGGCGAGCTCGGCGATGCCGTAGGGCGCCGGGTAGCCAGTCGCCGCCGCGAAGAAGTTGATCGCGCGCACGGTTGCCGCCCGCGCCGCCTCGTCTGGGTCAGATTGCCCCGGCTCGGGTGGGGGCTCGCCGGCGTCATGCGAGGCGGAGAGAATCGCCCGCACATAAGACCCCGCGAGCAGGGGCACGACCTCGTGGCGCCCCGTGAGCTCGCCGACGCCAGCCCTCTCGCCATCGGGCAGATAGGCCGGCCAGACACAGCGGCGACACTGCGCGGCCTCGTCGGCGACGTCGTTGCCGGCGATGTCCTGCCTTTCGTAGCGTAGGTTGGCCCGCGGGTCGGCCATCAGCAGCACCGTCTCGAGCGACTCGTAGAGGGCGTACGACGCGTCGAGCGGCGCTTCGCGCCCGCCGGCCTCGTCGCCGTCCAGGCCGATCCGGCGTAGGTGCACGTGCACGCTCGGCTGCGGCCAACCGGGGCCGCCAGGGGGCGTGACGGCGCCGCCAACGTTCTCGAGCCCGAGGTTCGCGTCGACGGGCAGAGCGCGCAAGCTCTCGACCTTGGCGAGGAGCTCGCGGCCGAGGTCGCCGGGCAGTGCAATCCGGACCCGGAAAGCCGCAGTCGCCTTGACCTCGTCGTCCACCCGATTGTCGGCGTCCAGCTGCGGCGTGGCCTGCAGAGGAATGCCCAATGGCACGAAACGCGTCGTCGGCGCCTGGACGGCGACGACCCCACGCTGCGCCGGGTCGATCGGCGGCACCGTGGTGACGTTGCCCACCTTGGGTGCGGGCTCGCGGTACAGGCCCGACAAGACGAAGCGGGGGCGATCGAAGGGCACGACCAGCGGCCCGCTCTCCGGATCCCAGGTGGTGAGCAAGCCGGAATCGTTCTCATCGATTGCCAGGTGGTTCGTCGACCAGGGCGCGTCGAGGGTGGCAAGGGGCCTTACCTCGGTCTTCATCCCCGGAGCCGCGCTCACCGCGTCGATCTTCCAAACGTCGATGATCGGTCGGTTGGTGTCCTGGCGGGTCCCACCGGCGAAGAGCAAGCCGTGCGCCGCGTCCACCTGGAGGCGATAGGCACTGTGGCCGGCGACGGCCAGACGCCCGATCAGGGCGGGCTCGTGATCGCCCTTCACCAGGCTGCGCAGACTGACGTCGAAGACGAAGATTCCCGGCGCTCCGAGGGCCACGAACAACAGATCGCCCGACCTCACCTTCGGCACGAATCCGGCGGCCGGTTCGCGAAAGACCCCATCCAGGCCGCCCGCGAGTCCCGAATCGAGGAGCTCGACATCGTTGGCCATGGCAACGTCGCGGAGGAAGGACGGTTGCTGGTCGACGGTCTGGATGCAGGCGGCCAGGTCCCTGACCTGCAGGGCATCGGTCGCGGACGTTGACGGATTGCCGTCCGCCAGCTCGAAGCCGACGCCACCAGGGTTGTCTTCGGTGGATCGCGCATGCAGCACGCCGATGCGTGCCAGTGGCGCGTAGACGTCGAGGAAACCGGCGCCGCGGCAATTGCCGCCGTCCTCGTCGCAGCCCGTCTGCGTCTGGGAGGCCAGGGCGGTGATGAGGGACACGGGTGCCTGGGCGGCCCCGGCCGGAGCACAGGCAGGCAGCTCGAGCGTCTGCCCCTCGAACTTGCCGAGCCGGCGCCCGCACTGGGCCGTACCGTGACTCCATGTCCCCTTGGGGAGGCGGTAGCCGCGGTTGAGGTCGACCACGGTAATGCCGCTGCCGAGGATCGCGACGTGGGCGATCGTCCGCAAGTTGTAGCGCACCCGCAAGCGATCGTCGCGGCGCGCGCGCACACCTTGGACGGTGCCGCTGCCGTCGCCGCCGAACAGGGACCAGCCATTCTCGATGTCGGTCGACCAACTCTGGCCGGTGGACAGATTGTCGATCGTCACGCGCTGGAAACGGTCGTAGAGCTCCTCGCCAGGACAGGCCTCCGCCCGCCAGGCTCCTCGTTCAGGTGAGCCAGCGTTGGGTCTGCTCGGCTCGGCGTCGCCATCGATCTCGCGCTGCCGGGTCGAGTGGAGGGGAACGTCGAACGTGTAGATCCCCTCGCCATCCGGGGTGAGCGTGTCGATCAAGACATGCTTGTAGGCATCGACGAACTTCCCGACTTCGAGGTCGCGGCCCTTTTCGTCCTCCACCAGGAGCTCGAGATCGGTCGGCATCCCTTGCGGCAGCGCGCCTGCGCCCAACCACTCGCTCGCCGTCGCGCCGCCGATCGTGCCAACGCCGTAGGCAACCTGTACCGAGCCCGGAACCGCCTGGAAGCACGGCAGCTCGGCGGCCCAAGGCGGGACGCCGGCGCAGCTCGCGTTGGCCGCCGACACGTCCTCCGCCCGCAGGGCCTTGAGCTGCCAGAGGCCGCCGTAGAGTCCGGAGTAGAAGACCCGATTGTGGCCATCGGTGGCCAGCGTGCGAACCGCCGTCAGGCTGTCGCCAGCCATGACCGCGTAGGGCGCGACGCCATGGCGGTCGGACCGCGCGCTGGTGTCGAACGCTGCGATCGTGCCGTTGGCCCCGGCGGCCAGCAGCAGGTGGCCGAGGCTCACGAGGTCGCGCGCCACGTTGGTGTCACCGAAAGCCAGGGATCCGCCGCCGGGAAGCCCACTCACCGGATCGCCACCGGCCGGCGCCGTGCTGAATTCGAACTCGTGGGGTGCGGTCGGCCACTGGGCAAGGCCAGTGCCATCGGCCACCAACATCTCCGGGGCCAGTGTGAGGCGGAAGCGGTGTCCGGCCGCCAGCGCGCCTCGCGGCACGACCACCAGGCGGCCGCGTTCCACCTCCTGCTCGATGGTCACCGAAATGTCCAGCGGATAGCCACTGGGCGGCAACAAGCTGCAGCCCTCCGTGGGTCCCAGGTCCTCGAGCCGGGCGACGTCCCCGGGCGGCGTCCCACTGAGGTCCTCGAGCGCCCGGTCGAACTGGAAGGCGAAGCGTTCCAACCGGGTGGGCTCGAGCCCGCCCGGCGCGAGGACCGCCAGGAGGGAGCGGCCGGCAACGTCGCCGGGGTCTGCCTGCGCGACCGGCCGCCGCAGTGACGCCCAGCTGTCGCCGGCCGGACACACCAGCACAGCCGGCCCGATCGGCAACGGCGGCTTGGCCTCCGGCGGAGGATCGCCTGTTCCGCGCGGTTCGGAAGGGGTCAGGTCGTAGAGACGGAGGGTGCTTCCAGCCGGCAGCGGGAAGCCATCATTGCCTGTGAGACCGACCAGGTCGGCCTGCTCGTCTTCCGGTGTGCTGCCCTGGGCCGAGACCTCGAGCGAGAGGAGGATCCTCTCGCCCGTACGCGGCAACGAGAAGCGCATGAGCCTGAAGGGGGAAGCATCGACCAAGGTCGGGTGGGCTGGCTTGGCGTCAGCCAGAGATTCGCCGATGAGGAAGTCGCCGTCGGCGCCGACCGGATCCCGCGCCTCGCGCGAAAGCACCCAACCCGTCTCCCGATCGCGGCTGACGATCTCGAAGTGCTCGCTCCTGCGCACCGGCAGCAGCCAGCCACCGCTCTCGTCGTGAGGTGAAGGCACATACACCCAAAGGTCGGCGATGAAGTTGACGATCTTCTCGAGGACTCTAGAGATGCCGGCAGCGAAGCCTCCCGCAGGGCCGGCCAGGAGGGCCCACTCGGCCCCGGACTCGCGATAGAAGGCGGCCTGAGAACGCAGCGTGAACTCCATCAGCAACGACTGGATGGCGCAGTGCGGCAAGCCTTCCGCCCGCGCCGTCTGGCAGGTGCGACGGGGCAGTGTCGGCTCATCCGAGGTGATCAACAGGCTGCCAGCGAGCCCGGTTCCCGAGCTCGCGGCGAACGGAGTGGCTCCGACCGGCGGCTCGGGCTGGACCGACGGGTCGTTCGACAGGAACCGCTCGCCGTTGCGCTCGAGCACGCCGCCCGCGGAGAGGATTTGGAGTCGATCACCCCACCGCAGCCGCACTGGTCTGCCGATCAGGACCAGGGCGTCGTCAGCCGCCACGGCTGGGGCGGGCACGGACACCCGCAGCGTCTCCTTCGCCTGGCCTGCAAAATCGAGGTCTACGTAGGCGTCGAGCGCCAGGCCAGCCGGCGTTTCGACGCCGACGGAGGCGAGAGGCAGGTTCGTAATCCGGACGAGAGTGGGTACGTCGAACGCCGCCGCCGGCACCTCGACGACATTGCCGTCGACACTGCGGAAGGTGACCTCCTCGCCGCCCGGTGCGACGAAACCGCGGCCGTCGGCGGTGACGAACGGGCTGACACGGAACTCCGCGGCCAGGGTGTGATCAGGGTCGAAGACCTTGACCCAGATCCGGCTTGCCATGGTTACCGCAAAGGCCGGCGGGTGGCCGACGGTGCCGCTCCAGCTGCCGTCGCCTTGGCCCTGGAAGCTGTCGCGCAGCGGGTCGGCCACTGGGCCTTCGACTTCCGGGGTCACCGTCCACGGCGTCGTGCCCGGCACGCTGCCGGGAAGGGCGCCGGGATCGCCGTAGACCTCGGCCACGCCATTGGCCGGGAAGCGGACGTGGAACCTCTCGGCGTGCACCTGCCCACCGGGAGCGAGGCTGCGGTTGGTGGCGAAACGCCATTGCTGGGGAGGGCCGTCGTAGATCGTGCCACCCGCGTCGGCCACTCCGCCGCTGAAGCGGGCGAGGAACGAGCGCCCTGGAAGCAGCGGGCGTGCCGGCGTGAAGACGATGCGGACGCCGTCCGCAAGGCTCACCGCGCCGTTGACGAACACGCCGGTGCTGGCGCCCGCCGGGTCGAGCAGCTCGAGCGCGAGTGTCGACGCCGCCAGCGTCGTCGGGTCGAGGGCCTCGCTGAACAAGATGGCGACGGTGGTCGCCAAGGGCTGGTCGACGGCGCCCTCGGGCGGAGTCAGGGAGAGAATGCGCGGCGCCACTGGCAGGATCGCGAGGTCGAGGCTGACCGTCTGCCCGGCCGCCACCTCGGCCAGGAGGCCCTCACCGCGCTCGTCGCGCGTGGGGTGAAGTGCCACCAGCCGTCGGGCCGAGCCGGCCGGCACCGGCACCACGTAGCGTCCGCCGACCCGCGACAGGTCGGTCGTGCCGAGCCCGTCGGCGGTGACCCGGGAGTCGCCGAGCGCCGGCGCCGCTGGCCCGCTCCCCAGTCGCACAAGGCCAGTCGCGAAGCCGAGCGACTGGTGGGCGGCGAGCACCAGGTAGACGCCCTCGCGCACCAAGCCGTCGAGCGCCAGCGTGCCGGCGAGCTCCGGCGCCGCGACCAGTCGCGCCGTGGCGTCGCCGAGGTCGCGGCGGACGCGGGCGGCGAGTCGGGAAAAGTCACCGCGGCCATCCGCCGGCGCGCTCGCCAGCTCGGCCAGGATCAGCCGCTCCGNNGGATCAGCCGCTCCGACGGCCCACTCGTCGACGGCTCGTCGGGCGTGCCATCCGGTGCCGGCAGCGCCAGGGTCGCAGCCCGCGCCAGCGTCTGGCCGGCGAGGTCCACCCGCACCGCAGCGAGGGTGTCGTAGCCGACCACGAGCGGCAGGGCAGCGAGCTCGGACGTGGTCAAGAGGGTGGCCGAGACCGGCACCCGGGTCGGCAAGGCGCCCTCGGGGATCGTCAAGACGACGCCCTCCGTGGTGTCGACGCCACCGCCCTCTGGACCGACGATGGGACCACGCTCGATTTCATCCGGGAACGGGAAGAGCTGGATGTTCTCCCAGCCGACGTCGAGCAGGACCTGGGCGGCGCGCGGGCTCGGCGACACCATCGCCTCGAGAGCTCCCGCGCTACCCGGGACGGCGCTGCCCTGCTCGTCGGTGCTCAGCGCCGGATGGTAGAGCACGAGGTCAGCGACAAACGGAGCCTCGAGCTCCTCGCCGCCGCCGGTGAGCACCAGTCGCTCCTCGAGGTAGGCCTGGACGGCAAGGCCGCTCGGCCACGTCGTCACCCCGTCGGCCGACTGTGCGACGACCCGCGCCCGGGCGTGGCCCGTCGGCCCTACGACCGGCGGCTCGAGCGCCAGATTGGCGACCAACGTCGGCGCGACGGCCGGCGGCTCGACGCCGTCGAGGGGCTCGCCAACCGACCCCGGCGGCGTGGGTGCCGTCGTGCCGGGCGCGTCGTCGGCGAGCACCAGGGCGACGGTCCCTGGACCGGTCACGTCAACGCGAGCGCGCGCCGGGAGGTCCGTGGTTGCGGGCAGGACCGTCGGCGAAGGCAGGGTCAGCCAGCGGCCACTCGCTACCTCGTGGCGGACCGCCACCAGCCGACCCGCCTGCTCGACGGACAGCCACGCCGGTAGAGGGATCGTGACTGTCGCAGCGCCCAGATCCCACAGCCCGGCCTCGGCCAGCGCCGCCCCTCCGGCCTCGAGGCGGATCGCGAGCACAGCGGCCGGCGTCCAGCCCAGCGGCAGGAAGTCCGGAAGGCCCTGAGCACTGAGGCTGATGAGACGAACAGCTACCGGGTCGGCACCGGGCAGGACACCGGCGTCGACCGACAGCGCCGCTCCACTCGTCACGCCCACCTCGCCGCCGGCCGCTGGAGCGAGCTCGCCGGCTACCGGCGCCAGAGGCGTCAGCCGGCTGTCGAAGGGCACCACACCGGCGGACGGGCGCAGAGCGAGCCGACGGTAGACGCGGGTGGTATCGGCGGCGCCGAGGACCAGGACGTAGCGACCCGCCGGGACCTGGCCGGCGAGCACGAAACGGCCCCGGCTGTCGCTCCCGGCGCCAACCAGCGGACTCGCCTCGGCATCGGCAGCGACGGCCCCCGGCAACGCCTGACCCGCGCCGTACAGGGCAACCGTGGCGCCGCCGCGCGGCCGACCCGTGGCGTCGTCGTAGACCTCACCGTAAAGGAAGCCACCGGTCGGATCGCCGCTACCGACGAAGAACACCGTCTCGTAGGTACCCGTCATGACGTTGCCGTCGGGATCGGCAGCGGGCGGCCCGACCTCGAGTCGGACCGGCCGTTCGCGCCACCAGGCGTCGGCCGCTGGGTCGAGGGTGATCAGCACGACGCTCGGGCCGTCGAAGGACACGACGCCGTCGTGGTAAACCCCCGGCGCCTCGGCATCCAGCAGCCGAATCGACGTGCCCTGGTCGCCCACCACCAGGCTAGCGGCGGCCACTGGCTCCGAGAAGGTGACGCGCAGCACACCGCTCGCCCGCTCGAGCCGCGCGTCGGTGATCTGGGGGGCGGCGCAGTCGAGCCGGATGACCACGCTCGCTTCCGGACTCCGAGCGTCGGACAAGGGGTCGACGGTCCAGACGCGCAGCAGCCGGTAGCCGTTGCCGGCCAACGGCACCAGGATGCTGAAATGGCCCGCGGAGTCAGCAAAGCCGCTGAACATCAGACTGTCGATGCGCACCCGTACCGTGGCGCCGGAGGTCGCGGTGCCGGCGACGGCGAGCTCGGGAGCGCAGACGACCGTCGGCAAGGGGTCGAGGACCGGCGCTCCAGCGTCGACCCCGGCGGCGACCGTGAACTGGGCCTCCACGGGAGTCGCGAGTGGATTACCCGCAAGATCGGTAACCCCGCTGCCGGCCCGCAACACGTAGATCTCGTCGACGGTGAGCGTCGCCCCAGGCGTGAACGCCACCGCCTGGCCGGCGACCGTCTTGGCGCCGACCACGGTTTCGCCGCCGGCATGCCGCAGGGTGAGACCGTCGGCGCTGTCGAGCGAGGTCGGTCGCACCGGCTCGGAGAACAGCACCAGCTGCAGGGCGTTGGCGTCCGCGCCGACTGTACCGTCGGCGGGCACCAGCTCCAGCGCCTCGGGGGCGACGGTGTCGCGGAAGAGAAGACGGCGATCCTGGGCGTAACGCCCGGCCAGCTCGGTGACCCGAGCGATGACGCCGAAAGCCCCGTCGTTCGCCGGCTGTGGCACGGTGGTCGAAAACGCCACGTGCCGGCGGCCATCGGCGGCCGGCTCCTCCCAGGCGAGGGCCGCCGGGTCGAGATCGATGCCGTTGATCGAGAGGCTGGCTCCCGGTACCGCCCACGCCTCGCCGGTGACCGCGACCGCTCCCGCACCAGCGGTGTACCGCACCAGGTCGGCCGGCGCCTGGAGGGCGATTGCCGGCCCGGTGGCATCGACGAACACGTCGACCGCCAGGCTGGTCTGGTGGCCGGCCCGATCGCGAGCCGTCACCGTCACCGTCTGGGCGACGGCCGCGCCAGCACCGGGATCGAGCACGATCCCAGACGCCAAGAAGGCGCCGGTGAGCGGGTCGACGGTGGCCGGCACCGTGCCGCTGGCGCTCGTCGCCTCGATGCGATCGAGGTTCGGCTCACTGGCGATGTCGACCACTCCGGAGACGTCGAGGGTGGGGGTCGCCACCCCGGCTGGAATGCCGAGATGCGCGTGGTTGTCGGGGTGGGTGATCTGCAGGCGGGGCGCCTGCGTGTCACGGTGCACGACAATGCGGTCGCGGCCCACGCGACCCGCCGCGTCGACGGTCTGGGCGACCAGCGGGTTGGGCCCTTCGACGAGCGGCACCGCGCCGACCGCGAAGTGATCCTCCGGGGCCGCCGCCGTCACCGTGCCCGCGACGCCGTTGACACTCGGTTGACCAGCGGAAAGCGAGCCGGCCGTTGCGATGTGGTCGCCCTCGAGCAGCGCTCCGTTGACCGGGCTGGTGATGGTGATCGTCGGGCCGTCATCGGCCGCCAGGCGGGTGAGCACGAGGACGCTGCTCGTCGCCTGGCCGGCGGGGCTGGTGCACGCGACCTCCAGTTGATTGCTACCGACCACGGGCAGGGGCACGTCGCCCGCGAAGAAGGTGCCATCTGCGAGGCTGGCTGCGTAGTCGTCGACGCCGCCGGCGGCCCGTGGCACGCGGACGTGAACCGTCTGCGCGCCCGCGACCCGCCCGACCAGATCGATGGTCGGGGTCGTCACCGCACTGCCAGCCGCTGGTGCCAGCTCGGAGAAGCTGCAGCCCCCGAGGTCAAGGACGAAACTGCGCTCCGCCCGAACGGCGTTGCCGGCGGCGTCGACCGCCAGCACCGTGACGACGTAGCCGCCCGCGGCCGTGATCGGGATCTCGGTCCGCGGCTGCGCCACGCTGGCCACCGGTGCACCGTTGAGCCGAATCACCGGCGGCGGGCCGCTCGCCGCGTCGTCGACCACGTCGACCAAGAGCGTCACCGGCGCGCCGAAGCTCATCGCGTCGGCTAGCGGCGTCTCCTGACCGCCGACCAGGGCGGCCAGGCGCACGATCGGCGGCGCGAAGTCGGCGCTGACGTGGGTCGTAGCGCTGCCGAGCCGATTCTGGTGATCCCGCGCCGAGACGGTGAAGGTGTTGACCCCCGCCACCAGCTCGACGTCCCTGGCGCGAAACCCGCCGTCCGCGACTAACGAGACGACTCTCGCACCGGTCGCGCCGGTCAGCGTCACGGTGCCGTCGGCGGTCTGCGCGGCGCCCCCGATCACCGTGCCCACGACGTCGACTCGGGAGCGGTTGGTCGTCGCGCCATCGGTCGGTTCGAGAATCAGGACCTGCGGCCCGCCGGTCGAAACCCGGACTTGGATCGTCGAGGTCGCCGTCCGGCCCGCTCGGTCACGCGCCCAGGCGACCAGCTCGAACAGACTCTGGGCATCCACCGTCAGGGCCGGTACCACCCAGGACTGGCCGGTAACCGCCGCTTCGACGCCGTTCACGCTGACCGTCGGCGCGTCGCCGCTGACCGTGCCCTCGACCCTCAGCGAGGTGCCGGTGACGGTCGCGCCGTCGACTGGGCTGGTGATCGCGACCTGCGGGCCCGCTGCGAGGTCCACGGAAAACGTGACGCTGGCACTTGCCTGACGATTCCAGTCGTCACGCGCGGTCGCCGTCAGTTGGTGGGTCCCGGCGGTCGAGATCGAGCTTCCGCTCGCAAACGGCGCGCCGTCGAGAACTGCGGTGACCGTCGCCAGCGGGTCGCTGGCCGCGACCTGCGGTCGAACGACCCGCTGGAAGGTCGTGCCCGGCGGGATCGGCGCGCCCGACTCGAGGATCTCGACCGTGAGCGGGGTCGCCCGAATGGTGAACGCAAGCTGGTAGTCGGCCCGATGCCCGGCGCGGTCGGTGAGCTCGATCGCCACCTCGTTCCGCCCCTCGCGCCAAGTGAACGGCGTCAGGGTGAACCGGCTACCGCCGCCGCTCGCCGTCACCGTCGCCGGTCGACCGTTGACCCGAGCGCTGGCCAGGTCCGCGCTGCTGTCACCCATGAAGGTGGTCACTGCTGTCGTCAGCCGGGCGTCCGCCGATGGGGTCGTCGAAAGGAGCTGCGGCGGCGTGCGGTCGATGGTGAGCTGGCCGTGGACGCTGGCCTGAAGGCCGGCGCAGTCGACGGCGGTCGCCACCACCAGGTGGGTGCCCTCGATGTCGATCGCGGCACCCGCGTAGGGCAGTCCATCCAGCATCAGCGTGGCCAGGGGCGGCGCGCTCACGCCGTCCTCGACGCGGGCGGTGGCGCGGGCGGCCTCCGCCGCCAGGACCGGGGTCTCCCCCGGGCCTGGCGCCGTGCCAGGGGCGGCACCCGGGAAGGGCCGACCGTCGAGCAGCAGGGTGAGCCGCGGCGCCGCGGTGTCGATCCGGAAGGAGGCGCTGGCCCTGGCGAGATTGCCATTCTGGTCGACCGCGCTGGCGACAACCGCCGCCGTTCCGTCCGGCCCCAGGTCGACGCCGGTGGCGCTCCAACGCACGCCAGCGCCCGGACTACCGGCGGCGAGAGTCGCGGGATAGCTCCGCCGCACGCCCCGGGCATCGATCACCTCGAGACTGACGGCGCCGTCCGCCGGCGGGTTGGGATCGGCGTACATTCCACCGACGAGGATCCCCGCGCCGTCTGCCAGACACGTCCCCGAGGCCGGTGCCGGCAGGTCGATGGCGACCACGGGCGGTGTGGTGTCGGGAGCCTCGGTCGCCAGTTGGATCGCCGCCTGGGCGGCATGTCCCAGTCGGTCGGTGGCCGTAGCCGTCAAGGTGCCAGCTGCGTTCGCCAGGGGCACCACGGCGCGGAAGGTCCCTGCGGCCAGGTCCAGAGACGCCACCACCCCATTGACGCTGACCCCATCCAGATGGGCGTCCGCCACCGTCCCCAGAACCTCGACCTCGGCCGCGGTCACCAGAGCACCGGCGAGTGGGCTGGATATCGCCACGCTGGGGGGCAGAGTGTCCCGGTCGTAGAGGACCGCCGCCGAAATGGTCTCGTGGCCGAAGGAGTCGCGCGCCGTCGCCCGCAGCTCGTTGCTGCCCTCGACGAGCGGCACGGCCTCCACCGTGAACAGTCCGTCGGCGTCGACGATGGCATCCAGGCCACTCACCGAAAGGTGGGTGAGATGGTTCTCGACGACACTGCCGGTAACGCTGATCTCCGTCGCGTCGACCAAGGGCACCGCCGGAACGGTGATCAACACCTGCGGAGGCACGCTGTCGACAGCAACCGTCACTGCCAGCGAGTCGCTGCTCTGGCCGAGCGCATCGACGGCATGGGCTACCAGCTCGGTGTCTCCCTCGGGCACCGAGAGCGCCGCTACTGTGAAGATGCCGTCAGCCACTGTGGCCGCCACGCCATTGACGGACACCGAAGACAAGTGCGCGTCGCTCACCGTTCCACGCGCCGTCACGCTCTTGGTCGTGACCTGCGTCCCCGAGAGTGGCTCCGTGATGGCTACCTCGGGCGGTTGCGAGTCGCGCACGACCGCGCTCGGCTCGCTATCGGAAGAGTGACCGAGGCTGTCGATGGCATGCGCCACCAAGGAGTTATCACCCTCCGCCAGGGGCACTTCGGCGGCCAGGAATGCGTCGCCGGTGATCGTCGCCGTCACGCCGTTGACGCTCACCGCCTGTAGGTTGGGGTCGCTGACCGTGCCAACCACAGCTACTGACGGCAGCGCCGTCAGCGCCGGCAGTGTCGAAACGTCCATGGTCACGCTGGGTGACAGCGTGTCGACGACTACAGACACGGAGGGCGACGTGGCGATATGCCCCGAGCGATCGGTCGCCGTCGCGACCAATAGGTTGGGACCTTCAGCCAGGGTGACGCTGACGGCGAAGTTGCTGCCGGTCACCGCCGCCACTACCCCGTTGACGGTCACGCTCGCGAGATTGAAGTCGTCGACGGTGCCCCGCACCGTGACCGCTTGGGTGTCGCGGACGGCGCCACTCTCGGGCTCAGCGATCAGCACCGAAGGCGCCGTGCTGTCCAACTCGACGGTCACCGGCAGTGAATCGGTGACCCGTCCGAGCGCGTCCGTGGCGCGCGCTACCAAGCTGTTGGCACCTTCGGTGAGGGGCACGTCGTCGGCAACGAAACGCTGCCCTTCGATCCGCGCAACGACGCCGTTGACGGTCACGCTCGCGAGGTGGGCGTCGTCGACCGGCCCGGTGACGTTGATGGGGCCCGAGCCGAACAGCGAGCTCGGCGCCGGGCTGTCGATGGCAACCACCGGAGCCAGGGTGTCCTTGTCGAGCACCGCGGTCTGACTGACGCTGCCGCCACAGCCCTCGGCCGAGAGCTCGAGATTGACGAGACCATCCGTCGTCCCGAGGTCGAACCCGGCCAGCAGAAAGCCACCGTCCCCAGGGACCGTTGCCGGTTGTCCGTTGACGGCAACTGCGGTCGCACCAGTCACCGTCCCGCTCAGGGACACAATTTGGGTGCCCACCAGACTGCCTGGTGTCGGTGTCGTCAGGGCTACCGTCGGCAGCGCCATGCTGACGTGGCGGACCACACGCAGCGCGTAGCCCCCACCATCGGTCGCCACCACCTCGACGCGACCCGGGTCGCTGCCGCCGAGGGTCACCGTCGTCCCGAAGCTACCGTCGGCGGCAAGACTGATGGCTTGACCATTGACCGTCACGCTGACCGAGCCGGCACTGTCGCTCGCCGAGCCGGTCACTGCGACCGTGCAGCCAGTGACGGCCTGGCCCTCGAGTGGCGAAGAAACGTCGAGCACTGGGGGAACGTCATCGAGCCGGCGAACGATCCGAGAGCCGCCGTCGAGCTGCAGGCTCTTGCCGTGCATCGCCCCGACCAGCCAACTCTGGCCGTTGATCTGCACGGCGGCCTTGGGCGCGTAGAGAAACCCATAGAGCCGGGACTGGCCGTTGATCGAAACGGCGGTGCCTTCGCTCCACAGCCTTACCTGATAGGGGTCGCCCTCGAAGTGCAGGTGACTGCCACCGTTGAGGTCGATGACACCCGTGACGAAGATCCGCACGGCGCCGCCGATGCGCAGCCGGGAATTGCCATTGAGCTTGAGGCTGCTCAGGTAGTAGGTGCCGGCCGGCATCGTCAGGCCGTCGTTGCCGCTGAGCTCGAGAGCCCGGCCATCGCTGCCGCCCAGGGCCGGGCGGTTGCGGTCCGTGCGCGGCAGGCGAGCGTTGTCGTTGCTTGCCTGCAGCGCACTTCGCAGGGCCGGCAGGTTGATCGGCTCGCAGGTGAACGGGGTGGCGGCGACCCGCTTCTGGCCGGTCACCAGGGGGCGCCCGGACACCCGGACGGCCTTGCCCGGGCCGGCGATGGCGTCGCCATGGATCTCGACGGAACCGTTCAGGACGACGTCGCCATTGCTCCTCACATGGCCGGATTCGCCGGCGGCAGCACCACCCACCACCCCTTCGGAGCGAACGGTCGAGTTGCCGTTGACGGTCGCCGTCTGGCACGACAGGACAGCGTGGGCGGCAAGGTCGGGCGGCAGATCGAAGTCCGCAGCTTCGAGTCGACTCCCGCTGGCGGCCAGCACAAGGAGCGCGCCCATCGCCTGGCGACAGCGCCAGCGGCCGCTCCTCGAGAGTCTCCCATCTACCCAGGTGCTCGTCATCACAAGGCCCTTAGGGCGTCTCCGGCTCGGCTTGCGTGATCGGGTGGCCGGCCATCGCGGCGTCGCGGACGGCGTCCTCCTCGAGCAGCCGCGCCGCCGCCTCGAGGGGGTGGACGGTCCGGCGCAGACCCTCCGGCACCGTGGCAAGCTCGCTGGGGAAGCTCGCCAGCCGCTCGATTTTCGTCGTCACGTCCTCGACGGTGCCCACCGGCTCGCCATCCGCTGGAACGACGGCAGGCCGAACCGTCCGCACGACCCAGGCGCCACCCGCCGCTCCCCTGGCGGCGGCCAGGTAACGGCCGGGAGCCGCGGCCGCAGTGGGGCGACCGCCATCGGCGCCGGCGAGCTCGGCACCCAACGCATCGATCGCAGCGGCTGCCGCCGGCCCAACCACCAGGCCAGGGTCGACCCAGACGTCGAGCACATCCCGGGCTGCTGCGCTGCGGCGGGCGACGCGCAGGTGGCGCGCCACCCCACCACTGCCTTCGATCGCCCCCGACGCCGCGAAGCTCCGCACCGCCTCGTCGCCCGCCGTCGTCACCACCAGCTCGTCGTCGGCCGCTGCCTGCGCCTGCCGCGCCGGGTCGCGCTCGCCCTCGCGCCCTCGCATCTGCGCCGCCCACAGCCGACGCTCGATCGCGCCCAACTGGTCGAAGGTCACTGTCCAATAGCTGCCAAGGGAAGCCCGCACCTCGGTGATCTCACGCCGCGCGAAATCGACGATCACGCGCCCACCGTCCGGCCGCTCCGACACCAGCCAGGAGCCGCCGTAGGTGTCGACGACCGTCTCGCCGACGAACGGCTCGCCGCTGCCGTCGTCGTGCACCAGGTGGTGCTCGATGCGAAAGGGCTCGGGGAACAGCGTCCCGCTCTCGGCGCGCGCCGCTGGTAGAACCCAATTCACGCCAAGAATGACCACCCAGGCCCGGGCCGTAGATTTCAACATTCGCGGACTCCAGTACTTAGCGGGCAAGCCGCACCCAACCAGCTGGACTTCGATGCGAACCGACGCAACCCGCTTCATGGAATTCCCTCGATGACAGCCTGAAATCCATCCCCAGAGAGTTGGCTCCACGGGTTCCACCGGTAGGGCGCAGCCGCCTGAAGCGGGGACCACAGCAAGACGTCGCCCGTCGAAATCGGAGTCACAGCCCGATAGCTAGAGCCAGCAATTGATCTCATCAAAATCGGCGCCGCGGGATCAGTCACGTTGTACACCTGAACCTCCCCATCGATTAGGACGACCAAGGCATCGTTCGCCACCGCGGCGCCCAGAATCTGCCCGCCGACCTCAAGGCTGCCACGCTGAACCCAAGCGTCCGTCGACGCCAGTTCGAGCAACCGAGCCCGGCTCCCCGAAACGAGCACCAGACCCCTGTCCCAAGCGCCGATCATGCTCCACGGATCCGTGATCTCCTCGACGACAGGCGGTCCAGATATGCCTTCGCCGGCCGCAGGCGCGCGCCAGCTCGACACCCAGCCCGAGCCGCCGGCGTCGTGACCAACAACGTGGAGCCACCCGGCCGTGCGGGTGAGCTGGGCATCGATCAAACGCGGCAGAACGGCATGTGGCGGGGTCAACCAACCTGGAGCCTGCCCAGAGAGATCCACTTCGGAGACCCGCAGCGACACCGCAGATTCATCCGCGCGATCCAGCCAGAGCACCGCCAAGCGATCACTGGCGGCCGAGATATCCACCAGCGAGCCCTGTCGCGCCACTTCCGCAATTTGCGTTTGGTACCGCACCAAACTGTCACGATCCGCAATGTCCAGGCGGCCAGCCGTCGCGGTCGCAAGGAAGCGAGACGTCGAAGCCACGGACCTGACCTCATCCCCGAGCTGCAACGGCGGCATGACCCAGGCAACCGCCTCCGGCTCTCCTTGGTACATCCAAAGGCCGTCATCGGCTACCGCAAGCCAATCGTGGCTCCCGGCGACGCACGTTGGCGTGACTCCGGCCGCGAGCTCAGGCAAGGCCTCCCACGCCGAGGAGTCCGGCAATGGCGGCAACTCCACCCAGCCAGCACGTTCGACACGACCGTGCGCGTCGATCGCCGTCAGGACCAGCCTCTGGCCGGCCTGGCCCAGCCAGCGCAGAGCCACGCCACCGGCGGACCAAGCACTTTCGACAACTCGTCCTCCGCCAGCCAGCTGAACGCTGCGAACCCCGTCAGGGTCCGCCACTGCGTCGGCAGCAAGGCGGACTTCGTAGGATCCGGGCAACGGCCCGATGGCAATCGTTATCTTGCCATGGTCCCAAACAGGTGCCGATTGGTTGCCGTACAGCACCTCGCTACCAGACCCGCTCGCTGCTGTCAGCCGCGAGGACTGTGGCAGCGGCGGCACAAGCTGCACCAGTTTGTCCGTGGACACGAGGACGGAGCCAGGAGCAACAATAACCTGATCGAAGCGATACACGCCGGTCCACCGATCGCCAGGTGCGATCGTGAACGGGTAGGCGGCCTTGGGCTCGAGCGTGACCGTGGTTCCGCCCACGTCCAGGATCCTCCAGATTCCCCTCGCAATCCGATCCGGACCTTCCACCTCTACCCAAGCTCCGATGAAGTAGCGGGGTACGTCGGAGGACCGATCGGTGACAATGACACCGTCGTGCGAGCCGGCAAGGACCAGCCCGCGCCCGAGCGGCGGAAGTACCGTGCGCTTGTTCCCGGTAGTCCCTCGGTTGTCCACCACCAACGTACCTAGGTTGGCGTCCGGCCCCTGCAAGTAGATCGTGCCAGCTCCGGCGGAAAGAACGCCGGAACCGCCGCTGGCGTCGGGTGTTTCGAGCCAGCTGGTCCCGATCGCCGCGTGTTGCCACGTGAGTGCGACAGCGCCCCCTCCCCCCGACCCAAAGCTCGTGCTCGAACCGCCTCTTGCTTCGATCACGCCACCGCCGGAGACGTCACCAGCAACGACCTGGATGGACCCGCCAGATCCGGCCCCATACCCTTCGCTCAAGCCGCTCGCTCTCACGGCCCCATCGAGCCGCAGGGAGTCCGCAACTATCTCGATCACACCACCGCCAAGCTGCAAGTAACCAGGACCCCCCGCCTCGAGCGGTCGATACAGGTTGCCAAATGTCTGCCCCACGGGACCGAAGTAGAGACCTCCCTCTCCCAAGTGGCTGGCGCCGGAACCCCCGCCGGGGCGGACGTGGCCAGGATAGGTCGTGCCGTCCGGGTAGCCGCGGCCGGAGACGTCGATGGCCGCTCCCTCCTCGACCGTTACCGTACCCGCGCGTATCGAGACCCGGCGATTGTCCGCGGGGGAGGTCGGCCTTGGATGTGTCAGCACTGATCCGGTGGCCACGGTCAACTGCTCAGCCTCAACTCTCTCCGTCGTGATTGAGCCGAGCAGACGTTCCTCGCCGCTCACCCTGATCGGGTCTACGCTGGCAAGTTCCACCATCCCCGCAAGCGTCACTTGATCGAAGCGATAGGCACCGGTCCAGCTATCACCCTCGGCCACCGTCGGACTCAAATCTCCGTTTGCCCGAAGGAGCAAGGTGCGGCCGTCGCTCCCGACCGAGGAGACGCGCCAGCTTCCCTTGAGAGCGCCGCTCACGCCATCCCTGACCTCCACCCAGTGACCAGCGAAATAACCAGGAATCGCCTTCGGGCGATCCGTCACCAGGACAGCACCGGAGGTCCCAACGAGCGCAACACCGCTGCCCAACGACGGGAGAACGGTTCGAGTGGACCGCGTCGACCCCTTGCCGTCAAGCACTAGCCTCCCAAATCCTGGCGTATCTCCGCCGCGCAGGTAGATCGATCCGGTGCCGCCCGCAATCGGCCCAGAGTCGACCGATAGGTGTTCCAGCAGCGTCGCGCCCGGGGCAATGGTCGCGTATTCGATGCCGATTGCGCCGCCAGCTCCGGCCCCCCAGGCGCCACCTGGATTGGCGCCCTTCGCCTCGATCGTCCCGCTCCCTGCTATCTCCTCTGCCGCGATATACACCGAACCGCCCGCCCCGCCCGCCAAGGTGCCTGAGACGGTCGAGCTCGCCATCACGCTGCCGTCGATCTGCACGCGACGGGCACGAATGCTCACTGCGCCACCGCCGAACCCGTGTTCTTCCCCGCCACCGCCGTCCTCCTGTGGGTAGTACACGCTCCCGAAGGTCTCAGCTGGCGGGCCCCAATAGACCCACCCTTCCCCGATGTGGCTCCCTCCACTGAACCATCCAGGCTGAGTGTGCCCAGGGTAGGTCGAGCTGGGACCGTATCCTCTACCTGAGACATCGATCCTCGCTCCCTGCTCGAGGACAACCTCGTCCGCCTCAATCGAGAGCAGGCCCGGTGAGTCCGCGGTCGGGGCCGGATGTGTTAGCACGGAGCCAGACTTGATGACCAGCCGACCAGTGGCGATGTGAGTCGCCTCGACGTTGCCGGAGATCGTGTACTCGCCCTGCCCCCTCACCGGGTCCTCACTAATCAGCTCGATACCCGCGGGAACGCTGTAGTGATCGAACAGGTACACCCCTTGCCAGCGATCTCCCTGGCTGACTGGGCTCGTTACGCCGGCCCCAGCGGTCAGCACGACGGTGCGTGCGTCGGCACCAATCTCCGCAATTCTGAAGGTCCCTTTCAGGGCATTGGTGTCCCGATCGCGAAGCTCGACCCAGTGCCCGACAAAATACGCAGGGATCGCTCTTGCGCGGTCAGTGACCAGCGCTACGCCGCCACTTCCCGGTTGGGCTACCCCACGCCCGAGACTTGGTAAGACAGTCCGTCGGCGGACCGAGATCTCACCGTTGTCCAAGCGCAGGTCACCGTACACGGCGCCGGGGCCACGCAAGTAGATCGTGCCCGCACCGCCCGGCAGGCCCGGCGTACCGCTCGCTGCTGTCAGATTCTCGAGCAACGTAGCGTCCTGGTCCAACGCTCCATACTCGATGGCGATCGCCCCGCCCCCACCCGCGCCCTCCGTACCCTGGATTGCTCGATCGCCCTGAGCGTTGATCGAACCGGACCCTGCCAGCCGGTCTGCGCGGATCCACACCGAGCCACCAGCGCCGCCCTGGGCCCCGTAGTCGCTTCCGGCGACCCAAATCAGGCCATCAAATGTCAGGTCCTCGGCATCGATACGTATGGTCCCGCCGCCACGGCCAGCATTGCGTCCACCGCCGCCGGCCTCGCGGGGATGGTAGATGCTCCCGTAGGTCTCGCCTGCCGGTCCGTTCTTGACTCCGCCCTCGCCCAGGTGGCTGCCGCCCGAGCCCAACCCTGGCAATGCGTGGCCTGGGTAGGTAGCGCCGCCTGCGTAGCCGGTCGTCGCGTAAATTCCGACTCCGCTCTCAATCACGAGCTGACGGGCCTCTATCTCGAGCGAGGGCGCGGCGCGGATCACGGCACCTGACTGGACCGTCACACTGTCTCCACGGATCTTCGACGCCGAGATGTTGCCCGTGATCACCGAGTTGATCGGTGCACGGATCGGGTCCTCGCTCTGGAGCTCGCTGACGTTCCGCAGGTCCACAGATTCGAATCGGTAGACTCCCTGCCAGAGGTCGCCGGGATGCACTTGCGCAGGGGCGCCGTGATCGGGGCTTAGTTCAACTGCGAACCCATTTGCCTCGACGCTGGCTATCCGCCACTGCCCGAGCAGGTGTCCGGTTGCAGCTTCGCGAAGCTCCACCCAATGACCGACGAAATATGTGGGGATCGGGCGACCGCGGTCGGTCACCAATCGAGCTCCTTGGCTGCCCGCCAGCGCAGTGCCCGAGCCAAGCGCCGGCAGTACGGTCTTCGCGTCGCTCAGGTCCGTGCCGCCCTCCACAACGAGCCGTCCCAGCTCCGAGTCCGGGCCACGAATGTAGGCCGTTCCCGCAGCGCCGGCGACCGTCGGAGTCCCGAAGCCAACCCGACTCCCGCCGCGGGCGTTGAGATGTTCGGGCACTGTGCAGTCTGCGGCAAGCTCCTCATAGTAGAGGGCCACTGCTCCACCGCCACCACTGCCACGTCCGGCAGGGTAGAGGCCTGGGCCACCGGAAGCCTGCAGGCTGCCAACGCCCGATAGCCTCGCGGCCTCGACCCAGATCGAGCCGCCAGCTCCTCCTGCAATGCCAGAGCTCACGATGCTCCCGTTCAGCTCGAGAAGGCCGGCGCGCACGTGAATGGCCCCGCCACCCGAACCGCTGTACGCCGTCCCGTAGTCCGCCAGCAGGCCAGAGCCACCACCCGGCTCGGCAGGGCGTTCAACACTGCCGAAGGTCTGGGCGGAGGAGCCAGCTGGGGATCCACCGCTGCCGACGTGACTCCCCCCTTGCCATGCGGTGGGCGGCAGGTGCCCGTCGTACGTAACGCCGGGGGCAAACCCTGATCCCGTCGACTCAATTCGCCCGCCGACCGTGAGCCAGTTGACGTCCAGATTCAACGGACCCGAGCCACTACTGCGAACCACTCCGCGAACCACCAGGCGGTCGGTGGCCAGGCTCCCGACCGACAGGACGCCTTCGACGCGGTAGCCCTGCACCCGGATCGGATCTGTTTCCTCGATCTCGACATTGCTCCCAGTGACGACGACCCGATCGAAGCGATAGACCGCCTGCCAGTGATCCCCTGGAGCCACCTGCGCCTCGCCGTCGCCACCCAAGACAATGCGGCCGTCGGCTTGAATTGACTCGATGGGCCAAGTACCCACTAGCCCGACATCGCCTCGCCTGACTTCCACCCAGTGCCCTACAAAGTAGTCGGGAATTACAGGTCGATCGGTGACCAGAGTGCCTCCGCCACTTCCGGGAAGGGCGATTCCGGCGCCCAAGGCGGGAAGGCGCGTGACTCCGGAGCCAGCCAGCACCAGGTCTCCGAGGGTTGAGCCAGGGCCCCGCAAGAAGAGCGAGCCGATCCCGCCATTGCCTGCCGGGCTCGTCTGCATCTTCGAGTAGGGCCAGGCCTCACCCTCCTCGAATTCCACAGCGATGGCGCCACCCCCGCCTCCGCCGTAGCCGGCGACAGTCGCGGCGCCCCCACGGGCGTGCATCGCTCCACGTCCGCGAAGAGTGCGAGCACGCACCCAGATCGAGCCTCCGGCCCCTCCCTCTTGTCCACCCAGCCCGTCCGCTGACAGCTCACCGTCTACCCAAACGTCCCCCGCTAGGATGCTAAGGCTGCCTCCACCCTCGCCACTGGCGGCACCGCCGCCGCCATCCTGCATCGGACGTGTCACGCTGCCGAACGGCGCGCCGCCCGCCGTCGGGCCCGGGCCCGAACCGCCAGCACCGATGTGGCCACCACCGGCGTTAGGGCCTGGCCCCGGAATACCAAGGCCTGTCACACCTGCTTGGAAGCCCTTGCCCGAGAGGTCGATCGACCCGCCACAGGCGACCCGCAGGCTCTCTGATGTCGTGAGCACCAGGGCGGAAGGCGACCCGGGACCTGCAGCGGGAGGCGCGGTGAGCCTGGCTCCCGTCGCGACCAACAGAGAACGAAACGTCGCCGGCTCGGTCATGGTGAGCGTACCGCCCCCAAGCACGACGTCCTGATCGACCAGGGCCGCCCAATCGTTCAAGCCGGCGCCATCGGGCAAGAGCCGCACCGCGTCGACAACCTCCAAGGTCAGATACTGGGTCGCGACCTGGCCAGCGGCGTCTTCGGCCTCAACTCGGAGCACCACGGAGCTTGCCAGGCGACTCGAGAGGTCCAGACTCGCCTCCGCGACAGTCCAGCTTGGGCCTTGCGGCTGGAGCGGATTCAATTCGAACAACGGCGACTGCTCACCATCCGCCCAGACCCGGACCGCCACCAGATGACCCTCGGGATCATAGGAGTAAATTTCGATGTCCACTGGAACCGCGCGCGCAACGCGGTCCCCATCAGACAGGCAGGAATTGACGAACACAGCTGGCACACCGTCGGGCAGCGGATCGCCGCCGCCGTCACCGCCGCCGTCACCGCCGCCACCACCATCGGGCGACGACCCGTCAACAGCGAGATCGAACCAGGCTTCGTTGCTGTCGAGATCACGGGCCAAGGCACTGAACTGGAAGCGACCGGCGCTCGGAACCACCCAAGCGAAGTGGATAGGTTCGCCAGTCGAGGTTCGGACTGTCCCCTCGGCGTCAACACTCTCCAAGTAGGCAACGTCCACGTTGTCGCTCGCGGCGACCGTCACCTGGACCGTCGTCCCAACGCGAAGCTCGGCCGGACCATCGGGCGTGTTCAGGGGCGGAACGCCTGTGATCGTAACCACCGGTGCCTCCGCATCCGCCCTGATCGTCACGAGCAGCGGATCCGAGGCGACGGCGTGTCCAGCGCTGTCGTGAACAACTGCGTAGATGGCCACCTGCTGTGACGATGCGTTCTCTACGACCTGCAGATTGAACTCGGCCGAAGCCTCTGTCCCGCTCAGCGCCTGGGTTGGATTCGATGGCTCGAAGGCACCTGAGGCAACGATCTCCACCCCGGCTAGCCCCTCAGCATCCGCGGCCTCGACCTGGATGTAAGCCCAATCACCTCGGTACAAGATGTCTCCGTACCCGAACAGCCGCACCGAGGGTGGCTGATCGGGAATCACCGGTATCGTCAGTGTGGCCTGGGCTACCGCGCCAGCGTCATCGACTACCGTCGCGGTGACGAGGACAGGCGTCCCCCCGTCAGCTTGCGCACTGATGGTGATGGGCAGCCCAGCCTCCACGCTGCCACCGCTGAGCACCTGCGACTGATGCGCTGGGCTGCCCGGACCCACCAGGTCCAGATCGACTCTCGACAGGCGGCCTTCGCGATCACTGGCGGCCACGACTATCGGAACGGTCGCACCCGCGCCCAGGGGCAGGGGAGTCCCCGCCGGCAGAGTCACGGCCAGCGAAGGCGCTTGGTTCTCTAGCACCGGCCAGACCGCAGACCACCTGGCGACTCGGCCCGCAACGTCCGTGCCTTCGACGTTGAAGCGAATCTCGTCCGGAGCCCCACTGACTGGAACAGCCAAGAGCGTCGGCGCCGGGCTCACATAACTCCGCGGCTCCGCGGCCAGTGCCGACACCACTGGCACCGGGGCGAACGAATGGTCCACGCGGAGCTCCGTGAGCCCCATCTGATCCTTGGCAGACCAAGAGACCAAGGCCGAGCCACCCAGCAGTAGGGGCGTACCGACAGGAGGGTCTGCCTGGAACGACACTGAGGGAACGTCGTTCGCGAGGAGCGCTCGCGCGCCATGGAGCAGCGTCAGCCGGCCGCGGTCGTTCAGGACGCTCTGATCCTGCGGGCCTAACCATAGGTCGTCGTCTGCGACCAGCCGCACCGGCCCGTCGGCAACAATCGCACCGAGGCGACCGCTCCCGCGGTAGGCGATCGTTCCGCCGACGGCCAGAATCGACCCCGCGTCTCCAAGGCCTGCCGTAGATGCAACGTCCAGCTCCGTCGCCGTCACCGCCGTTGGCCCGGACGCCTGGACGGTCCGCTGCCCAAGAATCGGCAACCGTGTGGAGAACCCGTTCGGACCCTCCAGAACGATCTCGTCGCCAACCACCGTTCCGACTACGGTGCCGGCAGGAACCGTGATTCGGGCGGCAGCCGGGTCGACGGCCAAGACCGATCCCGTCCCCAGCTTCGGGAGGCGCGTCAGCGCTGATTTCGACGGAAGGGCTGGGTTGCGCACGAGCAGTCGCCCCCCGTCTGAGGCGCCGGTCGAGGCGTCCACTGACTCGACATAGATAGTCCCCGGCGAGGCCCGGCGCACGGCACGATCCGGTTGTCCAGCGTCATTGTGGCCGCCCTGCGCGGTGACCTGCCGGTCGATGTCAAAGCCGGCGGCGAGCTCCCGGTAGCGGACTGCGATGCGCCCGCCGCCGCCGCCGCCAGTGGTGTCGAACCTCGAGCCGGCACCGCCGTTCGCGGAGATCAGCCCGGATCCCTCGAGGTGCATACAGTCGACACGAATAGCACCGCCGCCGCCACCGCCACCGCTGCCCACACCGCCGTCGGCGCTCACGACTCCATCAACACGCACACGAGCGCCGCCCGCGAGAAGTCGAATCACACCTCCCCCGGCACCGCCGGCATCTACGCCCGGCCCTCGCCCGCCACTCCCGGGAAGCCCTGGATCCCGCACACTGTCGTAGATGCCGCCAGGCTGCGCCAGATCCGCCCGGTCCCAGCCGCCCAATGATCCGTACCAGCCCGCGCCGCCGTGCGAACCTCCGGCACCCGGCCCAGATGGAAGCTCGCCTGGCAACGCCGGCGCTTGAGTCGCCTTGCCTCCGAGGAGTCCGCGTCCAACAAGATCGACTCGGGTCTCGACGGCGATGCCTACCTCGTGGTCAACGATCAGCTCGAGCGGATTGTAGAGAACGGCGGAGTCGTAGCTCGTTACCTCTGGAGACGTCAGCACAGTTGTCCTCGACGCCAGTGCTCCACTCTCCAGGGTCGCCCCTGGGTAGAGGAAGAGTCCGGCGAGCTGCCGCACTTGTCCACTGGGGCCGGGCAGGAGGCTCAGAACAGATCCGTCGAGGAGGAAGGCTGGTCCATCCGGATTTCCTCCCACCGTCATCATGTCGTCGTCGAACGCCACCGATGTCAGCACCGCCTCGTAGACCCGCCGGGGTGGGACCGCCGTCATCGCCACGCGGTCGACGGTCTGGCTCCCGGCGCCGTCGACGAGTCTTGTCTCGAATGGAATCTCAGTGCCAGCCGGAATGCCATTCGGGACCCGCCACAGCGCCTGGTACATGGCCCCAGCAATGTCCTCAGTTCCTGGGACCTTGGCGGCGACGATCCAGTCCGTCGCCAGTCGCAGCAAACCCATTGCTGAATCCATCACCGGGCCTCGAACTTCCACGCGGACGAGCCGGCCAGGAATCTGATTGCCGTCAGGATCGAGATTGATATCGCGGGCGTAGAACCGAAGCAGGATGGCCGTGCCAGCGTCGGACACTGTCGACGTGTAGTCGGCCGGCCACAGTGCACCCTGCCACGGGAACTTCCAGCGAGCCACCGGTGCTGCGGGGTCGAGCTCGGGGCCGACCACCACCGACGCGAACTCTGTCGTTACATTGCCGCCTCTGTCGGTTGCCAGGAGGTCCACATGCATCGACTGCTGACCCGTCAATCCGATTGGAACCGACAGTGTTCCACTTCGGTAGACATCCGTTGTCCCTGGGACGAGGGTCGCTACGACAGTCCCTGGGAACAGTTCCTGATGATCGACCTCGAGTGACACTGAAGCAATCCCCGATTCGGTGTCACTGACATGGGCCTCGAAATAGAAGTCCTCTCCGATGAAGAGAGTCGAGACCACCGCACCGCCCAGCCTGGCGGACAACTCCTCGACTCTCGGTGGGATCCTGTCGGCGACGACTGCGAGCGTGGCACTGTCGACAGCTCCCACCGAGCCGTCGGTGTCGATCGCCCTCGCCTTCACGAAGACGTGAGTGGCCTCCGGTAGGGTAAGAGGTAATGTGAAACTGAAGACCTGGGAGGGGGCGGAAGTCCATCCGTTGCCGGGCCGCGTTACCAGCCTGGTCGATGAAGTCGCAAGCGGTGCTCCTGCTCCCTCGAGCCACAATTCAGCACTTACGGTGAGCAGGTCGCCGTCCAAGTCATAGTACCCGCTCGCGGTGCTCACAATCGTCGAGCCAGGATACGGAGTTCCCGGCGTGGGCCCGCTGACCGAGACCTCGAGTGACTCGATGCTCGGGGTGGCATTCGGCAACACCACGAGCGCGATTTGGACCACGTTGCTGCGATTGGTGCTGGTGTCGACCGCCTGCAGCCACAGCGGGAACGGCCGGGGCGCCGAGCCGTCACCGACGTAAGCCGCGACGAAGGTGTAACCGAAGCCGGCGGCGCCGCCGCGCGCGGAGTAGACCGGGGCCACCGGATGGTTAGGCTGGGTCGGGTCTTCAGCGTAGACGTCGACGCGGTCGAGGTCGCCCCAGGCGTTGCCAGCGGTGACGTCATCGAGGCCCGACAGCTGGGCGGCGACTGTGTAGCGCTCACCCTGGAGCAACTGCCCGGCCGGTGCACTGACGGGGAACGGCACAGCGTCGATCACCGGCGCGTGGCTGTCGTAGACCCGGTAGACCCGCTCGTACAGGGGCATCGGATTGTCGTAGACGTCGCGCAGGCCAGCGAGCACGACGCGACGGGCCAGCGTGTCGCCGGTCAAGGCGAATCCGTCGAGGGGAGCGAAGCTCAGGGAGTAGTTGTTGCGCGTAAGGAAGCTCGTTATCGGCAGGCGATGCCAGGAGCGCACGCCCGCGTCGAGGCTCTCGCCGTAGAGCTCCACGGCATCGCCCAGGAGGTCGCCGTCGAGCTGGGCGTCGGTCGCCCGCACCGCCTCGCTGAAGTCGAAGCGAATCGAGGCGAGGGGCGGTACCGGGCGCACCAGGTCGGGCAGGGTTCCGATGACCCCGGGGCCGATGGTGTCAGCCGTGCGGAAGCTCGAGCCCACGTTGCCGCTCGTGGTGAGCGTCCGGCCGCTGCGATCAGGAATAGTCCCGCTGATCGTCAAGCTGTAGGTCGTCACGTTGGCGTAGGGCGCCGTCGGCACGTAGCGCACGACCTGTTGGCCCACCGCATCGAGGGTCGAGGTCCACAGGCCGGTCGGCGGCCCGGCCGCGGAGGTCAACGCAAAGTAGGGGCTGCCAGGGGTGTTGACCGGCAGGTAGGTGGTCGCCAATGGCTCGGAGAACACCAGCTCGACCGCTGCCGTCCGCGAGACTCCCTCGGCACCCGGCGGCGGCGAGATGCTCAGCAGGCGGGGCGGACCGGCGTCGAGGATCATCGGTGCTGCTGCGTTGTCGTTGCCGTCCGGACCGACCAGCGTGCCAGTGAGGTCGGCCTGCTGATCGCCGTTGCTGCTCCTGGCCCGAAGTTGGAACCCACCCGGCACCAAGCCGGCGAATCGGTAGCTCCCTTGGTCGTCCGTGGTCACCACTTGCTGACCCTGCCCACGTCCCGGCAGGAGCGTCACGATGACACCTGGCGCCGGCACCAGCGCGGACGGGTCGCCGAGGTACCGATCGTCCGGGACCGGCTGGTAGACGACGCCGTGCAAGCTGACTGAAGGCGCGAGGGGGACCGTGAGCACGACCACCTGATCGTCATAGAGCAGGCTGTCCGCAGCGTTACCACTCGTCCCGTTGCTGCCCAGTCGGGCGGTGATATAGAGGCCGCCGGCAGGAACCGCGGCAAAGGCCACCGTGCCGTCGGCGCCTGTGACACTTGGGAACACCACTCCGCTGGCGTTCAAGGTGACGTTCGCTCCCGGCACCACCGATCCGGCTGCGTTGCGCACGGTCACTAGTACCGCTCCCTTGGCGCCCAGAAACAGACAGAACGGGTCACTCGACCCACCCGTCCGCGTGCCCGCACAGTCAAGGTCGGACTGACCGCTGGCGAAGCTCCAGATCGGCAGACTGCCCTTGCGGCGCTCGCCGGTCAGCTCCTCGGCCGCGAAGCTCCCGGTTCGATTCAGGAGGACGGTCGGAAAGCGGAACGCGTCGCCGCCCGGGGCCGGTGTGAGCTGAGAGTAGTCGTAGCCCGGCTGTGTGAGGCGCACACTGAACAGTCCGCCAGAGACCGCCACCGGCGAGGGCCCGGCCTCAAGCCGCTCGAAGAGCCGCACGTAGCGGTCGCCGGCCGGTTCGAGCACCAGGTTGAGATCGAGGATCGGTGAGGTCGCCGTGAGGATCGCGGTGGTGGCAGCTCGCCGCGCCGAGCTGGTCACCCCGGCCTCGAGGCTGTAGCTACCCTCCGGGATCCCCAGCAGCTCGAACCGCCCGAGTGACGCCGCATCGCTACTGGTGGTCGTCAGCGCGACCACACGGCCGCCCGCTGTGTCGCCGCTCAAACGAATCGTGCCGCCAGCGACGGGAGTGGTCAGCGCGGCATCGTCCCACAGCGTGCCGCGCACCTCACCGCGCTGGTCGAGGTAGATCGTTCGGGCGATGCGTTGACTGGGCGCGCTCAGCACCAGCCCGCTGACGCGACCACTTTGGCCAGTCGGAGCGAAGAACACGCCGACGTCGTAGGTTCCGAGTGCCAGGGCGTCGAAGACGGCCACCCCGTCGGGTCCGGTCACCGAGGCGTCGTTGACCTGCGGCAGCCGCACCTGTGCATCGGCGACCGGGCCGCCGGTCAGCGGGTTGCGCACCAGGATCTGCAGGGATCCGGTGCTCGTTGTCATCACCAGGTCAGGGACCGTGAGCTGCTGCCAGTCCCAGCCGAGCGTCCCACGCACCGCAACCGACCGCGAAACCTGGCCGCTGTCGCGCGCCACCACCGTCACGCCGCCAGCGTAGACGTGCGGCACGCTAAAGCGCCCCACTGCGTCCGTCAGCGCCCAAGCGCCGTCGGCAGGGATCCGACGGAAGGGATACGTGTCCTCCTGCAGGTAGTACTGCGCATGGGCGAGCGGTGCGGTCTGGCCGTTGACGTTCTCCTTCACTTGGCCGCTGACGCTCCCTTGCGCCTTCATCTGGACGACGAGCTCGAGCGTCTGGCCGGCGGTGCCGACGTACCCGAGAACGCGGCCGACGCGCTCGACGGTGCCGGCGATCCCGCTCGCGGACACCGTCACCCGCCCTTTCGGCACCAACTCGTACCGGAAGCGACCGTCCGCGCCGGCGCGCTGGTGCTGGGCGGCGAGGCCGCCCGCTTCGAGCACGACGTCGGCGTAGGGAACGGGCGTGCGGCCGTCGACGCCGACGACCTGCCCTGCCACGGACGCGGCGTCCTCGAAAACGATGTCGTGGTGCACGAGCTGGCCGGCGTAGTCGATCTGGCCGTTGATCGTGTGCACGCCGTGGAACGGGTTGTAGGCGACGATCTCGTAGCTGCCAGCAGGGAGTGCGAGCTCGAGAAGGCCGTTGGGGTCGGTACTGGCGTCGATGTAGCCACCCTTCCGGCGCACTCGGTGCTCGACGTCGCTGAAGTAGGTTGGCTTGTAGTAGATCGGAGTCAGCACCCCAGTCGACGTCGCGGTCTTGGTCGTCACTCGCGCGACGCCGCCACCGACCATCCGCAGCGTGACGAAGGGCCGATGCCCACCGTAGGCGATGGTGACCGCAGCCTCGGCGAAGTACCCAACCTTGCCCGGCTGGAGGCCGTCACCCACGTGAACGACCACGGTATGCGTACCCAGGGTGAGCCCGTCGAGCGCGAAGCTCCCGTCCGCAGCGCTGGTCGCAGCGGCGTACGGAAAATCCTCGACTTCTGCATCCGGCAACGGGCGCCCGAGCGGATCGAGCACCACCCCGTCGATGCCACCCTCCATCGACTCGAGCACGATCGCCTGCGCCTGGACCACGTCCGGCGTGACCTCGAGGATCGGCGGCAACGCGACACTTCCCTGGAGCTGGCGGACGAAGTCGATCGCCGTCACGCGGTAGCTCTCATCGCCGCCCTGCACCGGCACGCCCTCGATGCGATACCGGCCGGCACCATCGGTGTAGGCGAAGACGCCCGGCCCCTCGATGAAGGCCACGGCACCCTGGATCGGCACGTCGCGGTTGGCGGCAGCGTCGTGGAACAGGACGGTTCCCTCGACCGTCCGGCTGGCGCCGGTCGGCAGACGGAGCGTCACGTCCTGGGTCTCACCCGCGGCCAGGGTGAGGTCGGTCAGGACGGCCAGGCGCGACACCGTCCAGTTGGCCGCCTGCAGGGTGACCTGCCCGGCCGGCACGCGGGAGAAGGCGAACCTGCCGAAGCTGTCGGCGGACACGCGGTCGATCGTGGCGCCACGCGCATAGGCCGCGACGTCGGCCCGCGGGATCGGCTCACCACTACTGGCGTCCACCACGGTACCCGTCACAGAGCCGGTCTGGACGGCTTGCAGGCGGAGGACGACGTCGACCACGGCACCCGGTTGGTTGATGCCGACCGTCGCGTAGACGACGCCGAGGTCCCCATCGCGCGCCGTCAGGGTCACCGGGCCCACCGGCACGCCCCCGAGCACGAAGGCGCCGTCGCTGCCTAGCTCGACGCGCTTTGCCTCGTTGAACAGCGTGCTGGTGGCCCAGACCTCGCCGTGGGTCACAGGCAGGCCACTCGACGCATACACGACGGAGCCGCGGATGGTGCCGCGTCCCAACAGCGCGATGTTGACCCGGGCCAGCCGATTCTGCAGGCGGATGGTCGACGCCACCTCCTGCACGTCGGCCGGCTCGAGCAACGGGTTGGCGCCCACCGGCACCGTCGCCCGGAGAATGAAAGGCGAGAGTACGTCCTGATCCCAATGCGGGGTCTCGACGAAGTCGAAGTAGAACCTGCCGTCGGTGGCGGTTGTTGCCACGCCGACGAGGTCGAGAACGTCCTCCTCGGAGCTTGGAAGCTCACGCCGACGAATCAGGCGAACCTCGGCGGCAGCGACCGGCGAACCATCGCCGCGCAGCACCCTACCGGAGACCAAGCCGCCGACGTGCAAAGGTGTCGCCTCGATCTCCGGTGGCGGTAGGTCGCCAGACAGCGTCTCGCCCCAATCGTCGACCACCGCTTGACCGTCGATTTGGGTCTCGTGATCAAGAAGTGGCAGCCCGGTGGCCGGGTCAACGAGGGCCGACAACGGCGTCGTCAGGCGGATCGCGACGACACGGCGATCGGCCTGCCAGAACGCCGCATCGGCCGACTTGACGACGTCGCCCGCGGCCGGCGCCCCCCCGGTGTCCCGACCGGTGAATGTCGAGTGAATCCGGTAGCTCGACGCACCCTCCGCCGCTTCGCGAGTTGGCGGCCGATTGAACAGCAGGAGGACGCCGTTGCCATACCGATTCGGCCGGAAGAGCCTGCCGCTGCTGCTCGGCCGTGCCTCGTTCAGGCGAAAGTCTTGAACGGCGCCGATCAGATGGAACGGCGGACGCGCGACCTGGCTCGCCGAGACCGAGGTCGCCAAGGGCAAACCAAGGCCATCGCGCAGCGCCGGCGAGGCCACGGACGCGCCCACGCGTAGCCGTGCCTCCCCCGCCACCGGCAGGCTGAGGTCGCTGATCTCGAGGCGGCGGTCCTCGCGCCCGTCGGCCGTGGGCATGACCACCAGAAGTCGGGTGTGAGCAAGGGTGGAGCCGCGATTGCGCACGACCACCTCGAGCTCCTCGTCGAGCGCCAGGTGGCCAACGAGCGCCAGCGGAACGGTGACCGACCCGGCCGCCGCGCGGCGAATCGGCAGGATCTCGCCAAAGGGCAGCTCGCGGGCGGCGCCTATGCTGCCAGTCGCGCCGCGCAGGCCACNNCCCGCCACGCCGACGACCTCGAGCTCGACGTGGTCATCGCCTTCCGACGGCAGCAGCATCGCCGCCAGGTAGGGCGCGGTGTAGGTCGTAGTCGCCACGAAGTGATCGAAGAGGGGCTCGGCGGCGAGCCCCTGACGGGCCTGTTCGGCAGCGATCAGCTCGGCGAGCCGGCCGCCGAAGGCCAGGCCCTTGTCGGTACGGCGGCGCAGCTCGTCGATCTCGCGCAACGGCTGGCGGTTCCCGAGGTAGTCGAGCGCCAGCACCTCTAGCGACTCGAGCAACGGCTCGTGCAGGAAGGTCCGCATGCCCGCCTGGGCGAAGTCGACCGCCCGCGTCTCGACGTCGCTCTGGATCACCCGGGGGAGGCCGGGCGGCGTTGCCGAGGCGGGCGCCACAGCCAGGCTGTAGGCCAATCCGAGGAAGCGGTTGTGCGCTCGGTAGAGCTCTTCCGAGGCGACGTACGGTGGTCGCAGCCGCTCGCTGAAGCGAGGCAACACCAGCGTGGCCGGCGAGAGCGGAATGCCGAGCTCGCCGACGCCGGTGCGGAAGCGAATCGTCCCCTGGCCGGCAGCGGAGGTCGACTGGTACGTGCTGGCCACCACCTGCCCGGTCAGGTCGGCTACCAACCGATACTCGAAGGTCTCGGCCTGACCGGGCGCCAGCGTCTCGACCGTCCGGCGCAGGCCGTCGTTGGGGTCAGCCCGGTGGGCCCCCGTCATGTGCGCCTCGTCGAGGTCGACAGTGATCAGGTTCTGAGGCACCCGCGACAGGTTGCTAAGGGTGACGTACAGCGAGTACGCCTCACCCTCGCGCACCACGTCGGGATGACTGAAGGTCAGATTGAAGCGCGCGTCGACGACCTCGATCGCCGCCTGCAGCCTGGACAGCAGCGGGATCGCTTCCCGCCCAGGCCGGGCCAGGCTCGCCTCGACGTCGATCTGCACCGCCTGGTTGCCCGCGATCAGGCCCTCGATCGTCCACTCAGCGCTGCCCTGCTCGCTCGGATCGAGGGTGCGCGACCCTGCCGCGGTGGTCACCGGGACCGCCTGGCCGGCCGCCACGGACGGTTCCGTGGCAACGATCCGCAGGGAGTGGTCCGTCGGCAGGTGCAGGTTACCCGTGACGTCCTCGAGGCGAACACCCGAGCCCCCGGGCGCACCATTCGCGACGACCAGCTTCGCGGCGAAGAACTGATTGAGGTACGACACGGTGCCCGGCAGGACGATGGCGCCGAACAAAGGCAGGCTCAGCTCCTCGTCGGACTCGCGCTGCGGATTGGGCCCCGGAATGTAGGCCGGCTCGAGCCTGAACGGCACCAAGTGCGGCGGCTGCCAGCGCGCGACGACGCCCGCGATCTCGTTCGGCAGCCCGTCGAGCTCGACCGTGGGCCGGGGCTCCAGCGGCTGCACCTCGCCATGCCCGCCATAGGCGATCGGCAGGTGGATCTCGACGATCTCGCTCCCGAAGGCGAAGCCGACGGCGAAATCGAAGGCCTGAAAGTTGCCCGCGCCAAGCGAGATGCCCCGGGCCGCCAGCTCCGCGAGGGAGAGGGTGCGCACCGACGCCGACGTCAGGAGAATCTGGCGGACGTGCAGGACGGCCACCGATGGCGACGCCGCGGCAATCAAATCGCCAGAGACGCGGTCCAGCAGGCGAATGTTCTCCAGGCGGTACTCACCCTCCTGCTCGAAGCCCGGTAGGACGAACGAGCCGCCCGGGAGCGCCTCGAGAGCCAACGCCTGCGGGAGCTCGGGTCCACGCAGCTCGCCGCGCACGACGAGGCCGGCGATCCGTGGGTCGCCGGCGGACACCGTCCCGCAACTTGCGCCGACGGCTCCAAAGCAGGTCCGCACCCGCGCCCGCTCGCCAAGGTTGATCGTCTGGTCGGCATCGGTGACCGTGCCGTCGGTGTAGATCGTCAGGCTGTTGCCGCGGATCTGCAGGCTGCCGGCGGCGATCGAGCCGGCAGACGTCGGCCCACCGGACAAGAATCCGGCAATGACGATGGCGATCCAGGCGCGACTCAGCCGCACGACACCCCCCGGCCAGACGCTGCCTCCAAAAGACACCAGCGCGGCACGATCCGCATACAGAGCGTCTCGGCACGCCGAGCGCCCAAACCAACCGCCTGACCAAGGTCAGACACTTCAGGATGGGCACAGCATACAGCACAAGTCCTGGAATGCCCGCAAGCACGTATGGCTTGGGACATAACACCACGAGGGCAGGAGAACGATCGGCGCGCGAAGCTGCCTCGCTTGGGTCCCCTGGAAGACGGCGGCAGGCCCCACCTCGCCTACTCCTGCATAGATGCCGGGCGCGGCTCGAGTCTGACAAGGCTCCACGCGACGCCGCCGGACGACCAGCGTTCGAGGCGGACTCCTGGTCCGACGCATTCTCATGTGCCGCTGCCCAGATCGGGCGCAACGCAGCAGCGCCGCGGGGCCCCTGGGCCACCGCGGCGCGGACTGCGTTTCTACAATCTACCCGGCAACACCGCCGGGACCGGCGCCGTCAGAGCCCGCGGACGCGGACCGCGACGAGCAGCAGGGCGTAGCCGATCACCCACGACCAGGTCGCCATGGGCGGCGGCAGTTGCAGGCCGCCGAAGCGGGCCGCCAGGGCGATCACGAAGAGCACCAGGCAGATGACCCAGGTGGCCATCCGCGGAGCGTTGCCTTGCATCGACATGTTGATCCCTGCCTTTCGGGCGTCCGCCGTGGGCGCGGCGGGAGGTCACTTGTAGCCCAGACCGCGGTCGAAGCCGAAGCGGCTGCGGAACTCGCCGGTGCGGACGAGGTCGGCGACCACGCCGCTCACGTCACCCCGCGTCACCCGGTCGGGCGCGACCCGGTCCAGGTTGGCGTTCCAGGCCGCGCCTTGCACCCGATCCGACTCGAGACCCAGGAGGTGGCGATACAGCGCCGCGAGCCGTTGCTGGGGCGTCACGTCGGCTCGCGCGTAGAGCTGCACTCGGCTCTCGTCGCTGGCAGCAATCTTCTGCGCCACCTCGACGAGGCCAGCGTAGTCCGTCCGGTCGATCTGCTGCATCCAGGTCTGGGCGGTGGCGTCTGGCTCCCGCAGCAGAATGCCGAGGTAGAGGCTCTGGACAACTTGCTCGGCCCGCTTGGTGGTCGGCGACTGCGGGCTGTAGAGAATCGGCGGCGCGGGCGCTACGGGAGCAAGACCCGGCCCCGGCGGCTTGACGCTGTTGCCCGGTGTCGCCGCCGGCCGCACGAAGACCCCAACTGCGCCCTCTTCGTGCCGTGCGTCGGCAGTGCGGAAGCGCAGCAGCGCAGCGTTCTTGGGATTCTGCGGGGCAGCAACACCCCTAACCTGAGCCGAGCCCTTGGCCTGGTCGACCGCCGTCAGCTCGACGAGGCTCCCGCCGTCAGCGACGCGCCAGGCGCCGGAGACGTAGGTGCGTTGCGAGCTTCCGCCAGTTCCAGCCGGGGTGTAGAGACGGAGGATGACGGAGCTGCCTTGGTCGAGAGTAAGGACGTCGCCGGGGGCAAGCTGGTCGAGCTCGTTCTTGGTCGTCGCGTCCCAGACGGCGACGCGCAGGGACGAGGCTGCAGTCGCCGGACCGACGGCACCGGCGGCGGTCAAGCTCGGGAGCAGAATGGCGACAGCGGCGATGCGCCGCTTGGCCGCGGCGCTCCATGCGCTTCGATGGAATTCGTTGAACATTGCGTGGCTCCTTGGGAAAGGGGTCCGACTCTTGGCATCTCGCGGGCGAGAGCCGGCAAGGACCAAGGCCGACCCAGATATCGGTCTCCGCAAGGAGCGCGCCACACTCGCCCGCGGCGTGGTGCGGCCGAGGTGCGGTAGCAGTGCCTGCGTGTTCAGGTCGGCCGGCAATCCGTGGATGAACGGACCCGCAGGTGTCGACGCCTGCGCTCGCGCAGGAGACCAGACAGGGAAGCGAGCAGGGCACGATTGATCTCATGCCCCCCGCCTGAGCAACATGAGAGCCGCAGCGCCGGCGGGTCCGCCCCCGACGTGACGAAGCCCCGCCGCGCATGAC
>CXWL01010811.1_pt1 | contig 48984 bp, 35 predicted proteins | sample 590931 | NCBI WGS metagenome assembly CXWL01 (sample SAMEA3498368, study PRJEB10139) | groundwater metagenome | biome: water well; material: biofilm material | place: Germany | collected 2015-04-27 | reverse complement strand
GCCGGTAAGCCCGCCAGGTGCGAGTCCGGCCGTGCCGACGGTGATGGCCGCGCCCGCGCCCGCGTCGACGGCAGAGGCCTTGGCGCCGCCGACGCTACCGCCAGCCGCGGAGACGCGCAGCGGCGGCCGTCGGGCGGTGGCGATCGTGGCCGTGCTGTTGGTGGCGGGCGTCGGCGGTGGCTTTGCGGCGCGTCGCTTCCTGGCCGGCGGCCCGGCGGTGCCCGAGAGCTATCGTCAGGGTCTCGTCGCCCTCGACGCCGGCGACCCGGCGGCAGCTGCCCGCTTGCTGCGCACCGCGATCGTCGAGGCGCCGGTGGCGGGTCCCGGCTATGCCCCCCAGTTGCAGTACGCCCGCGCCCTGGCGGCGGCTGGCGACTGTGCCGGCGCGCTCGCTGCTCTGCCCGGCGCCGAGGCCGACGCGACCCTCGGTGCCGAGGAGCGAGCGACCCGCGCCCAGCTGGCGGCGACGGTCCGCGGCCAGTGTGCCACCGCTGTTCCGCCCGCCGGTGGCGAGCTGGCTGCCACGCTGGCCGGAGTCGATGAGGTGGTGGCGCTGCTCGAGCGGCACCTCTCGGAGATCGCGGGGACCAAGGCGAATGCCGCGGTCCGCGACCTCTTCGCGCACGAGCCCGACCTCGATGGCGAGCTCACCGTCGTGGCGGGCCTGGTTGCCGACGCCAAACGCCTGGCGGCCGAGGCTCGCGCCAAGGGCGACCTCGGGGCCGCCTACCAGGCGGGCGACCGCGCCGCTGACGCCCGCGCCCGCCTGGCTGCCGTCGAGCGCCGGCTGGCCGGAGCGTCGGGATGACCGACGAGATCAGGCGCGGCGGAGGAGCAGGGTGATGCCGGCGCGCAACGAGGGCGGCAGCAGCCGGTAGAGGACGTTCTTGACGGTGCCCAGGGTCGGCTGCGGGCGGCCCACCGCGCCGTCATGGTGGGCGAAGCGGGCATCGAAATAGAACTGCCGGGAGGCGGCGGCGACGACGAAGCCGGCGTCCCCAGCGTAGCGTCGCAGCTCGCGCAGCGTCGACTCGCGAACGTGACCAGGGTTGTCGAGGTCCTCGCGTAGCTCGTCGTAGGGGTTTCGCCCAGCGAGGAGCTTGAGTCGCTTGGTCAGCGCGGCGGCATTCGGCGTCTGCAGGAGCAGCGTGCCGCCGGCCGCCAGGCGCTGGTGCAGAAAGCGCAGGACCATCACCGGTGCAACGTGCAGATGCTCGAGCACCTCGGCGAAGACGATCAGGTCGTAGGGCTCGGCCGGCTCGGCTGCCTCGGCCGTCGGCGGATGCAGCTCGGCGCGCGAGCCCAGGGCGTTCAGGTCGTAGTGCAGATGCCGGCCAGGTGATTTCATCCCTGGGAAGTCGAGCACCGCGGCGGGCTGCAGTCCGAGGGTGTCGACCGCACAGCCGAGCACCCGGGCGAGCAGCAGCGACAACGGCGACGGGCCGACATCGAGCACCCGCCCCTCTCGCCCGCCGCCAACGTCGGCCAGAGCGTCGGCGGCCAGCGCGAGCACGTGCCGGTAGCGTGGGGCGTGGTAGGCGAGGTAGCCGTGGTCGTCGCCGCGGATCTCGGCCACCGTCGGCAGGGCCGGCCGCCGGGAGCTCGGCGCCAAGGTCAGGCGACCGGGGTCAGCACGAAGTCGCCGGCCTCGTGGCCGGCGTGGCGGATCGGCGCCAGGTCCGGCGCTTGTTCGACCCCGAGCTCGTGCGCCCGGTAGGTTACGCGGGCGGCGACCGCCGACTCGAGGGCAGCGGCGGAGAGGGGCTGGCGGGCGAGCGAGAGCACGGAGAGCAGGGCGCGGGCGAAAAGCGAGTGCGTGCCGTCGCCGCCCTGGTCGAGGACGGGGGCCAGGCCGCCGGACGACAGCACCAGGCGGGTGCGCGCGTTCGCCGCGCCGCCACGGTCGGCGTCGCTGCCGCCGAGGGTGCCGGCGTAGCAGGAGTCGGCGATCACCAGGACGCGACGAGCGGCCAGGCGTTCGAGGTGGCGCGCCAACTGCTCGTTGGAGATCCAAGTGGTGGGGTCGTCCGGCCGGGCATCGACCGGCAACCAGTAGCCAGTGCCGGCCGCGCCTGTGCCGGCCGCGCCTGTGCCGGCCGCGCCTGTGCCGGCCGCGCCTGTGCCGGCCGCGCCTGGGCCGGTCCCTGCCTCGCCGAGGCGGCCATGTCCCGCGAAGTACACCACCACGTCGTCGTCGCTGCGGACCTGCGCGCCGAGCGCTACCAAGGCCTTCATGAGGTCGAGGAGGCTGGCATTTCTCACCAGTTGCACCGAGTAGCCGTACTGGTTTTGGAGCACGGCCGCTAACGCTTCGCCGTCGGCCGCCGCGGTGGCGAGCTGCGGGAAGGACTGGTAGGCAGCGTTGGCGATGACCAGGGCGTGGGTTCGAGCGCCGGTCGGCTTGGGCGCTACTCGGACCGGGGTGCTCGTCGGCGTTGGCGCCGACGTGCTCGGCGTCACCAGCGCCAGCTCGGCTTCGGCCCGCCGTGAGGCGCGGTCGATCGCCACCAGGCGCACGTTGTCGCGACGGCTGGCCGGCAGGGTCAGGTGGAAGATGCCCGCGGCGTCGACCGACTGTGCCGCGCCGTTCACGGTGAAAGCGGCGAGGCCGAGCGGCGCGACGACGCGACCCACGACTTCGACTTCACGGGCGCCGCTCGAGACCTGCACCAGCGCGGGGCCGCGGGTGGTGAGGACGTCCGGACGCACCAGATCGATGCGCGGGCCGGCCTTGGCCAGCAAGTCGTTGGCGCCGACCGACGCCAGCTGGGTGCCCGCCTTGGCCGTCGCTTCGAGCTCGCCGAGGAGTCGACGGTAGCGCTGCTGGGCCGCCTCGAGCTCGGCGACGCGCGCCTGGCGGGCTGCCAAGGCAGCGTCGGCAGTTGGCGTCGTCTGGCTGGCGGCCTTGGGTTGGGTACCTGTCGCCTGGCTGCTGCCGCTCTCGCCAGGCGTCGGCGTGGACGGCCCCTTGCTCGCCTGCGCAGCCTGCTGCGCCTGCCTCGCCGCGGCGGTCGCCGCCGCGGCCTGCTGCTGGGTATCGGCGAGGTCGCTGCGAGCGGCGGCCAGATCCCGCTCGACCGCGGACAGGGCGTCGCGGGTCTTCGCCGCCTCGGCCTGGCTGGCCGTCAGCTGCTGGCGCAGGCCGTCGATCTCGGCCTGCGCGGCGAGCTCGAGCGGGCTGGTCATGCCGGCGGCGCGCCGGTAGAGCGCGAGGGCCGCGCCCTGATCGGCGGCAACGCCGAGCCCGCGCTCGGTGAGAACCCCGAGGTTGGTCTGCGCGCGCCGGCTGCCGGCCTCGGCAGCACGGCGGTACCAGCTGGCGGCCTGCGCGTAGTCGGGCGTACCGCGCACTCCCTGCTCGAAGATCTCGCCGCAGTTGTTCATCGCCTCGGCGTCGCCACCCTCGGCGGCAGTGAGCCAAGACTGTAGGGCGAACGCATTGTCGTTAGGGTCGCGACTCCACTCGCCCCCGCGTACACCGCACTCGTGCGCGGTCGTGCGTATGACCTGACGTGGCGCCACCGTCTTGGCGATTCGCCCGATGCTGCGTACCTTGCCCGGCAGCAGGCAATCGACGATGAACAGGTCCTCGGGGTGGCGCACCTCGTTGGCGGGCGGCGGCGCAGCACCGAGCAAGGCGACGGCGAACAGGGCCGCCGCGAGAGTGGACCGGTGGGAACGTGCGTGAGCTGAGCCCGTCGGCGCTCCATGGGAGCCGAGAGTCGAGGTCGTTGCCATATGCACATAGTACGCCTGTCGCCGGAGGACCGCGCTGCTAGACTCGATGCACCGGAGAGGAGCTAGCCGCCATGGATCCCGCCCTGATCGAGCTTGTCGAACGTGTGGTCAGCGACAATCGACGTCTGTTCGACGAGAAGACGGCCGAGATCATTGGCCACGTCGACCAGACGGCCGCCGAGACGCGTCGCCATGTCGACCAGACGGCCGCCGAGACGCGTCGCCACGTCGAGGAGACGGCCGCCGAGACGCGTCGCCAAGTCGAGGAGACGGCCGCCGAGACGCGTCGCCAAGTCGAAGAGACGGCCGCCGAGACGCGGCGCCATTTCGAGGTCAGCACGGAGTCGCTGCGCTCCGAGATTCGACTCGTCGCCGAAGGGGTCAGCGCCAACACCGAGCGCATCGACGTTCTGCGCGCCGAGATGAAGGCCGACTCTGCCGAGACACGGTCGCTACTCCGGTTGTCCTACAGCCAGCTCGACCGTCGCCTCACCGACCTCGAGTCAGTCGTCGCCGAGCTCCAGCATCGGATGGCGCGACTCGAGTCGACCGCGCACTGACGGGCGTCGCGCCCTCAGTCGGGCGCGAGGGCCTCGTCCATCGCCCGCCGTAGCGCGCCGGCGAAGCCCTCCACGAAATCCACCTTGCCGCGCCGACTAGCGAGGAACGGATCCATCACGGTGCAGCGCATGACCGAAACGCCGCCCTCGGCGAGGTAGTCGTCGGTCGAGAAGCCCAGGCCGAGCACGATCGGCAGCGCGGCGCGCCCGTACTCACTGGCGCGGAGCGTGGTCTTGGTGACGAAGTACTCGACCTGACTGGCCGGTCGGCCGCCGAACACCGAGAAGCGGGTGTAGATCCGCTCCGCGAAGGCGTTGACGGCCGCCAGGGTGTCGAGTCGCGGGTGGCCGATCGCGAAGCAGACGATGTTGAGGTCGGGATTGGGGAACGGAATCACCCGAAACGGATGCCAGTCGCCGCCCACCATCCGGCGCTGGAGGGCGAGGGCGCCGCGCGCCGCGGCGCCGATCAGGTGACCGTAGCCGGTGGCGTCGAGCGGCAGCACCTTGTGCGATAGCCAGACGCCAGCGGCGGCGGCGCCCGGCTTGCTGCCCTCGAAAATGAAGCGGCCGATGGCGGTGGGCTCGTCGGCGTGGGCCTTGCCGCGCCCGTCCCCATGACCGTTGGCCTCGTGTTGGTGACCGTGGAAGACGTACGGCGCGTCGATCGCCACCAGCTCGCGCACCCGACGGTCGCGGAACAGCACGGCGCCGGCGGGGTAGGGCACATAGCCGAACTTGTGCGGGTCGATGGTGACGGAGTCGGTCTCGCCGACGGCGGACAGCGCCTTGTAGACGCCTTCCTCCGGCCAAACCTCGGGGGCGTAGTCGGTGAGGGCGGACTGATAGCTGCGGTGGCTGCCGTCGGCGCCGCGGGTGATGGCGACGGCGTAGCCGCCCCAGGCCGCGTCGGCGTGCAGGTGGAACGCCAACCCGAGCTCGCGGCCGGCCTCGCGACGCACCTCGGCGAGGAGGTCGATGCGGTCGACCGCGCTCTCCTCGGTGCTGCCGACCACCGCCACGCAGGCGATCACCGGCTGCCGGCGCCCAGCCAGCACCCGCAGCGTCTTGGCCAGGGCCTCCGGGTCCATCCGGAAGCGGCCGTCGACCGGCACGTGGATGAGCTGGGCGGCACCGATGCCGAGGGCGCGGCAGATCTTCTCCCACGAGTAGTGCGCGGTGGACGGCACCAGCACCACCCCCGGGGCAAGGGCGTCGCCGAAGTGGGCGGCCAGGCGATGACCAAAGGCCTGCATGCCGAGACCGGACAGGCTGTGCTGGTCGACCAGCCGCTGGGCCTCCCGCGGGTCGCCGATCCGGTCGACCAGCGACTCGAGGGCATCGAGAGCGGCCTCCGGTGCGATGTTGAGCAACTGCCACAGGTCGAGCTGACGGAGGTCGGCGCGGCTGCCGTCGGGTAGCTGGACCGGCAGGTCGCCGAGGTTTGCGGCGTCGGCGGCGCCACGGACGGCGACCGGCAGGTACTTCACCGTCTGGGCCACCCAGAACGCCTCGAAGTTGGCGGTGGTGCCGCCACCGGTGAGGTGGCCCCAGTGGCGAGTCGTGTCGTAGCCGACCATGTGCGCGAGCTGCGCCGCCACCTCGAGCTCCAGCCGGGTGGTCACCGGCGAGGCCTCCGCCGCGACGTTGTTCGGGTTGTAGAGCATGGTGGCGAAGTAACCGATGAGGCTCGCCATCGTCAGGTCGGGGCTCATGTGCGCGATGTAGCGCGGCGAGAAGAACGGCACCCCGGCCTTGAGCTCGCCGAGCAGGCCCATCAGCTCCTGCGACAGCACGCCGATCGCGCGCTCGAAGGCCGGCGTCCGCTTGTCCTGCTCGGTGATCTGGAAACCGTCCTCGGGGTGGACGTTGCGCCGCCAGAAGACGTGGTCACGGAAAGCCTCGAGCAGCAGCCGCTCGAAGATGTCGGCGTTCTCGGCCTTGGGGCCCAGGAAGATCGATGCGAGATCCAGGCGCTCCTCGGCAGGAGCGACGAAGCGGTCGGTTTCAGAGGCCACGGGAGATCCTTCTTCGGGTCGCAGGGCGGTGGCGCCCCGCGTCGATCGTACCAGGCGCTTGCGGGCGCGACGGGCGCGTGCAGCGGGCTCCGCAGCGGGCGCCGTGCAGCGGGCGCCGTGCAGCGGGCGCCGTGCAGCGGGCGCCGAGCCTGCATCTTGACGCCACCATGTAGCGGCATCAAGATGCAGAGCATGCGTACGACCATCACCCTGGAAGAGGACGTCTCGAAGATGGTCGACGACGAGGTCCACCGCACCCGCACGTCGTTTAGGCAGGTGGTCAACGGCGCCCTGCGGCGCGCCTTGAGTGGTGCGGCAGTGGGTGCCTCAGCGGCGCCCTATCGGGTGCGGCCCCACACGGCCGCGCTGCTGCCGGGCCTCGACCGCCGGCGGCTGAACGCCCTGGCCGACGAGATCGAGGACGGTGCGGTGCTGGCAGTTGGCACGCCGTCGAGGCCGTGATCATCCCCGACGTCAACTTGCTGCTCTACGCCCACATCACGGCGTTTCCCGAGCATGCGCGGGCCCGCGGCTGGTGGGAGGGCCTGCTCAATGGCCGCCGCGAGGTCGGGGTGGCGGCTCCGGCTCTCTTTGGATTCCTGCGCCTGGCCTCGAACCCGCGGGTGTTCGACCGGCCGCTGCCCATCGATTCCGCCGTGGCGGCCGTCGAGGAGTGGCTGGCCCGGCCTCACGTGCACTTCGTGCAGCCTGGTCCTCGTCACCTCGAAATCGCCTTCAGGCTGCTGCGTGAGGCCGGCACTGGGGCCAACCTCACGACCGACTCGCAACTCGCTGCCCTGGCGATCGAACACCGCGCCGACCTGTGCTCGAACGACAGCGACTTCGGTCGCTTCGTCGGCCTGCGCTGGGTCAACCCCTTGGCCTGACGCCGGCCTCAGCCGTTGGGCAGCGGCGGCAGTGGCGGCAGCGACGGTGGGGGAGCGCTCGCCTTGGCCTTGGCGCCCCGACGCAGCAGCAGGAACAGGGCGCCGCCGGCGAGGGCCAGCAGGCTGATGCCGAGGAGCGGCCGGTAGGCCAACCAGGCGACGGCGATGGTGACCAGGGAGAGCACCGCCGAGGTCAGGAAGGCGAAGGCGCCGAGGCCCGCGCCGAGCATACTGCCGATGATCGGCACCACGTCGCCGACCACCGAGATCGGCTTGAAGATCATCAGCAGGCCGAGGAACATGATGAACCAGCCCACCGCGCGGAGCACCCAGGTGAGCACCTTGTTGGCGTCCTGCGCCGCCTTGAACATTTCGGCGGCGGTGTGGGTGCCCTCGTCGACCAGGAGGACGGTGTCGCCGGCGGCGGCCTGGTAGGCGGCGAAGGTGTCGCCGGTCTGCACGCCGACGGTGCTCACCGTGGCCGGGTTCACCACCTCGAAGCCGATGCGGACGTCTCCGATCTGCGGCGACTTGGGATCCTGGCCGAGGTAGTAGCCGCCGTCGACCGGTCGCAACTGACCGCGTGGGTCGTCCTGGAGCTCGACGGTGGCCGGCTGGTCGACCTTGAGTGGCTGGGTCTCGTCGAGCTCGGCCAGCTGCTCACTCGACAGCTGGAACGCCCCCAGGTGCACCGGGTCCGCGACCTCGGTGTGACTCTCGAATGGCATGCTGCTCGGGTTCTCGTGGCCGCTCGTCTCCTGGAACGAGGAGGAGTCGATGACGTCGGACGACCACGCCTTGTCGTAGCTGTAGGTGGTCACGGTCTCGGTGCCACCGCCCAGCTTCTTGCGCGTCTCCGAGCTCTCGTGCTCCTTCCACTGGTACATCTCGACCTGGCGGATGAGCTTGAGCGCCGTGGTTTCGACGCCGAGCTCCGGGTCGCTCACCGGACCGTCTGTGGTCACCGCGCCGCTGACGTGTACGAGCTTGCCCTCGTTGCCCGGGTCGACGCGATCGGCGGCAACGCTCACCACCGCCCCGGCGCCCTCGGCGAGGCTGCGCGCCGTCGTTACCGCCCGGCCCTCGTTCCAGAACAAGAGCGGGAAGGACACGACGAAGAAGAGCAGCCCGAAGAGCACGCTCTTGATCGACTGGCCGAGGCGGGAGAACCAGGACTGGTGCGTGGTAACGGTCACGGAGTTGGCCATGGCGCGAGAGTCCTTCTGCCGGTGGGCCGGCGCTGGGAAGGCGGAAGTCGCGCTGGACGCTACTGCGCTGGCCGCGGATGGTCAAATGAAATGGCGGCGGGCCTCGCGGGGAGTTGTCACCGGGTAGGCACACGGCGGCAAGGGTGGGCCGGCCACGATCGCCGCTACAATCGTTGGGTGACGACCCGCCGCGTCTGTGTCTTCTGTGGCGCTAGCCCAGGTCGCGGCGACCGCTACGTCGAGGCGGCCCAAGGCTTGGGGCGTGCCCTCGTCGAGCGCGACCTCGGCCTGGTCTTCGGCGGTGGCCGCGTCGGGCTGATGGGCGCCGTCGCCGACGCCGTGCTCGCGGCCGGTGGCGAGGCGATCGGCGTCATTCCCGAGGCTCTGGTGCAACGGGAGCTGGCGCACCAGGGCTTGACCCGCCTCCATGTCGTCGGCTCGATGCACGAGCGAAAGGCCCTGATGGCCGACCTCGCCGACGCCTTCGTCGCCCTGCCCGGCGGCTTCGGCACCCTCGACGAGCTGGCAGAGATCCTCACCTGGGCGCAGCTCGGGATCCACGCCAAGCCGATCGGCCTGCTCGACGTCGACGCCTACTTCGCCCCGCTCCTCGCCTTCTTCGACCGCGCCGCCGCCGACGGCTTCCTGCGCACCGAACACCGCCGGCTGCTGCGTCTGGCGGGCGATGCCGACGACCTGCTGGCCGCGCTTGGGTTGGGCGGGGCCGCAGCGGGCGCTACGCCGCGGGCGGGTTGTTGACGCCACCGGGACTTTTTTTGCATGTTTTGTCAGAAATCGCCGACCGACGGCACCATAGCTGGTGGGGTCGAAGAGAGACACCGCGGCTCGAGACCGACGCGGGTGGACCTCGCGGCCTTGTGGGAGGCGATATCGGCGTGTACTCTTTGGGCCTGAGCTCGAGAGGGGCAATCGGTGACCCGCGCTATCGGCCGAGCGGCCGGGCTGGCGCGCCCGTACGACGAACGAGGGATACGACTCCATGAACGGCCAAGAGATCTTCCGCAGCTCGTACCTTCGCGCCATCCTCGGCAGCGCCGTCCTCGCGCTCGTCGCGCCGGCAGCCGCGCAGGCCGCCACGGTCGACATCGACAGCTTCGACCTGCCGCCGGGCAAGTCGGTGACCATCGAGTTCCAGGTCACCGTCGATAGCCCGATGCCGCCGGGCGACAGCCAGGTGTGCAACCAGGGGACGCTCACCGCCACCAATCCGGTCGCCGGCGTGTTGACCGACGATCCCGACGTCGTCGGTGGCACCGACCCGACCTGCACGACCATCCAGCTGCTCGCCGACCTGTCGGTCACCAAGACCGACGGCGCCACCGATGAAGTGCCTGGCACCTCCGTCGTCTACACCATCGTGGCCTCGAATGCCGGCCCGGCCACCGTCGTCGACGGCGTGGTCGCCGACACCTTCCCCGGGAGCCTCACCGGCTGCAACACGACCAGCGTCGCCGCGGGCGGTGCCTCCGGCAACGACAGCCCGATCGTTGGCAACATCAACGACACCGGCCTGACCATCCCGAGCGGCGGCACAGTGACCTACACCGTCACCTGCAGCATCGCGCCCGCGGCCACCGGCACACTGACCAACACGGCAACGATCTCGTCGGCTGCCACCACCGACCCGGCGCCCGCAGACAACTCCGCGAGCGACAGCGACACCCTGGTGCCGTCGACGGACGTCGCGATCACCAAGACCGACGGCGCGACGACCGAGATCCCGGGCACGTCGGTCACCTACACCATCGTGGCGTCGAACAGCGGCCCGAGCACGGCGGCCAGCGTCACCGTCGCCGACACGTTCCCCGGCATCCTCTCCGGCTGCTCGACCAGCAGCGTGGCCGCGGGCGGCGCCACCGGCCATGACGCCGGCCCGACGGCAGGCAGCTTCAGTGACAGTGGGATTACCCTGCCGCCGAGCGCCACGGTGACCTACACGGCGACCTGCACGATCGCGGCAACCGCCACCGGCACCCTCGACAACACCGCTACGATCAGCTCGGCGACGACCGACCCGAACGGCGGCAACAACGGCGCGACGGACAGCGATACCCTCGACCCCCAGGCCAACCTCGCGATCACCAAGACCGACGGCTCGGCGACCGAGGTGCCCGGCACGCCGGTCACCTACACCATTACCGTCACCAACGCGGCCGGTCCCAGCGTCGCCACCGGCGTGACGGTGGCCGACACCTTCGCTGGCACGCTGAGCGGTTGCTCGACCACCAGCGTCGCCGCTGGCGGCGCCACCGGCAGTGACGCGGGCCCGACGGCGGGCGACGTCAATGACACCGGCATCACCCTGCCTGTGGGCGCGACGGTGACCTACACCGCGACCTGCAACATTGACGGCGCTGCCACTGGCACGTTGGCCAACACCGCGACCGTGGCCACCGCGATCACCGACCCGACCCCGGCCAACAACAGCGCGACGGACACCGACACGCTCGACCCGTCGGCCGACGTGGCGATCACCAAGACCGACAGTGCGGCCTCCGCGATCCCCGGCACCCCGGTGAGCTACACCATCGTGGCCTCGAACAGCGGCCCCAGTACCGCGACGGGTGTCACCGTGGCCGACTCCTTCCCGGGCATTCTCGCCAGCTGCTCGACCACCAGCGTGGCGGCCGGCGGCGCCACCGGCAATGACGTCGGCCCGACAGCGGGCAACCTCAGCGACGGCGGCATTGCCTTGCCTAGCGGGGCCTCGGTGACCTACACCGCCACCTGCAACATCGACCCGGTGGCGACCGGCTCGCTGGTCAACACGGCGACGGTGACGGCGACCACCACCGATCCGAACGCGGGCAACAACAGCGCCACGGACACCGACCCGCTGAACCCCTCCGCCGACGTCGCGGTGAGCAAGGACGACGGTGTGACCAGCGTCATTCCGGGTGGCTCGACCACCTACACCATGGTGTTGAGCAATTCCGGCCCCAGCACGTCGACGCCGGTGACCTTCGCCGACACCTTCCCGGCGGTGCTCACCTGCACGACGACGTCGGTCGTCGCCGGCCTGGCGACGGGCAACGACGCCGGGCCGATCGGCGGCAACATCAACGACGCCGGCATCACCCTGCCGCCGGGTTCCTCGGTCACCTACACGGCGGTCTGCACGGTTTCGGTGGCGGCCACCGGCACGATGGCCAACACCGCGACGGCGACCGTGACCACCAGCGATCCGACGCCCGGCAACAACAGCGCCACTGATACCGACGACGTCACCCCGCTCGACCTCGGCGACGCCCCCGACTCGAGCGTCGGCGGTGGCTTCTTCTATCCGACGCGGGTGGTGGACAACGGGGCGCGTCACGTCGCCACCGGCATCACCCTCGGCGCGACGCGCGACTTCGAGGCCAACGGCCAGCCGACGGCGGCTGCCGATGGCGACGACGTCAACGGCACCGGTGACGACGAGGACGGCATCACGTTCACCGCGCCGCTGATCGCCTGCCAGAGCGCACCGATCACCGTCAACGCCTCGGGCGCCGGGGTGCTGCAGGCTTGGGTCGACTGGAACCGCGACGGCGACTGGGCCGACCTCGGTGAACAGGTGGCGGCCGACATGGCGGTCATTGGCGGCAACAACAACCTGCCGTTGACCGTGCCGTGTGACGCCAGCGCGGGCGCGAGCCACGCCCGCTTCCGACTGGCGACCGCCTCCGGCCTCGGCACGACGGGTCTGACCGCGGACGGCGAGGTCGAGGACTACCAGGTCACCCTCATCGGGCTGGACTTCGGCGATGCTCCGGATACCAGCGTCGGCGCCGGCTTTCTCTATCCGACGCGGCTGGTGGACAACGGCCCGCGCCACGCGGCTCAGGGTCCGGTGCTCCTCGGCGCGTTGCGGGACAGCGAGGCCAACGGCCAGCCCGGCGCCCTGGCGACCGGCGACGACCTGGCGACCAGCGACGACGAAGACGGCGTCACGTTCGGGACGTTGTTGCGCGGTCAAAACGCCACCATCACCGTCACCACCTCGGTTGCCGACACTCTGCTGCAGGGCTGGATCGACTGGAACGCCGACGGTGACTGGGCGGATCCCGGCGAGCAGGTCTTCACCAATCAGGTGATCGCCGCCGCCGGCGCCAACCCCATCATCGTGGCCGTGCCGGCGGGTGTCGCCCCCGATGCGGTGAGCTTCGCCCGCTTCCGACTGACCGCCAATGTCCCGGCGGACCTCAACCTCCCGGCCACCGGCTACACCGATGGCGGCGAGGTCGAGGACTACCGGATCCAGTTTGCCTCGATCGCCAACTTGTCTATTACCAAGACCAACGGCGCCACCTCCGAGGTGCCCGGCACCCCGGTCGTCTACACCATCGTCGCCAGCAACGCCGGACCCAGCGCTGCCGGCGGCGTCAGTGTTGCCGACACCTTTGCCGCGCCTCTGTCAGGCTGCGGCTGGTCTTCGCTCTCCGCCGGCGGGGCCAGCGGCAATACCAACAACGCTGGCCCGGCGAACCTCGGCGACACCCTGTCGATGCCCGCCGGGAGCTCGGTGACCTACACCGTCACCTGCACCATCGACCCGGCGGCGGCTGGCACGGTGGCCAACACGGCGACGATTGGCAGCGCGGTGTTCGACGAAAACGCTGCCGACAACACCGCGACCGACAGTGACCCCCTGACGCCGCAGGTCGACCTGACGATCACCAAGACCGACGGCGCGACGACCGAAATTCCGGGGACCGCGGTCGTCTACACCATCGTCGCCAGCAATGCCGGCCCCAGCACCGATCCGTCGGTGACCGTTGCCGATAGCTTCCCCGGCATCCTCACCGGCTGTTCGACCACCTCGGTGGCGGTTGGTGCCACCGGAAATGACCTCGGGCCGACGCCGGGCAACTTCAGCGACAGCGGCATCAACATGCCGCCCGGCAGCTCGGTGACCTACACCGCGACTTGCAGCATCCCGTCTTCGGCGACTGGCAGTCTGGCCAATACGGCGACCGTGACCGCCTCGGTCACGGATACGGCGCCGGCCAGCAACACCGCCACGGATACCGACACGTTGGTGCCCGAAGCCGACCTCGCGGTCAGCAAAGACGACGGCTCGCCGACCGAGATCCCTGGCACCACGGTGCAATACACCGTCGTGGCCAGCAATCCCGGTCCCAGCGACAACCCGAACGTCAACGTCGCCGACACCTTCGCGGCACCGCTCTCTGGCTGCAGCTGGACGACGGTCGCGGCGGGCGGTGCCACCGGCAACGACAATGGCAGCGGTGCCGCCCTTGCCGACAACATCAACCTGCCGGCCGGCGGTTCGGTGACCTACACCGTGACCTGTTCGATCGGCGCGGCGGCGACAGGCAGTCTAGTCAACACCGCGACCATCGCCACCGGCGGCGCGGTCACCGACCCGGCGGCGGGCGACAACTCGGCAACCGACACCGACACCCTGGTGCCGACGGCGGATCTGTCGATCACCAAGAGCGACGGCTCGGCCACCGAGGTCCCCGGCACGACCGTGATCTACACGCTCGTGGTTGCCAACGCCGGTCCCAGCAACGAGACCAACGCCACGGTCGCCGATACCTTCCCAGGAACCCTCAGCGGTTGTTCGACGACCAGCCTCGGCGCCGGCGGGGCCTTGGGCAATGACCCGGGTCCGTCCGCGGGGAACGTCAACGACGGCGGGGTGGCGCTGCCGGTGGGTGCTTCCGTGACCTACACCGCGACCTGCACGATCAGCCCGGCGGCGACCGGGAGTCTGAGCAACACCGCGACGATCACCGCCTCGGCGGTCGACCCGACGGGGGGCAACAACACCGCCACCGATACCGACACCCTGACGCCGCAGGCCGATCTCGAGATCACCAAGGTGGTCGACGACCCGTCGGTGATGGTCGGCCAAGCAATTGTCTACACCCTGACGGTGGTCAACCACGGGCCGTCGGACGCCACGGCGGTGGTGATCAGCGACCCGCTGCCGGGCGCCATCACCTTCGTGTCGAGCGCGGGCTGCGTCGAGAGCCCGGTCGGCGGCGTGCCCACCTGCACCGTCGGCAATCTGGCCGCCGGGGCCACGGCGCCCGCCGTGACGATCAACGCGACGGTCAACGCCAACGGCACCTCGGTGAACACCGCGAGTGTCGCGAGCGCGGAGACCGACCCGGTGCCCGGCAACAACAGCGACAGCGCGACCGTCGCCACCGACCTGATCCCGCCGATCGTCACCGGCGTCGACTCGGTCGCCAACACCGGTGACGGCTCGCTCGACGCCTGCGAGACCGCGCGCTTCCCGATCAACCAGCTGAAGATCACCTTCGGCGAGGCGCTCGAGAACCTCTCGGGCGTAGCGCCCAATGACGCCGGCAACCCGGCGAACTATCGCTTGGTTCGCGCCGGCAGCGACCAGACGTTCCAGACCAACGTCTGCGGCCCGGTGCTCGGAGACGACGTGGCAGTCAGCATCGACTCCGTGCTCTACCAGGTCGACACGCCGAGCGCGCCGCTGTCGCGTTCGACGCTGACGGTCAACGGTGGTACCTACCTGCGGAACGGCCTCTATCGCCTGTTCGCCTGCAGCACCCTGCGCGACCTGGCCACCAACCCGCTCGACGGCGACGGCGACCTCACCGGCGGCGACGACTTCGTCCGCCTGTTCCGGGTCGACACCGACAACATGTTCGTCAACGGCTACCTCGACTGTGCCGAGGCCGGCTGGGACGAGACGCCGCCGTCCAGCCCGGAGATGGTGTGGGATCCGGCGACCGATGCCGACGCCTCGCCGCACTCAGGCTCCTTCGGTGTCGGGACGTCCGGCACCGCCAGCCTCGGCGTCTCGCAGTGCGTGACGTTCGGCGCTCTCGGCTCCTTCGAGGCGCCGCCCTACCACCTCGAGGGCAAGGTGCGCTTCGACGGCGACCCGGGTGAGCGGGTGACTGTCAGGCTCTCCTGCCAGTCGTTCAGCGGCGCGGCTTGCGGTGGCAGCTCGCTCGGCACCTCGCAGAGCTCGGTGTTGGTCGACGCCCTGCCGTTCACTCGCTTCGCCTTCGATCCGGTGGTGCCGCCGGCGGCGCTGTCGGCCCGCTGCGGCATCACGCTGCAGAACGCGGTGCCGCCCAACGCCTACGGCGCCTACCTCGACCAGATGCTGCTGCTCGGCACCGGCGGCCTGCCCTTCGCCGACGGCTTCGAGTCCGGCACCGTCGGCGCCTGGAGCGGCCACACGCCATGAGCACCGTCAACGACCTGACATCCCGGAGAATGCCCCGCATGAGCCGTCCGTCCCGACTTGCCGCAGCACCGATCCTTCTGGCTGCCGCGCTGGCCATGCCGGCGTCGACGCCGGTGGCCAGGGCTGACGCCGGAGCCGTCACCGCGCCGGCGGTGTTCGAGCTCCTCGGCGGCCCGCCGACGCGCGCGCTGCCGGCCATCCCGCCGGGGTTCGCGACCCAGCTGGTGCTCGACGACGACGCCGCCGAGGCCGCGTTCGGTGTCTCCTCGGCCCAATTCGGCAAGCAGTTCCTCTGGTTCAACCGTTTCACGCCGGTCGGGCCGGTGCGGCTGCAGGAGATCTGGGTGCTGTTTCCGGCCCAGCAGGCGACCGCCGGCGACGCCATCGAGCTCGTCGTGTTCCAGGACACCGACGGCAACCCGGCCAACGGCGCGACGCTGCTGTGGTCGGCGTCGTCCACTGTTCAGGTGGCCGACGGCAACACCTTTTCGATCTACCCGGTGGCGCCAAATCTCCAGGTTCTGGGCGGTGGCGACATCCTGATCGGCGTCGTCAACCGGTGGACGGTGAGCGGTGTTGATCCGCTGCTGACTCCCGCCACGCTCGACGCCAGCGTCAGCCAGGGTCGCTCCTGGGTGGCGGTGTGGAACGCGGACCCACCGTCGCCGGTGTCGTTGCCAGCCGACAACCTGACGGTTGTCGTCGACACCCTGGCTCCCGGTGGCAACTGGATGATCCGGGCCTTCGGCCAGGGCGTGCCCATCGTCGAGGTGCCGACGCTGTCGCCGCTGCCGCTCGCCCTGCTGGCTGCCGCCCTCTTGCTCGGTGGCTTGCTGGGGCTCCGCCGGGCGCGATCGCGCGGCGGCCGAGCGACGGTGCTCGGTCTGCTGGCGCCCCTGGCCCTGCTCGGCGCCACGCCGGCGGCGGCGGTGACGATCGACAGTTTCACCACCAACCAGGCCCCGGTCTTAGACCCGCCGGGCACCACGCCGACCGTGGTCACGGGTGGCGCCGACATCATCGGTACCCGGCGCGCGATCAACTCCGACCTGCTCGCCGTGCCGCTGACCGGCCTTGGGGCTGGGCCGGTCTCGACCGGCGTGTCGGCGGGCACCCTGAACCTCGCGGTCACGGCCACGACGCCCGACAGCCGGGGCGAAGCCATCGTCACCTGGGATGGTGATGCCTCAGCCGGCAACTTGAACGTCACGGGGCTCGCCGGTCAGAACCTGACCGCCGCGAGCCACAACGCGCTGCGCATCACCGTCAACAGTGCCTCGGCGGGTACCGAGCTCGTGTTCGACGTTTACACCAGCGCCACCGCCGCCTCGCGTGGCTTCCTGCGGATCCCGGTCGCGATCGCGGCGCCGACCAACCTCTTCCTCACCTACCAATACGACTTCGTGCCGATCGCGGCGAGCGCAGCGGACTTCAGCAACGTCGGCGCGATCCAGATGCGGGTGCGCGGCACCGAGGTGTCGGCGACGATCGACGCGATCGACACCATCGGGCCCACCCTCACCGCGAGCAAACAGGATCAGAGCACTGGCGGTGTACCGATCGCGGCACCGATCCTCGAAGGCTCGACGTACAAATACCAGATGGTCGTCAGCAACACCGGGGGTGGTCTCGCCGCCAACGTCGACCTCAACGACACGGTCGACGCCAACACGGCGTTGAACGCGGCCACTATCCGGGTGACGCCGGTCGCGATCGACGACAGCTACGTCACCGCCGGCCACGTCGGGCGCAGCCTCGTGGCACCCGGCCTGCTCGCCAACGACGTCGACCCCGACACCGCCGGCTCGCCGCCCGAGCTGATCGTTGCTGCCGCCAGCGTCGGCACGTTCGCCACCGCGCTGGGCGGCTCGATCACGATCGCCGCCGACGGCTCGTTTTCTTACGAGCCGCCGGTGGGATTGGGGCGGGCGGTCGACACCTTCACCTATACCGTGCAGGACAACGACGCCCAGACCGCAACCGGGCTCGTCAAGATCGCCATCGGTCCGCGGGTGTGGTTCGTCGACGACGCCCACCCGGGCACCAACGTCGGCACCCTGAACAATCCCTTCGTCGGCTTCACCGTCGGCAACGTCAACGGCGCCTCCGGCACCGGCGACCAGGACGCCGCCGGCGACGTCATCTTTGTGCGCACCGGTTCGCACACTGCCGCCGTCGAGCTCGAAGCGGACGAGTGGTTGCTCGGCGAGGGCGAAGGTCTCACCGTCGACGGTCAGACGATCGTCGCCGCCGGCACCGATCCAGTGTTGGCGAGCGTCGGTCACGGCATCGTCCTGGCGACCAACAACACCGTGCGCGGCCTTACGATCGGCAACACCGGCGCTACCTTCTTCGACGTCCTCGGCAGCAACTTCGGCACCCTGACGGTGTCCAACGTCGACCTGACGGGTGCTGGTGGCGCGCTGAGCCTGACCACGGGAGCTCTGGCTGCCGCCTTCGACACCGTGACCTCGACTTCGGGCACGCACGGAATCAACCTCGACGCGGTCAGTGGCACGCTGACGGTGAACGGTGCCACGACCCTGAGCGACTCGGCGTTTGGCCTACGGGTGAACGCCAGCCCCACGCTGACCGCGAGCTTCAGTGGCACGACCTCGCTCACCACGTCCGCGGGCACGGCTCTGTTCGCGGCGGCGGGCGGCACGCTCAACTTCAGCGGGACCTCCAACAGCGCGGTGGCCACGAACGGCGCTGCTGTTGACCTCACCAGCACGTCCCTTGGCGCCGGCGCCACCTTCGCGACGGTCAGCTCGACCACGAACGCGAGCAAGGGTATCAACCTGGACGCGGTCACCGGCGCCTTCACCGGCAGTGGTGGCAGCGTCAGCGTCAGCGCGGGCGGCGGCAACGCCGTCGACGTCAACGCCGGCTCGAGCAACGTGAGCTACGCAGGGTCGGTGACCAGCACGGCGGGGGCGCGCCTGGCCGAGGTGACCGCCAGGACGGGCGGCACGGTGACGCTGAGTGGGGCGCTGAGCGGCTCCGGCGCGGGTCACACCGGCATCAACGTGGCGAGCAACACCGGCGGCACGGTGGCGTTCAGCAATGGCAGCAAGGCGATCACCAGCGGCGTCAACAGTGGGGTGACGCTGGCCTCCAATACCGGTGCGACGATCAGCTTCACAGGCGGTGGCTTGGTGCTCAACAGCACCTCGGGGACCGGCTTCAACGCCACGGGCGGGGCGACGGCGATCACCGTCCAGGGCAGTGGCAATACCATCACGTCAACGACTGGGACGGCACTGAACGTCTCAAGCACGACGATCGGCGCGAGCGGTTTGACGTTCCAGAGCATCGCCTCGAACGGCGCCGCGAACGGCCTCGTGCTGAGCAGCACGGGCGCGTCGGGCGGCCTGACGGTGACCGGAACAGGCGGCGCCGGCTCGGGCGGGACTATCCAAAACATCAGCGGCCGCGGCGCCTCGTTCATCAGTGCCGTAAACATCAGTCTCACCAACATGAACTTCACCAATACAGCCACCTCAGCAGGGGCGCCGTGTGGTAGCGCGGCAGTGGTGGGCGCTAACACGGGCTGCAACGCGGCAATCAATCTCCAGACGGTGAGCAACGTAACGCTCGACCGCCTGAATATTACGACGAGCGGTCAGCAGGGCATCAATGGAATCGGCGTTACCAATATGGCGCTCACCAACAGTTCGCTGTCCGGGCTAGGAAACGCGCCGGACGAGGATGGATTGCACATCCTCGACTTGCTGGGTACCAATACCGTCACGAGCACGAGCATCGCCAGTAGTGGTGACGACAATGTCAATATTCAGAATCGAACGGCCACGCCGTCTACGATCACATTCTCTGGCGGATCGTTCAACAACGGCGTTCAAGGCAGCGGCCTTTTGTTCGGCATTCGCGACACGGCTAACACCACGATCGCCATCTCTGGCGTAACGGCCAGCAACAACTTCAGCGGCGGCGTCGTGGCGGACTGTTTCGACACGGCGACCATGTCTGTGGAGGTCTCGACGAGCACGATCAACGGCAACAACGACGCGATCTCGCTGAGCAGCGCTGGCGGTAACACCAAGTTCAACATCCACGACAATGCCGGTTTGGCGGCGCTGCATCCTGTGATCTCGCTCTTGAAGGCAGCCTTCTCCGTCGGAGGCACGTTCCAGGGGTTCATTCAGGATAATACGATTGTGGTTGCTGACTCCCAGACGGGTGATGCGATGACGGTGGCCAATCGCGGAGCAGGGCCGCTGACGGTCGCCATCAGGGGCAATATGATCGACTACCACGGAACTCAGGCGGCCATAAATATAGTTAGTGGCCAAGATGGAGCGGCCGTGACCAATGCCACCGTGACCGACAACACCATCGATATCAAGCTCGATGGCACGGGCAACGCTGTAAATGGGATCTTTGCCCAAACGCCAGTAGCGTCGCCGAGCGGTGACGGCAGCTCCCTCTGTGCGGACCTGGGCGGGGCCGGCCTCTTGAAGAATACGTTTACGCACAGTCTCGGTGGCTCTCTGGCGGCTGGTGACATTCGGGTGCGGCAGCGATTCTTGTCCTCGCTGAGGCTCCCAGGATACGGCGGGGCGAACAACGACGACGGGGCTGTCATTGCGTACCTGAACGGCCGCAATACACTCGTCAGCCCGGCGACGGCGACCAACAATGTGTCCGGCGGCGGCAGCGGCTACTCGGGTGGCGGTGCCTGTACCCAGCCGGTGTTTCCATAACCACGCTTCGACATCTGAGAGGTGAAAGATGGCAGAGCCGTTCTTGAGTGAGATCAGGATCATGAGCTTCGGCTTCGCGCCGAGGGGTTGGGCACTGTGCAATGGCCAGCTGCTGCCGATCAATCAGAACCAGGCGTTGTTTTCGCTCCTGGGGACGACTTTCGGCGGAGACGGTCGAGTGAATTTCGGGCTGCCAGACCTGCAAGGCCGTGTGCCGCTGCACGTCGGGAGCGGCCACACGCTCGGCGAGCGGGGCGGTGAGCAGGCTCATACCCTGTCGATCGCGGAGATTCCGACGCACACGCACGTGGCGCAGGGCAGCAGCAACAGCGGGTCTACCCAGGATGCCGCGGGAAACGTGCTCGGAGCCATCCCTGGTCGGGCCTACACGGACCCAGCGGCGCTGGTTTCGTTGAGCCCATCAACGATCACCAGCGTCGGCGGCAGCCAGGCGCATCTGAACATGCAGCCCTTCCTTACCCTCAATTTCAGCATCGCGCTTCAGGGCATCTTTCCTAGCGCGACCTGAGGATTCCAATGGCCCAACCATATGTAGGTGAGATCCGGATGTTCGCCGGCAACTTTGCGCCGGCAGGTTGGATGTTCTGCGAGGGGCAGCTCTTGCCGATTTCCGAATACGAGACGCTGTTCAATTTGATCGGCACGACCTACGGCGGGGATGGCCAGTCGACGTTCGCGCTCCCTGATTTGCGCGGGCGGTTGCCGGTACACATGGGGAACGGCTTCATCCTGGCCGAGACGGGCGGTGTCGAGGACGTGACGCTGACGGTGAGTCAGATTCCGGCGCACAGCCATCCGTTCCTCGGGTCGACCAATGTTAGTCAGGACACGAGCCCGCAGAACAAGGTGGTTGGTCAGAGCGGGAGCGCGCTGCTCTACATCCAGGACACGACCGACTTCAACATGAGCCCGCAGGCCGTGACGAGCGTCGGAGGCAGCCAGCCGCACACTAACTTCCAGCCGTATCTGTGCGTGGACTTCATCATTTCGCTGTTCGGCATCTTCCCGTCCCCCACCTGAGGAGAGCGGAATGGACCCTTTCGTAGCAGAGATCCGCATATTTCCGTTCAATTTTGCGCCGAGGGGCTGGGCCTGGTGCGACGGCCAGCTGTTGCCACTTTCGCAAAATACGGCCTTGTTTTCGCTTCTCGGAACGACCTACGGCGGCAACGGGAAGAGTAACTTTGCGTTGCCCGACCTGCAGGGGCGAGCGCCGATGCACCCTGGGCAGGGCCCAGGCCTCTCGCTCCACGACTTGGGCGAGACTGGCGGCAGCGAGACGGTGAGCCTACTGGAGTCAGAGATCCCCGCGCACAGCCATGCGATGCGGGCGCACGACATCGATCTCGGTGAGCTGAACGCTCCAGCGCCAAATCGTTCGCTCGCCAAGTCGGCGAATGCGACGGCCTACACGACCGCCGCAAACCTGGTGCCGATGAGCGATAACGCGCTTGCCCCCGCCGGCGGCGACCAGCCCCACAACAACATGCAGCCCTACCTGACCTTCTACTTCTGCATCGCGCTGCAGGGCGTCTTCCCGCCGCGCACCTGACGGCTGGTGATCGCATCAGCATCGAGCTTGCCTGCCAAACCAACCGGAGCCGTCCGATCATGAGTGAGAACGCAGCCCCTCCCGCGTACGTGCCGATGACGTTGCAGTCGAACATGAAGAAGGCCAACACTTGCGTCGTGATCGGCAATCGGCCGAACACGCAGGGGTACGCGCCGCAGCCGAACGTCCCGAATGCCCTGTGGTTCGTGGTCTTCGACCGCACCTCCCTGAAGCCGGTGTTCAACCAGTCCTGGACGCAGACGGACACCGTGCCGCCGTCGCTCTCGACCTACCTGAACAGCGACAACATCCTGTGCGTGGTGAGCAACAACCTGGGCACCGACCACGTGCCGCAGGGGGCGCTCTACGACATGCTGATGGCTAACGGCGCCGGCCCGCAGTTGTTGCGGCTCTGCCAGATCAACATGCAGCTCTCCTGCGGTGAGCTGACCAACGTCAGCTACATCATGGTCTCGGTGCCCGGCACCGGGCTGCCGGGGCTCGAAGAGAACACCATCCAGCAGTCGGCGTTCGTCGGCGCGGTGATGACGGTGCAGTTGCTGGCGACCGTCGTCAGCGGCAAGACCATCTATACGCCGGTGGAGATCCAGGGCTGAGGCGCTGATCTGCCTGCGGGTGTGGAGTCGAACGTGACGGGCGGTCCGACAGCCGAGGAGGCGGGGCCGCCCGTGCTGCGTCCGGGCGGCTGTGCCCGCGCCCGACGACAACTCCTCGCGATCGGTTTCTACGCGCCTGGGACCGGGTTCACGCGCGTCCTGTCGGAGTTACTCTCGGCGGTCGGCACCGACTACGCCGTCGACTGGGTCGGCGCAGGCTACGACGGGCCGGAGACGACGTGCGCGGGGGCACGGGTCTACCCGGTGCAGACCGGCGGCCGCGACGTGCTGGGTGCGTACCGCGCCGCCGAGCTGGCACGCGCGGGTTCTCCGGCGGTGGTGTTCGTCCTCCACGACCTCTGGCACCTCGGTCGCTATGCCCGGATTCTGCGTCCCGCCCTCGAGCCGTCGGCGCGGCTGGTCGCCTACCTGCCTCTGGATGGCGCGATCGCCGATCCCGAGCTCGTGCGGGAGCTGGCGGCGTACGATCTGGTGCTGGTCTACACGCCGGCCGCGCGGCGCGACTTGGAAGGCGCCTTGGCGGCCCTGGTCAACGGCCAAGCGGACTTCCGGGTGCCGCCGGTGGAGGTCCTGCCGCATGGCGTTGACCTGGCGCGCTTCACCCCGGAGCCGTCGCTCGTCGCCTCCGGCTTTGCAGCCAGCGGCCGACGGGAAGCGAGGCAGCGGGTGTTCCCGGAGCTGCCGGACGACGCCTTCGTCGTCCTCAATCCGAGCCGGCCGGCGCGTCGCAAGCGCCTCGACCTGACTCTGGCCGGCTTCGCGCGTTTCGCCGGCAACAAGCCAGCCAGCGTTCGGCTGTGCCTGCATCAGGCAATCTCGACGCCCGAGCTGCGAGCGGCGATCCTGGCCCAGGCCGCGGCGCTCGGGATCGGTGAGCGACTCCTGCTCGATCCCCTCGGCAGCCGGCGGCTCGACGACGACGAGCTGGCCTTGCTCTATGGCGCTTGCGACGTTGGCCTCAACACGTCGATGGGGGAGGGCTGGGGCCTGGTTGCGTTCGAGCACGGCGCCTGCGGCGGGGCGCAGGTGCTGCCCGACTTCGGCGCCTGTGGCGAGCTGTGGGCCGGGGCCGCGGAGCTGGTGCCGATCGCGCGGCGGTACGTGCCGGACTTCTCGCGACTGGAGATGGCAGAGGTCGAAGCCGCCGACGTGGCCGCGGCTCTCGAGCGTCTCCATGCGCACCCAGAGGAGCTGGCGCGGCGGTCGCGCCAGGCGGTGGCGCGGGCGGGTGACGCGGAGCTGTCGTGGACCCGCGTGGGCCAGCGTTTGCGCTCTCTCCTGGCGTCTTGCACCGCGCGTTCGTGAGGGGCGCGGTGGTACCATCGAGCGTCTTCGCGGACCCGCAATTCGCTGACGTACACGTATTCCAAGAACCTACGGAGCATGGCGATGCATGGATCGACTCCTGTGAGCGGGGCGGACGCCGAGCGTTCGGCTGGGACCGTGTTCAGCCGTCGGCAGGCGGTACGTGGCGGCCTCGCGACGCTGCTCTTGCCCGGCGTCGTCGGCGGGTTCCTACCGGAGGCGGTGGGGAGCGTCGCCCAGGCCCTGACGCTGCCCACCTCAGCTGCCCGGCCGCTGTCGATTGGCTACCTCGAGGGGAGCGAGGAGGCGAGTCTCAAGCGTTTGCCCTGGGAGGTTCAGGGTGGCCGCCTGCGCGGACAGCGCGTGGTTCCGGCGGCGTCGCTGTGGTCGGGAGACACGCGACTCTCCGGCGAGACGGTGCGAGTGCGCGTCTACGGGCTCTTTCCCAGCAACCCGATCGGCAACGCGGAGCCGCTCGAGAGCGCGACCTTCGCGATTCGCTATCAGCAGCAGGACGATCCGCTCGGCCCCTCCGAGCTGGACCACCTCGCGTGGGGGGTACGCCGCTGGCCATTCAGCCGCGGCAACCGGCTCGAGGTGTGGGTGCCGATCGGCGTCAACGGCGAGCTCGAGCTGATCGTCGAGGTGGCGACGCAGGAGCCGGCGACACGGGCCGCCACGCGGGCTGCCATCCGGGTCGTCGGCGCCGAGGCGGCGGGCAAGTTGGGTGCTGCGGCGTCGACCGTCGACCGCTACACGGCCAACTTCACCATCGACGGCGTCAACGGGCAGCCGAAGCTCCAGCGCGGCATCTACTTCCTGGGTCTGGGGACCGGCGCGTGGGATCAGGAGGTCGAGCTGCCGACCGCCAAGGAGGCAGCCGCCCGCGCCGGGGAGCTGCGGTCGGTGATCATCGCCGTCGACAACGCCCTTGGCCAGGAGGCCTGGCGCTGAACGAGCCGGCGAGTGGGCCGAGGATTGCGTTGCGGGCCGCGACGGACGCCGATCGGCCCTTCCTGTTGGCCGTCTACGCCGGCACCCGAGCGGAGGAGCTGGCGCTGGTGGACGACTGGGACGACGCCCAGAAGGCCGCCTTTGTCGCCCAGCAGTTCGCCGCCCAGGACGCCTACTACCGCGAGCACTACGTCGGTGCGCACTACCTGGTCGTCGAGGTGGACGGCGTCCCCGCCGGCCGTCTGTACGTCGACCAGTGGCAGGACGAAATCCGGCTGATGGACATCTCGCTGCTGCCTGCGGCACGCGGGCGTGGGGTCGGCGGGCGCGTCCTGCGCGACCTGCAGGCGGAGGCGACCCGCTGCGCGAAGCCGCTGCGCATCCACGTCGAGCGCTACAACCCGGCGCTCGCGCTCTATGAGCGACTGGGTTTTCGCCTGCTCGAGGAGCGCGGCGTCTACCTTTTTCTGGAGTGGCGACCGGGCGTCCCGGGGGCTCCGACGCCGGTTTGACAGCCGTCCGGACCAGGCGTAGCCTGTATGCAGCTCCGCCCCCGCCAATCCGTGTGTGACCCCGGGTGCGTCGGGACAGGAGTGCCTGGGCCGGCGATTGGGCCTGAAGGGAGCGAGGCAAATGTCCGAGCGTGAGGCCCCGATCTTTCGTCCGCACGGCGTCAGCCGACGGGACCTATTGGCGAGCGGCGCGTCGGCGCTCGGCTGGACGGCCCTGGCGCCGGCAGTCCCGCTGGCTGCCGAGACCGTGGTCGCGGCGGCTCAGCGGCGGCTGGCGGTCGGTTTCATCGAGGGCAGCGAACGGTTCGACGCGACGATCTCGCCGAGCTCGCGTGAGCTCGATGGGGCCACGGTCGTGCCGGCGTCGAGCCTCATCCTGGGCGAGCAATCGTGGGCGGGCGAGATGGTGCGGATGCGCATTCACGGGCTCTATCCGCGGTTGACGATGGTCGATCGCGACACCGTCGACACCGCGTACCTGCGAGTTCGGTACTGGGCCGACGAGGACCCGTTGCACCGCCGTCCGCTCGACTTCATCGCCTGGGGTGCCCGACGCCATCCAGCGAACCAGGGCCAGAGCGTGTCGTTCCTCCTCCGCCTGGGCCTGACCGGCAACGTTCTCGACCTTGCCGTCGAGCTGCGCACCAAGTCGAAGGCTGGTTCACTCGGCGCCGTCGGTCCCGTGGCGCCCTCGGTCCTGAGCACGTCCTTCACCGTCGACGCCGACGCGGGCATGGCCCGGATCGGGCCCGGGCTCTATCTGATCGGGCTGGTGCCTGGAACGTACGACGCCGCGGTGAAGCTCCCCGAGTCACGGGCCAGTGTGATCCAGCCGGAGCTCAGGGCCCTGATGGTGAGCTTTCGCCCCCTGCCGCTGCAGTGAGCAGCAGTCAGGTGAAACAAGCCTCGTAGTCGGCGCCGGCGGCACTGCGGCCGATCGGCACCAGGAAGAGCTCGAGCTCGCCCATCGCCGGGTGTCGCAGGCGGTAGGTGCGCTGGGCGTAGATCGGTGCCAGGGGCCCGCGGAAGGTGAGCGCGAACGGCGGGCGCGGCGGCGTCGGACCGCCCTTGAAGGCCTCGACGCCGGTTGCCCGCACCTCCACGAGGGCGAGGTCAGCGGTGGTGGCGGGGCCGACCTCGAGCACGAAGACGGTGCCCTGGTGCGGACGAAAGGACTCAGCAGTCAGATTTGCGAGCACGGCGTGAATGCTACCGCGTTTGCATCGCGACTCGTCCCCCTGCGGGGCGCCCGGGTGAAGGCGAGCCGCTAGCGTTCACAACATGTCACTCCCCCGAACCGTCGCCCTCGCCCTGACCTTCGCCCTGACGCTGAATGCGTCGAGTCGCGCCGCGGAGCCCGTACCCGCAACGTCATCCCCTGAGGTGAGCGTGCCAGTGGGCGAGCTGGTCGAGGGCCTCCACTGCGCGCGCGACCCGAGCCAGACGTACACCCTCTACCTGCCCAAGGGCTACCCCGGCAATCGCCGCTGGCCCCTGCTGCTGATCCTCGACCCGCGCGGGCGCTCGCGCCTGGCGGCCGAGCTGTTCCTGGCGGGCGCCGAGGAGCATGGCTGGATCCTGGTGTCCTCCAACGACACCCGGAGCGACGGGCCGATGGAGCCCAACGAAAGGGCCCTGAAGGCCCTCTGGCCCGAGGTCGGACTGCGTCTCGCGAGCGACCCCAAGCGCATCTACGTCGCTGGCTTCTCCGGCGGCGCAATGTTGGCTTGGTCGCTGGGTCGTGGCACCGGCGGTGGTGTCGCCGGAGTGATCGCGAGCGGTGGGCGCTTCGAGCCGGCGCACTACCAGAAGCCGATCGCTTTCCCGACCTTTGGCGCCGCCGGTGACGCCGACTTCAACTACTCCGAGATGCGGGCTGTCCATCGCCAGTTGGCGAAATGGGGAGCTCCCGAGCGGCTCGAGATCTTCCACGGGCCGCACCAGTGGATGCCGGAGCCGTTGGCGCGCCTGGCTATCGACTGGCTCGAGCTCCTGGCCATGCGCGATGGCCCCGAGCCGCGCGACGACGCCTGGATTGCCCGCCAGTGGGAGCAGGAGACGGCGGCGGCTCGCGGCCTCGAGGCGGCGGGCGACGGGCTGGCCGCCCAGAGGCGCTGGCAGACGATCGGCGCCAGCTTCGCAGGCCTGAAGGATGTTGCCGTCGCCACGGCCGAGGCGAAGCGTCTGGGCAAGGAGTCGGCGACCGAGAAGGCGGCCAAGAACGAGAAGCGCTGGGACGACTGGGCGATCGCGCAGCTGCGCGACGCGGATCGCGTGATCGGGGAGCTGCGCACCGGCAGCTACCCGCTGGAGGCGCGGCAGATCGTCGCCGATCTGCGCCTGGCGGAGCTCGCCCGCCGGGCCCAGGCCGCGACTTACGAGGCGGTGGCCGCGCAGCGGGTGCGCGAGACTCTGGCTTCGCGCTTCGGCTTCTACCTCGCCCAGGAGCTCATTGCCAAAGGCGATGACGCCGGCGCGGCTCTGGCGATGACGGTAGCGGCTGAGGTCCATCCCGACCAGTGGGTCGGTTGGTACAACCTCGCCTGCGAGCAGGCCAAGGCTGGCCAGCGTGCCGCCGCCTTCGCGTCGCTGGACCGGGCGGTCGCCGCCGGGATGAAGGACCAGAAGCTCGCCGCCGGCGACGCCGACCTCGCGTCACTGCACGCCGACCCGCGTTTTGCGGCGTTCCTGGCTCGCCTGAGCCCGCCGATTCGTTAGGAGGGCGCGCTGGGCCGCGTCGACCGCGCGACCAGGCCGATGCCGCCGGCGAGGAGGGCGAGCATCAGCAGGGTGTTGAACAGGCTGGTGGGGCGGAACCAGATCTCGAGGTGGGAGAGGATGCCGAAGAGGATGATCACCGCGCCGGCGCCAGTGAGCAGCCAGGCGACCACCGACCTGCCGTCGAAGAACAACCAGCCGATGCCGAGGAGCAGCGGCAGGAGCGACAGCCCGAAGCCGTTGTAGCCGAAGAAGCTGAAGGTGCCGCCGGTGACCGTCACCTGCTGCAGCAGCAGGTAGGCGCCGCCGACCGCCATCAGGGTGCCGAGGACGAAGGTGCCGACGCCGCCTTCGGTGCCGCCGGCACCGCGCGAAGGTGGCAGGGTGGGCGTGGGGTCGACGCTCATGTTTGGCTCCGCAGGGTCTGGTGGTGCCGCTTCAGTGGGCCGTCGCCGGCGCCGATCGTAGGGATTCCCAGCGTTGGTCGAGCGTCGCCAGGGTGTCGATGACCAGGCCGGTAGTGGCGGCAAGGAACGCCGGCTCGATCTTGTCGGCGGTGTCCGTGGGCTGGTGGTAGTCGTCGTGGTCTTCGACGCCGAAGTAGAGGAACGGGATCCCCTTGGCGTGGAACGGCCCGTGGTCCGACTGCTCGGTCCAGTCGTCGGTCAGCCCGGCGAGGTAGCGCGGTCGGTCATGGCCGAAGAGCACGCGCAACGGGTGGCGTCGGGCCACGTCCTGCGCCGTCGGCAACAGGAACGGAGAGTGGTAGGTGCCGCTGACGTAGATCTCGTGGCGGTCCGAGCGGCTGATCATGTCGAGGTTGACGTCGAGCGCGACGCGGTCGAGGGGCACCGGCGGATTGGCGACGAAGTGCTTGCTGCCCAGGAGGTCGAGCTCCTCGGCGTCGAAGGCGACGAACAAGAGGGTGTGGCGCGGCGGGTGGGCCGCGAACCAGGCGCTGGCAGCGAGCAGTGCGGCGACGCCCGAGGCGTCGTCGTCGGCACCGGGGTAGAGCTTGCCGTCCTTGATGCCCAGGTGGTCGTAGTGGGCCGACAGCACGAAGATGCGCTCCGGCAGCTCCGTGCCGACGATCTCGCCCGTCACGTTGACGCCGGTCAGGGTCTCGGCCTCGCCCTCACGGCGACGTCGAGGCGTGCCGTCGAAGCTCTGCTCCCAACTGCCGTTGACCGGGCGCAGGGTCGTCTCCAGGCGGCTGCGCACGAACGCGCGCGCCAGTGCCCCGCCGGGGCTGCCGACCCGCCGCCCGGCCATCTCGGGGGCGCTCAGGGCCTTGACGTCGGCGATCAGGGCGGCGGCGTCGACCTCGACCGGGCTGGCGAGCGACGGCGTCGTCGCCGAGCCGGNNGAGCCGGTGGCGCGGCTGTGCTCGACCCGGGTCAGCAGGACGCCAGCAGCCGCCACTCCGAGTAGAGTGAGAATGCGGGTGCGACGACTGGGAAAGCGCACGCGCCGAGTCTATCCCGCGCCCCGGCTGGCCTCAGGGGCAGGCGGCGATGGCCGAAGTGTCCTGCTGCGGCTGGAAGGCGGCGCCAAGCGGGTTCAGGTACTGCCGGGCATGCCCGGTCTGGGTGTCGACGCCGGTGACCAGCACCTGCTGGTTGGTCAGGCCGCCGGCGAAGATCCAGTAGTGGCCGTTGACGCCGCAACCGTCGAGCACCTTGATCACCAGCTCGACGTTGGCGGCATTGAAGAACCAGAAGTAGCCGGTATCGGAGGTCAGCTCGACGCCGGTCCCGTTGCCCGACTGCTGCGCCGTCTGCCACTGCGCGGAGACTTCGAAGCGGTCGTGGTTCAGACAGAGGCTGGTGGACGGGACGCACGCCGCGATGGCGCCGTCGGTCGTCGCGTTGGCGACCGCGTTGGCGGAGTCGCCGTCGACGTTCTGGGCCCGCACGCGCACGTCATAGCCGGTGCGAGGGTCGAGCCCGCCGATCGACGTGCTGGTGGTGTCGGGCGGGTAGAAATTGTCGGTTTCCCAGGTGGTGTCCGTCAAGCGGCGGTACTCGACCACGTAGTCCGCCTCGTTGCTCGCGTTGTCCGCCCAGGCGACGTCGATGCTGGTCTGCCCGTTGGCGACGGCAGTAAGCCCTGAGGGCGCGGCCGGCGGCCCGGAGGCGACCAGGGTCGCGCTGTAGGTCACGTCCTGGCTGCAGCACGTAGCCGGGGTGGCGTCGCGCTGCTGGCCGATCTGCAGGCCGCCGAGCAGGAGATTGCCGGAGAAGGTACCGGTCACGCGGGTCGAGCCGGTGAAAGCCGAGCAGGTGCGGGTGCCGCAGTCGAAGTGGCCGCTGATGATCGGGCAGCTGGCGTTGACCGAGCTCTGGCCGCCGGAGAGCGTGCTGCACGAGAAATCGAACGACCACTTGCTGACGTTGTTGCCGCTCTGGTCGACGGTGACCGTGATCACCTGGCCCTGGCTGGTCTCACCCAGGTAGTTGCCTGGGGGAGTGCTGGCGCTGGCGCTGGCGGTGAGGCTCAGGCTGGCGACGAGGGCGAGGCAGGGCGTGACACGCATGGCGGTGGCTCCCGGGCCGCGGCCGTCGACGTGGCGGTCGGCTCGGGCCAAGGTAGCACAACGGCTGCCGTCAGGGCTGCGGGCCGGCGCCGAGCTGGCGGCGGACGGTTGCCGCCGCCGTACGCGGAAAGGCGTTGCCGAGCCGCGATGTCAGCTCGCGCTCGGCGACGTCGAGGAGGACGCGCGCCGCCTCGGGGGTGGGCCGCCGGAGGGCCAGCGCGAGCTCTTCGCCAAGGCCCGGGTGGGCGGACTCGAAGCGTCGCCAGGGGTCGAGGTTGTCGAGCGCGGCGGGCGTCGCGGTCGGCAGATGGCGGGCGCAGAGAACGAGCAGGTGCCGCAGGGCGGCGCTCCTGACCATCTCGCCGCCGGCCAGGATCTCACCGCGGCGGTGACGGCCGACGCCAGTGAGCAGCAGGGTCATGAGCTGGCCGCACAGGAGCGCGTCGCTGGGACCGTCGCTCGCGGCTTCCTGGCGGGTGCGCTCGGCTACCGCCGCCAGCCGCGCCGCGACGTCGCCGCGGTCGAAGACCACGCGGTAGGCATTGACGCGGGCGAGGGCCAGCTCCCCGGGGTCGAAGACCGCCAGCTCGACGATGTGACCGTCGTCGTAGAGCGCCTTGCAGCCGTGGGCCGTCTCACGTAGCCAGAGCACGATGCGCTGGCTGTCGGGGAGCCAGTCGGGCGTCGCGCGGTAGCGTTCCTGGTGGCCGCTCCTGACGACGACGAAGAGGTCGTGATCCGAGAACGGGTCCGGCTGGCGGCTGGTGGCGGCCGTGGAACCGAGACCGACGAGCGCCACCACCCGGGGGTCAGCGGCGAGGGAGGCGGCGAGCTCGGCGGTGAAGCGGGCGTGGTCGCGCGGGTCCATGCGGCGAGATCTCCTCAGATCGTGCGCTTCGCGCACTGGCCTTCGGCCGCCGAAACGGCACCGCAGCAGCTTCTGGCCCGCACCTGTTGGATCAGGTTTTCTGCGTTTGCGCCAACATCCGCTCGCGCAGCTGCGTGGCGGCCTTCGACATTGGCGCCTGTTCGAAGATCGACTGGATGCGCTCGAGCGCCTTCACGTGGTCGCCCACCGATTGGTAGAGGACGATCTCGCCGAACAACTGCTGGGCGAGGACCTCGCGGCGGGCATCGACCGCGGCGGCGCGGCGGCCATCGGGAAAGCGCGCGAGGTACTCGGCGCCGTTGGCGATGTCGGCGTAGGTGCTCGACAGCTTCTCGAGGCGGTCAGTGGCCACTTTGGCGAGGTCGAGGTCGCGGGTCTGCGCCGCCAGCTCCTCGAGCGCCGCCAGCTTCTCGAGATACGGCGCCGCAATGCGCAGGCCCTCGCGGGCCGCGATGCCCTCCGAGCTCTCGGGAGCGCGGTTCCAGGCTTCGAGGAAGCGCTCCACGGCTTCGGTCTGGCGGCCCAGGCGGTTGTAGGCCTCGCCGAGCTTCAGGGCGGCGCGGGCGCGCTCGGGCCGGTCGGGGAAGTTGGCGATGAAGGTCTCGAGGAAGCGCGTTTCGAAGACGTCGCCGGCCAGGGTCGCCTGCGCCTGCGGGTAGATGGCATCGCGCTTGGCGGTGAGCTCGTCGCGCTCGGCGTGCAGGGTGGCGAGCGCCGGGCTCTGTGGCGTCAGGGTGCCGACGGAGGAGATCGCCGCGTCGTAGGCGGTGAGCAGCTGACCGTAGTCGCGGGAGAGCTCGGGGCGCGTGAGCTCGCGGTCGCGGGTGGCGTGCAGAGCCTTCAGGCGCAGCCGGTCGGCCTCGTCGCCCTGCGGCCAGGCGAGGAGCGCCTGGTGCTCGACGAGCTCGGCCAGGGGCTCCAGGCGGTGGGGGTAGCGCGGGCCCCCCGGGCGGCCACCGTCACCGTCGTCGGCGGGCTGGCGATCGCCGCCGCGGTCGCCGTCCTGGTCACCGCCACGGGTGTCGCCGTCCGGTGGGTTGCGGTCCGCCGGGTCGCCGGACCGCGGGTCGCCGGACCGCGGGTCGCCGGACCGCGGATCGGTGTCTCCGGGCTCGCGGCGGGTCTCTCCCTTGGGGCCGCGTCGACGGCCGTCGACGGGCTCCGGCTTGGCTGCCGGGCTCTTGGTCACCCAGTCGAGGAGCGCCGCCTGCGTCGCCTGGCGATAGGCGGCGTCGGGCCGCGGTGGCTGCCGGGTCAGGTACACCGCGCGGGCGTTGGCCGCTGTCACTCGTTCGACGAAGAAGGGGTGGGACCGCCAGTAGCCGTACTCGTTCGACTCCGGGATGCGGTCGCGCATCATGCTCATCAGCTTCTCGGTGCCGGAGGGGTCGTAGCCGGCGGCCGCCGCCCAGCGCTGGCCCTCCTCGTCCGACTGATCCTCGAACTCGCGGCTGTAGGAGCGCAGCAGGAGCTCGCCGAGCAGGACGCTGGCGGCGTAGGTGCCGGTGACGATGTCGCCGCCGGAGTCGCGCTGCTCGTAGCCCCACGGGTCGTAGACCGGCGAGGGGTTGTCGCGGCTCCCCGAGTTGCTGGCGCCGACGATGGCGCCGAGGATCGCCACCTGTGCAAGGAGGTTGACCAGGGTCGCCCGCTTCTCCATCTTGGTGCCGTGCTGGGCGGCGACGTGGGTGATCTCGTGGCCGAGCAGGCAGGCCAGCTCGTCGTCGTCGAGGCCGAGCGCCAGCATGCCGCGGGTGACGAAGATCTGACCGCCCGGCAGGGCGATCGCGTTCGGCTCCGGCATGTCGATGAGGTAGAAGGTGTAGGGAACGTCGGTGAAGCCGGAGTACTGCGCCACCTCGTAGCCGATGCGGGTGACGCGCTCGAGCTCGACGGGATTGTCGTAGCGGCCGTAGAAGGCGAGAGCCTGCTGGGTGGCGCGCAAGCTCTCCTCGAACATCTTGGTGTTCTTGACGCTGGTGGGCCCGGGCAGGGACGCCCGCGTCGGCCCGCCGGCGCCCGCAGGCGTCGCCGGCGTTACCACCGGCGCCGGGGTGGTCGCTGGCGGCGCCGGGCCAGCGACCGGCGCGACCGACGTGGCTACGGCGGACGACGGAGTGTCCGCCGCCGTGGACGGCGCGGGCAGGGAAACGAGCAGGCAGACGACGATGGACGAGGCTTCGAGCCGCATGCCGGTCAGCCTAGCAGGGCGCGTGCCAACCGCAGTTAGCACCTCGCCGAGGGCACCTCGCTAGCGGCTGGCCTGGGGCAGGCGGTGTGGTAGTTTTCGCCGCCATGAGCGAGCTGCTGATCGAATTTGCCACCGGCAAGGCCTCCATGGCCGATGTGCGACCGTCCTTGGACGCCATGCTGCAGGCCGAGTTTCCCGGCGGCATGTTGCAGCGGCGCTGGGAGGGCGACGTGCTCCACGTCTGGGGCCCTGGAGCGAAGGGCACGATCGTCTTCGTGGACGGACGCGTCGTGGCGCGCGCCGACCTCTCGCCGCCGGCCAGCCTGATGCGCCCACTGATCGAGTCGAAGATCAGCGGTGCGTTGAAGCGCGCTGTCTGAGCGCTGCTCGACGCCGCTCGGCGCCGCCCATGGGGCCCACCCGGGCGGCAACCTGGAGGGGGTGTGCATGAGCGACGAGCAGCAGGCCGAAGTCGGCGCGGCGATCCGGGCGGAGCTTCGCGAGCGTGTCGACAGCGTTTGGACCCGCGGCGGCCAGCGCGGCAGCCAGCCGGCCAAGATCGTGAGCCGCAGCCTGGTCGGGCCGCGCGGTCGGGTGGCGATCGTCGACGGTGCGCGGACTCCCTTTTCGAAGGCTGGCAGCGAGCTGCGCGAGATGTCGGTGGTCGACCTGGCGACGGCAGCGGCGGCCGAGGTCGTGATGCGCAGCGGCATCGACCCCGAGACCATCGACCTGTCGATCTTCGGCTGCGTCATTCCCTCGCTCGACGCTCCCAATCTCGGCCGCGAGGTGGTGTTCATGGCCTCGCTGCCGATGAACATCCCAGGCTTCACCGTCGACCTGGCCTGCGCGTCGGCCAACCGGGCGATCGTCTCGGGTGCGGAGGCCATCTTGTCGGGGCAGGCCGAGGTGGTGCTTGCCGGGGGCGCGGAGTCGCTCTCGAACGTGCCGATCCGGCACTCGAAGGGCGCCACCAGGCGGCTGATGGAGCTCAACAAGGCGAAGTCGCTGCCGCAGCGGCTGTCGATCGTCGCCAAGCTCCGTCCCCGCGACCTGGTTCCGGTGGCCCCCGCGATCGCCGAGTACACCACCGGTCAGACGATGGGCGAGTCCGGCGAGAAGATGGCGAAGGAGAATGGCCTCTCGCGTGAGGCGCAGGACGAGATCGCCTTCCTGTCGCACCGCCGGGCGGCTGCTGCTGCCGCCGCCGGGCACTTCGCCAGGCAGATCGTGCCGGTGTTTGCGCCGCCGACCCACGACCAGGCGGTGGTGGCCGACAACGGCGTGCGCGCCGACACCTCGCTCGCCGCCCTCGCGCAGCTGGCGCCGGTGTTCGACCGGCGCTACGGCTCGATCACCGCCGGCAACGCCAGTCCGATCACCGACGGCGGCGGCGCGGTGCTGCTGATGAGCGAGGCGCGGGCGAAGGAGCTCGGCATCACGCCGTTGGGCTTCATCCGCTCGTGGGCGTGGGCAGCGGTCGATCCAGGTGCCCAGCTGCTCCAGGGGCCGGCCTATGCCGCCCCCCGCGCCCTCGACGCCGCCGGCATCACCCTCGCCGACGTCGACCTCGTCGAGATGCACGAGGCCTTCGCCGCCCAGGTGGTGTCGAACATGAAGGCGCTGGCGTCGCCCAAGTTCGCCCGTGAGGAGCTGGGGCGCAACGAACCAGTGGGCGAGGTCGACCTCGACCGCTTCAACGTCAACGGTGGCTCGATCGCGATCGGCCACCCGTTCGGCGCCACCGGCGCGAGGGTCACCATCCAGCTTCTCTGCGAGCTCGAGCGGCGCGGCAAGAACCTCGGCCTGATGACCGTCTGCGCGGCCGGTGGCACCGGCTTCGCGATGGTCGTCGAGCGGGGTTGAGGGTGGTGCGTTGGCCCTGGCGGCCGGCGCTGGCCGCGGTCGTCGTCCTGCTCGCCTGCGCCCGGCACCCGCCGCCGCCGGCCCAGCCACTGCCGCTGATCGACGCCTGCGACCTGCTGACCTTCGGGGAAGCCAACGGCCTCGACCCGGCGGCCGGCCTCCAGCCGATGACCAGCGAGGTCGACGCCATGGCCGGCACCGACGGCGTCAAGTGCATCTATGCCAGCCTCGACCTGCCGCCGGTCGCCGTCAACCTGGAAGTGCGGCCGTTTCCGACCCTCGACAAGGCCAGACGCGCTCAGGACGCCGCCGCGGCGATGCTGCCGAAGCTCGCCAAGGGCGACTTCGCGCCGGTGCCAGGCATCGCCGACGGCGCCTTCTGGGCCGGCGGTGAGCTCGACCAGCTCCACGTCCTCGACGGCCGCCTGCGTCTGATCGTCAGCGTCGGCATCGGCGCCGAAGAAGCACGCCGGGCCGCGGCCGAGACGATCGCCAGGCGGGCGGTCGATCGCCTGGCGGCCCAGGGCGCGCGGTAAGGTCTCAGCCTCGCCACCCTGGCCCTAGGGCCCTTCGACCCCCAACCGCCGCATCATCGCCCGCAGGGTGCTGCCAGGGTCGCGGCTCTTGCCGCGGCCGACCTCGCCCAGCAGCCGGGCGGCCGACGCGGCGTTGCCGCCGGTGGCGGCGAGGGCCTGGCGCAGCGCGGCGCGCTCGAGGTCGGCGCGGGCGGCGCGCAGGTTGAACGAGCCGTCGCGCAGGCGACTCCCGATCAGCTCCTCGTCGACCAGCTGGCGGCTGCGCTCTTCGCGTCGGCGATCGAGCAGGCGGCGGAGGTCCGAGAGCAGGAGCTCGTCGCCACCGCGTTTGAACACCAGGGCCTGGTAGATGACGTTGCGCAGCTCGCGAATGTTGCCCGGCCAGGGGTGGTCGACCAGCAGGTCGAGCGCCTCGGGGCGGATGCTGTGCACCCGCGGCGCCTCGCCCAGGCGCTGAAAGAAGCGTCCCAGGAAGTAGCGTGCGAGCGGCGGGATGTCTTCGCGGCGGGCGCGTAGCGGCGGCAGGTCGAGGCGGACGATCGCCAGGCGCTCGTAGAGATCCTGGCCGAAGGTGCCGCGAGCGATCAGCTCGAGCAGGTCGCGGTTGGTGGCGGCGATGGTGCGGAAGTCGACCTGGTGCGGGCGCGTCTCGCCGACGCGGGTGATCTCGCCGTCCTCGAGGGCCCGCAGGAGCTTGTTCTGGATCGACAGCGGCGTGTCGTCGATCTCGTCGAGGAAGACGGTGCCGCCCTGCGCCGCCATCAGCTTGCCGTCGACGCTGGCGACGGCGCCAGAGAAGGCGCCGCGGGCGTGACCGAAGAGCTCCGACTCCATCAGCTCGTCGGGGATCGCCGCGCAGTTGATCGCCATCCAGGGGCCACGTCGCGCCGACCAGCGGTGGATCAGGTTGGCGGTCTCCTCCTTGCCGCTGCCGGTCTCGCCGGTGAGCAGCACCGGCATGTTGCTGCGCGCCACCTGCAATACCCGGCGGAGCATGGCCCGGCTGGCCGGGCTCTCGGCGATCAGGCTGGGGGTGGCCGGCAGCTCGGCCTCGCCGGCGGCGAGCTCGTGGAGCCGGGCGAGCAGGCGGGTCGCGCCGTCGTCGGCGGAGAGCGCCACCACGTCGTAGGCCTCGCGCCGCACCGCGTCGCGGGCGGCCTCCGGGCGGGGCGGGTCGCTGGTCACCCATAGCCAGGGCCGGCCGTCGGCCGGCGCCACGGGGGCCTGATCCCCGCGGGTGGCGGCGACGACGGTGAGGTCGCCGTCGGCGCCGAGGACGAAGCCGGCGGTGGCGAGGGCAGCGCTGAGGGCGGTGCTCGGTGGCGGTCCGAGCCAGCGGATCGGTGTCGTCATGCGGATTAGATTACCTTGGAACGGATTATGTTCACGTCCTGCCTGGACTCGGGACGTCTAAGTCGTTGATTCGAAAGCTGGAACCTCGTGGCACGCCGGCTGCTCTAGCTCCTGGCAGAAAGGAGATTGTTCATGCGTGAGCTTCTGATGTCGTCGTGGCCGTGGAGTCTGGGTCTGCCGGTGTTCGTTGGCCTGTGGCTGGTGGCCTGGCTCGGGGTGCGGCTGGTGCGGGAAAACGAGGCCGGCCTGGTGGTCAAGCGCTTCGGCAAGCCCTTGGCGCCTGGCCGGGTGATCGCGTTCGACGGCGAGGCCGGCTTTCAGGCCAAGCTGCTGGCGCCGGGGTTGCACGTCGGGCTCTGGCGTTGGCGCTACAAGGTGACCACCGTGCCGCTGGTGATCGTGCCGGCGGGCGAGATTGCGTTGGTCGTCGCTGCCGACGGCGCCACCGTGCCGGCCGATCGCATCCTCGGCAAGGTGGTTCCCTGCAGTGACTTCCAGGATGCCGAGGCGTTTCTGCGCCGAGGCGGTGAGAAGGGGCGTCAAGTGGCCATCGTCACCGCCGGCACCTATCGCATCAATCCAGCCTTGTTCACCGTCGTGACGGCCCACAACGCCAAGGCCTTCGGCATGTCGCCCGAGGACTTGCAGGTGCGCCAGCTGGCGCCGGAGAAGGTGGGGATCGTCACCGTCCTCGACGGTCGGCCGATCCCGGCCGGTGACCTCGCGGGCCCGCCCGCCAAGGGTCACGACAGCTTCCAGAGCGGTCAGCGCTTCATCGACGCCGGTGGCTGCCGCGGGCTCCAGGAGGAGGTGCTGCTGTCGGGCGCGTGGAACCTCAATCCGTGGCTGGTGAAGGTCGAGCCGATCCCGATGACCGAGATCCCGATCGGCTACGTCGGCGTGGTGGTGAGCTACGTGGGTGACGAGCACGTCGACGTCTCGGGTGACACCTTCACCCACGGCGACCTCGTGCAGCGCGGCAGGAAGGGCGTCTGGGTCGAGCCGCTGCTGCCGGGCAAGCATCCGATCAACACCCGGGTGATGAAGGTGGAGCTGGTGCCGACCACCAACATCGTCCTCAACTGGGCCCAGCGCACCGAGGCCCACCACTACGACGAACGCCTGAACCCGATCACGGTCCGCTCACGCGACGGCTTCGGCTTTTCGCTCGACGTCTCGCAGATCATCCACATCGGCATGAAGAACGCGCCGCGGGTGATCTCGCGCGTGGGCTCGATGCAGAACCTCGTCGACCACGTGCTGCAGCCGACGGTGGCGAACTACTTCCGCAACTCGGCGCAGGAGGTGACCGTGCTCGAGTTCCTGTCGGCGCGCAGCGATCGTCAGCGCGAGGCGTTCGAGAACATCAAGGCGGCGATCGAGACCTACGACGTCGAGTGCATCGACACCCTGATCGGCGACATCGTGCCGCCGGCCGAGCTGATGAAGACGCAGACCGACCGCAAGATCGCCCAGGAGCTCGAGGCCACCTTCGGCGCCCAGCAGGCTGCCCAGGTCAAGCGCCAGGCGCTCGAGCGCGAGACGGCGGTCGCCAACCTGCAGGCCGACGTGGTGCGCAGCGAGCAGCAGGTGCGTATCGCCGAGCGGCAGGCGGCGTCGGTCGCCGAGACCGCCAAGGGTGACGCCGCGGCGGTTCGGTTGCGGGCCGAGGCGGAGGGCCATGCGATTCGTTTCCGCGCCGAGGGCGAAGCGGCCGGCACCCGTCTGCGCGGCGACGCCGAAGCGAGCGCCACGCTGGCGGTCGGCAAGGCCAAGGCGGAGGCCTATCAGGTGGGCGTCGCGGCGCTCGGCGCCGGTGCGTTCGGCGCCCTCCAGCTGGCCAACTCCCTGGGCGAGCACCAGGTGAAGCTGGTGCCCGAGGTGGCGGTCAACGGTGCCTCGGCCGGTCTCGCCGACGCCCTCGTCGGGCGGCTGCTGGCCGGTGGGGGAAAGCCCGCCGCGGTGTAGGCTCCCGGTGCTTCCGGCGCGAGGTGCGGCAACGCCCTCGCGCCGGACTGCGTTCTGCGGGATCATTGCCGCCGTATGACGTCGATTGCCCAGGCCGCGGCCGAGCCCATCCGTATCGATCGCTACGAGATCGTCCGCGTCCTCGGCCGCGGGGCGATGGGCAAGGTCTACCTCGCGCGCGACACGGTGCTCGGGCGGCAAGCGGCGCTCAAGACCTTCATGGTGCAGCCGGGAGATGGCGAGGACGTTCCCGCGTTGCGCAAGCGGCTGGTCAAGGAGGCGCGCGCGGCGTGTGCCGTCTCGCACCCCAACATCGTCACCGTCTACGACATCCTCGAGGGGGACGAGGAGGACGCGGCGAACGCCGACGGCAGCGCCTTCTACATCGCCATGGAGTACGTCGAGGGCCAGGGGCTCGACGTCTTGCTCAAGAGCGGGGGCACCGTCGAGGCGCTGCCCATCGTGCGGCAGATTGCCGCCGCCCTCGACCATCTGCACAAGAACGGCATCGTCCATCGCGACATCAAGCCGGCCAACATCCTGATTGCTGCTGACGGCACGGTGAAGCTCACCGATTTCGGCGTCGCACGGCCGAGCGATCCCAACGCCACCCAGGACACGGTGCTGTTCGGGACGCCGATGTACATGGCGCCGGAGATGCTGCGCGGCGCTGTCGCCGACGCGCGCTCGGAGGTCTTCGCGCTGGGCGTCATCGTCTACGAGATGTTGACCCGGGCGAAGCCCTTCCCCGGACGGACGGTGGCCGAGGTGACGCAACAGATCCTCAAGGAGCCGCACGTGCCGCCCGAGCTGGTGGTGCCGGGGTTCCCGCCGCCGTTGGTCGAGGTTCTCGACGGGGCGCTGGCCAAGGACCCACGCCGGCGGTTCGCCTCGGCGGGTGCCCTCTACGAGGCCTTGCGGGCCGCCATGCGCGCCACCGGTGCGGCGGATGCCGGCACGCTTCCACTCGTCGCCACCGGGGCGACGGCGCGGCGGCCGGAGCGGCGGACGATCTCCTGGCAGCGGTTGGCGATCCTCCTGCTCGCGGCCGCCGTGCTCGGTCTGGGGATCGCCCTGCTCACGGTGTGGCGGGACCGCGAGGAGGCGCCCCCGGCCAGCGACCCCCGGTTGGCAGCCCAGGAGGTGAGCGCCCTGATGCTGATCGCCGAGGGCCGACGCCCGCTGGCCAACGGCGACCCGGCCTCCGCCGCCATCCTCTTCGGGGCAGCCGAACGCTTCGGCGCCCACGCCGACGAGGCGCGAGTGTTGAAGGCCCAGGCGGAGGCAGCGGCCGGCACCGCGGGCCGATCCGTCGAGGTGGCGGCGGCCGGGCAGGAGATCGCGGCGCAACCTCCAGGGCAGGCGCTCGAGACCGCGCGCAAGTTGCTGCGTCGCCAGCCGCAGAGCGGCGGTACCGAGAGCACGCTCGCCGCCGCCGAGCAGCTCTTGGATGGCACGGCGCCGCCTCCGTCGGTGGCGAGCGCCGCCGACGCCAGCCTCGACGTGGTGATCGACAGCCTGGCGCCCCGCGGTGTCGTCATCGTCTATGTCGATGGCCACCAGGCGTTGAACGAGCCGTTTGCGTTCTACGAGAGGACCGGCATGTTCAGCAAGAAGCCGGTGCCGGGGTCCTTGACCAGGACGTTGAGCCTGCCTGCCGGCCCGCAGACGGTGCGTGTGCTGTTGACGCGGGCGGGGGAGGCGGCGCAGCTTCTGACCTTCGAGCAGGACGTCGAGGCGGGTGGGCACCTGCGGCTCGAGGTCCGGCTACCGACCACCGGCGCGCCAACGGGCGAGCTGGGCAAGGCCGGCTGAGCGCTGCCGCCTCGTGCACGGTGAGCTTCAGCAGAGCCGACGCGCCGCTGCCGCGATCGTCCTGGCGCTGGCGACGCTGTCGACCGCCGTCAGCCTCCTGATCGCCGATGTCGCCCTCGAACGCCTGCCGCACGTCACGGACGGCGTGTCCTATCTCTTCCAGGCCAAAATTTTCGCCGCCGGACGGCTGTTCTTGCCGCCGCCGCCGGAGCCCCTGCTGTTCGTCCACGAGAACATCCTGGTCGACGCAACCCGCTGGTGCTCGATCTACTCACCAGGCTGGCCGCTGCTCCTGGCCCTGGGCGAGCTGGTGGGGGCGAGCTGGGTGGTCAACCCGTTGCTGTTCGGCTTGGCGGTGATCGGCGCCTGGCGGCTGGGCAGCTCGCTCCACGACACGCCGACGGGTCTCCTGGCCGCAGCGGCGCTGGCGGTTTCGCCGTTCGGCCTACTGATGAGCGCCGACGTCATGGCCCACACCCCGGCGCTCTGTGCCGGGGTGTGGTGTCTCGGCCTGCTGGCGGAGGCGCGCACCAGCCCACGGCCCGCGATGGTCCTGGTGGCGGCGGGGCTGCTGGGCGGCTGGATGTTCCTGATCCGCCCGTCGAGCGCCCTCGCCCTCCTGCTGCCCGCCGTCATCTGGCTGCTCGTCGCCCTAGCGCGGCGGGGTGCAGGGTGGGCCGCCGTTGGATGGTTGGGGGTCGGGAGCCTGCCCTGTGCCGTCGGCCTGCTGGCCTACGACCAGATCGTCTTCGGCGGCGTCTTCGTCAACGGCTACCAGCTCTACGAGCCGGCGCGTTTCGGGAGTGTTGGCGCGATGGCGGTTTCGCCGTTGGAGGCGTTGACCGCCAATTTGCCCTGGTACGTGGCCAACCTGAACCGGTCGCTCTGGGGCCTGCCCTGGCCGGACCTGTTGACCTTCCTGCCGCTCCTCTGGCCGCAGCCGAGGCGCCGCCTGGATGTCCTGCTCGCGGCCTGCGCCGGGTCTCTGATCCTCGGGCACTCCTTCTACTATTACCGCGACGTCGTCTACTCGGGCCCGCGGTTTGCTTTCGAAGCGCTGGGTCCCTTGGCGGTCCTGGCGGCGCGCTCGGTGCTGACCGTGGCCGTCGCCGTGCGGCAGCTGACCGCGGGCCTCGGCTCGGCGCAGCGCCCGCTGCGCCTCGCGCTGGCCGGGGCGGGGGCCGTTACCCTGCTGGTGTGGCCGCTCGGCGTGCGCCTGCCCCAGCAGATTCTCGCTCACTCGGGCTGGTATCTCGCCGTCTCGGGGGAGCCGCTGCGACGCGCCGCCGCCGCTGGCGTCGGGCCCGAGGCGCTGGTCTTCGTGGGCGGTACCGGCTGGTATTACAGCGCGCTCTTCCTGGCCAACGAGATTCCGCCGGGTGGTCGCCCGCGGGTCTTCGTACGCGACATTCCGCCCCTGCGTTCCGCCGCCCTCAGACTCTACGCGCGACGCGAGGTCTGGCAGCTCACCGTGAGCGTGGAGATCCCTGATCCGGATGGGGCGCCGGGCGTCGCGCGGCCCCTAGACATCTCCTGGGCACGCCTACGCTGAGGCGGGGCCCCTGGGTCGGCGGTAGGATCGCGCAGCGGTGATTCCTCGCGGGCTGGCGGCGGGCCTCGGCACCGCCCCGGAGAAGGTCGAACGGCTCCTGCTGCTGCTGGGGCTGGCCATGGCTTTGGTCGCCGCGGTGGTTCTCGCGCGAGCGGTGGCCGACGCCCTCTTCCTGAGCCACGCGGGCGTCGAGTCGCTGCCGCTGTCCTTCGTCGTCCTGGCGGCGGTGTCGCTGCCGGTGGCCAGCGGCCTGTCGTGGCTGATCGGGCGCACGCCGCGAAGCCCCCTGCTGCGCGCGACTCTGGTCGCCTGCGGCGGTCTGTTCGTTGGCCTGTGGTTGCTGCTAGCGGTCTCCTCGGCCAAACCCTCTTTCTTCGCCCTGACGATCGGTGTATCCCTGGTCGAGTCCCTGCTCGACATTCAGTTTTGGGTTCTGGTGGCCGACTATCTCTCGCCCCTCGAGGCCAAGCGCGCGAGCCCTTACCTCGCCATCGCCATGGCTGGCGGCGGCCTCCTTGGCGGCGGCACTGCCCGCCTGCTGGCCCAGCATGTCGCCACGCCAGACCTCCTCCCTCGTGGTACTGCCGTTCTGCGCGCTGGCCTTCGCGATCCTCTTGCGTCTCGAACACCGCCAGACGCCGCTCGCCGCAGGCAGCGACGAGGCGGATCCCGGTTTTGTCCAGTCTCTTCTCGCCTTGCCGGCGATGGCCCGGCGCTACCCGGTGATCGCGTTGATCGTTGCCGGTGGTCTGCTGGACGTCGTGCTCTCCGGAGTCGGTGGCTACCTGGTGTTCGGCGTCTATGAGGCAAGCTATCCCTCGGCGGACGACCTCGCCGGCTTCCTCGGCAGCTTGTCGGCGGCGATGAACGTGGCCGAGGTGGTGATCATCATCTTCGTCACCCGGACCCTGGTGGTGCGCTGGGGGTTGGCGCGGATGGACGTCGCCTACCCGCTGACGACGCTGGCCGCCTTTGCGGGGCTGGCGAGCGGCCTGCGGCTGCCCGTGGCGGTGGCGGCGAACCTCAACGCCGACACGTTGGCCAATGCGTTGGCGCGGCCGGTCGAGAATCTGACCTACGGCGCCATTCCACAGGGCCTCGCCGGCCGTGTGCGCGTGCTGTCGGAGGGGCTCGTGCAGCCCGTCGGATTGGCCCTGGTGGGACTGCTGCTGTTGGCGGTGCAGGACCGAGTGACGCTGTCGCAGCTGGCCTTCGCCGGCGTTGCGGCAGCGGCCGCGTACGTCGGGCTGGGGGTGTGGCGCGGACGGAGCTTCGTCGCCTCCCTGGTGGCGCAACTGCGAGATGGCAGCGTCGACCTGGCGTCGACCGGCGCCAGCCGGCTGCCGTCGCGCTACGCGGCCGACGTCGACGAGCTGCTCGCCGACCGCGACCCGGAGGCTCGCGGCCTCGGTCTGGAGCTGGCCCTCCGGGTCGATCCCGGGCGCTACCTCGCTGCCGCGGTGAGTGCGCTCGAAGACGGCGAGCCGTCGACGCGGGGGCCGGCGCAGGAGCTCCTGGCTGGCCAGCGGCGAGCGCGGGACTGGGCGCGCGTGCGCGCCCTGCTCGCCGACCCGCGGCGAGACGTGCGCCACGGCGCCCTGGTGGCCCTGTTGCGGGCAGGGCACCCCGTCGCGGCGGGTGAGCTCGCAGTCCTGGCGGCGGACGCCGACCCCGGGATCGTCGCCCTGGCCTTGCTCGCGGGCGCTACCAGCCCCGGCACCTTCCTGGCCGGGCCCCCCGGGGTGGAGAGCCACCAGGAGCTGGTCGCAGCGTTGATCTCGGTGAGCGTCCGGGCGCCCGGCGACGGCCGGCCGCCGGGTCGCGGCGGGCTCGACCGACGACTGGCGGCCTGGGTGCCGCCGCTCCTGGGCGTGGTCGCGGATGACCAGCTCCGGATCAACCTGCTGAGCGTCCTCGCGCGCACCGCGCCGGCCGGTGAGCCGGCCGCGGTCGACGCGGCGGCGCGTTCCCTGGCGTCGCCCGTGGGCGCCGTCCACGCAGCCGCCTTGCGCGCCCTTGCCAGCTTGGCGATCCCTCAGTCCCCGGTGCTCGCAGCGGTCGTCGAGCGGCTCGAGGACGCCGAGCACGAGGTTCGCTTGGCAGCGGTGCGCGCCCTCGAGCCGCTCGGTGCCGCTGCGCTCGCACCCCTGGTGGCGTTGCTCGATGCGCCGCGGCCGGAGGTGCAGGCGGCGGCCATCGACGCCATCGGCGCCATTCGGACCCGGGGCAGCGCCATGGCGCTCGCGAGCTTCCTCGCGCGCGACCTCGCGCTGGCGCCTCGGGTGGCCCGCTGGCAGGCGGTGACCCCGTCGGCGGGACAGTGGCAGGCCGTGGCGACCGTGCTCGGGGACCTCGGCGAGCGTCTCGTGGGCCGTGTTTTGGCGGTTCTGGCGGCCCTCGGCCACCGCCAGGAGGTGGCGGCGATCCGCCGCATCCTCGCCGGTGTCGACACCCGCCGCCAGATGAGCGCGGTGGAGACGGTGGCTGCCCTGCCCGAGCGCCGGTTGGTGCTGCCCATCCTGCCGCTCCTCGAACGCCTGGTCGGGCCTTCGGCGGCCGTCGCTGCGCCAGCCGGACTGGCCGACGAGCTGGCAGCGATCGACGACCGCTGGTTGCGGGCGGCGTTGGCCGCCGGCGCCGCCGCTTCCGATGACAAGGAGGTCAGTACCTTGCAGCGCCTGCTGTTCCTCAAGCGCGTCAGTCTGTTTTCGGAGCTCACGCTCGACGAGCTGCTGCGCCTCGACGGCGTCCTCGGGCGTCGCGAGGTGTTGGCGGGCGAGACCGTCTTCCACCAAGGGGTGGTCGAGGAGCGCTTCTACATTGTCTTCCGCGGCGAGGTGGCGATCCGGCAAGGGCTGGCCGGCGAAGCGCGCGAGCTGCGCCGCCTCGGCCCGGGCGAGACCTTCGGTGAGATGGCGCTCTTCGACGCTGCGCCACGCTCGGCGACGGTGGTGGCGACCGCGGACACGAGCCTCCTGGTCCTCGACCGCGAGCGCTTCCTCGCGCTGGTTGCTCAGCTGCCGCGCTTTGCCACCGAGATCTGCCGCGTTCTCACTCTGCGCCTGCGCGACGCCGAGGAACGGCTGCGCAAGGCGGTGACCACGTGACGCCGGGCGCCGGCCGCGGGCCTGCCACCACGACCCATCCGCGCCCACTCGCCGACATCAGGGTCGTCGACTGCTCTCGGCTCCTACCCGGGCCGCTGTGTGTGCGCATCCTTGCCGACCTCGGCGCGGACGTCATCAAGGTGGAGGAGCCGCGGCTCGGCGACCCGGTGCGTCAGGCCCCGCCGGGCCGGCAGGGGCAAGGGGCGCTGGCGGCCCTGCTGCTCGCTGGGCTGCGCAGCATCGCCCTGGATCTCAAGCAGCCCGACGCGCGCGATCTCCTGCTCGGCTTGCTGGCCGACGCCGACGTCGTCGTCGAGACCTTTCGACCCGGCACCTTCGCGAGGCTGGGCCTGGCACCGGTGGAGCTTCGCGAGCGCTTCCCTCGCCTGGTCATCGCCTCGCTTTCGGGTTGGGGCCAGGACGGCCCGGCCGCCGGGCGGGCCGGCCACGACCTCACCTACCAGGCCCTCGCCGGCACGCTGGCGCCCACCGCGACGATGCCGGCGTTGCCCGTGGCGGACCTCATCGGGGGCTGGAGCACGGCGACGGCGATCCTCGCCGCGCTCCATGGCCGAGGCCAAACCGGGCAGGGGACGTGGATCGACGCGGCGCTCTACGACGCCGCGCTGCATGCCAATCTCACCGGCTGGGTCGGCGAGGTCGACGGTGGCAAGTCGGTGGGCGAGGCGCTGGCGTTGTCGGGCGCGCTGCCTTGCTATGGCCTCTACGCCGCTGCCGACGGCCAGCTCCTCGCCCTGGCTGCGCTCGAGCGGCACTTCTGGCGGCGCTTCTGCGACGTGGCTGGCTGCCCGAGGTTGCGCCGCCGGCCTTACGACCGCGCCCCGGCGGTGCGCCAGGCCGTGGCGACGGCGATCGCGCGGCGGACGCGGGCGGAGTGGATGGCCCTGGCGGCGACGCACGACCTGCCCATGGAACCGGTTCTCACTGCCGCCCAGGCGTTGGCCCACCCGCAGGCGCGAGCACGTGGCGTCGTTCGCCACGACGCCAATGGGCTGCCCCGGCTGGCTTTCCCCGCCCGCTTCGACGGCCGGCGACCGGCCGCCGACACGGCTGTCCCCGAGCTGGGCGCGGCGACGGCGGCGGAGCTCGCCCGCAGCGGCCGCCCGCAGCGCCGCCGTGGGGTCGGTCGCCGACCGAGCTTCGAGCGCTTCTTGAGTGGGCTCTTCCTGCTGAGATAGGAGTAGGCTGCCTCGCTCACCATGCGCCCCTCCAAGTCGTCCACGCCGCTCGCGGTGCCGCCACGTGGGAGCGTCCTTGGGCTGCTCGTGCTCCTGACTTGCCTGCTGCCGGCGGCGCTCACCGCCGTGGAGCCGGCGACCATCAAGGTGACCATCAAGTTGGCGACCCTGGTGCCGGAAGGCTCGACCTGGCACACGGTGATCCGCGAGATGGGCGCCGACTGGAGTCGCGCCACCGCCGGCCGGGTGCGTCTCCACCTCTACGCCGGTGGCGTCGCCGGCGACGAGCCGGAAGCCGTGCGCAAGATGAGCCGTGACCAGCTGCAGGCAGCAACCCTGACGGTGGCCGGCCTGACCGCGATCGACCCCGGTTTTCGAGTCTTCCAGATTCCCCTGTTCTTCGCCGACGCGGGCGAGCTCTACGCCGTCCTCGACGCGCTGCGCCCGACCTTCGAGCGCCGCCTGGCGGCCCAGGGATTCGAGCTGCTGGAGTGGGGCCAGGTGGGCTGGGTCTATCTCTTCGCGACCCGCCCCGTCAGCACCCTGGACGAGCTCAAGGCACTGCCCCTCTTCGTCTGGGCGGGCGACGAGGTACTCGTCGCCTGGTGGACCAAGAACGGCTACCACCCGCTGGTGCTGGGCCCGGCCGAGATCCTGCCGGGGCTCGCGGCCGGGAAGCTGCAGGCGCTGCCGGCGACGCCGGTGGCGGCGATGTCGCTGCAGTGGTTCCGCGCGGCGTCGCACATGACCGGGGTCGGGCTGGTGCCGTTGGTGGGTGCCACCGTGGTGACCAGCAAGGCCTGGGCGCTCGTTGCGCCGGCGGACCGCGCGGTGCTGTCGACCGCCGCCGCGGCGGCGGAGCGTCGCCTGGGCAGGGAGCTACCCGCGCAGGATCTGGCGGCGGTGGAGGAGATGAAGAGGCGTGGGCTGTCGGTGACCCCGATGGCGGACGAGAAGGCCTGGCGACGCTCCGCCGCGGCGCTCGCCGCCACCACCCGTGGCGACACCGTCGAGCCGGCGCTCTTTGACCTCGCCCTGGCCGCCCGCGATGCCTATCGGGCGTCGCACCGTGGGTCGGGCTGAGCCCGGTTCGGGTGGGCCACTCCCCTCACGTCCCGCCGCCGTCGGACCGGCCGCCCCGCGGGCTCGTCGGCCGCGGCGAGCCAACGGTGGCCGGCGTCGTCGCTTTCACCGCGAAATCGAAGTCGCCCTCGGCGGCGCGCTCGCGCTGCCAGTAGTCGTCGCTGTCGAGCCGCTCGCGCAGGCGCAGGCTCACCGGTAGCACCATCAGCATCGGGTGCCAGTGATAGGCCTCGCCGCTTGCCCGGTGGGCGACCTCGCCAGCGTTCACCCGTCGCGTCGCCTCGGCGAGTGGCAGGCCGCGGAGGGCGGTGTCGAGGGCGCGCAGCTCGGCCTCGTGTCGGGGATCGGCGAAACGCAGGAAGCGCCGGCCCTTGGACGCCAGATGGTAGTGCGAGGGCACGAACGAGACGCCGTCGAGACCGAGCCGCTCGCAGACCAGGACCATCAGCGCGATGGCGTCATTGAGGACACCGAGCCCGGGGTGCTTTTGCCCCGGCAGCGGCGGCACCTCGGCCGAGAACCGCCCGCGGGGGTTCTGCAACAGCAGCCATTCGAGTGCCAGGAGCTCGAGCCCCGGCACTGCCTGACGATCCCGGCGACAACGCAGCTCGCACAGGAGCTCGTCACGGCTGGCGTCGGCGAAGACGCGCAGCGTCTGGCCGGCGCGGTTGTCGAGGTCGACGTCGACGAACGGCTCGGGGAAGCCCAAGCGACGCAGGCGGTCGAGGAAGCCGGTGCGTTCGAGCGCAAACTCGACGCCCTGCGGGGTGTAGAAGCCGAGCAGCCGGTTGTCCTCGACCATGCCGTGCAGGCCACCCCCCAGGAGGTCGGCGTCGGAGAGACC
>CXWL01003920.1_pt1 | contig 49043 bp, 46 predicted proteins | sample 590931 | NCBI WGS metagenome assembly CXWL01 (sample SAMEA3498368, study PRJEB10139) | groundwater metagenome | biome: water well; material: biofilm material | place: Germany | collected 2015-04-27 | reverse complement strand
CTTCGGTGTCCTCGTGGCCGGCCTTGCGTTCATCGGCTGGCGCATCGGCCGCGGTGTGCGCCAGCGCGATGCCGGCCGATCGCCCCGCTGAGCCCCCGGCCGGTAGCGCGGCAGCGATCAGCGCCACACTCCGGAGATGTCGACGACGAGTTGTGTCGGCACCATCGAGAACACGCACCCGTAGCCGCGGGACGAGGCCATCAGGGCAGCGCTCGCAGTGGTGTCGGCTGCGCCGAAGTTGGCGTTCGACGTACCTGGCCACGGAGAACCGAGACACGGGTAGGCGGTGAGGAAACCGGCCGCCGAGGTCTCGGTCGCGGTGAGGTTCACCTGCGCCGCGACGAGCTCGCCGAGCGGCACCACGTCCGCGACGTTCGACGCGTGGTAGCGGTGTCCGTCGACCCTCGTGTCGAGCAGTCGTTGCGGGGTGACCGCGGTGTACCGGGCGCCGGAACCGACGCGATACTCGGCGACCTTGTCGACCACGACGTCGGTCTCGCCGGATGTGAACAGGCACACCCGCCCACCGGCGCCGACACGAACGTTCACCAGGTTGGGTCGGGTGATCCCGGTCACCGGATTCAGGTTCGACACGGTGGGCCGCGGCGTGCCACATGGCCAAGCGGTGACGAACCCCGAGGTCGACGGGTCGACGGCGGTGATCGAGAGTGCAACCGCCGTCGTCGACGACGATGCCGACGACAACGTGACCGGTATCGACATCTCCCCCAGCGATGCCAGCCGCGGCGACCCGCCGAGGCCCGAGCGGGTGTCGACGAGCCGCTCCGCGGTCGGCACGAGCCCGACGGAGGAGCCGGTCGTGAGCCAGCCGTTGAGGTCGACGATCAGGTCGGTCGCCGCCAAGGTCGTGAAGCAGATCCGGCCGTCGCCGAGCGGAACGATGGCGGCGTTGGTGACCGCCGCGGCCGCGCTCGGGTTGAGGTTCGATGTGGTCGGCTCGTCGGCCACGCACGGATAGGCGCGGACGAAGCCGGGCCCGGCGCTGCGGTCAGCGGTGAGGTTCAACGCCACCGAGGTGGCCCCTGCCGGGGCGAGAGCGCGCAGATCGAGCACGGCTCGCCCACCGGCAGGCAGAGTCGTGAACGGCTGACCCGCCTCGCGGGTGTCGACGAGGCGCACCGGGTCGACGGGCACGAACCCGGCGGACGCGCCGGGCGGGGTCGTGAAGGCGGGTGGTGTCGCGGCACCGAAGGGCGGCGAGGCGGCCGGAACGGGCGCCGAGTAGAACGTCGGCCGGTACAGCCAAGCGTTGCTGCGCCACAGATCGAAGTTGCCGCCGCTCGACAACGCGATCACCATGCGGCCCTGGGCGTCCAGCCACGGCATCAAGAACGCGCCGTAGTTCCCGCAGGTGCCGCACTTCATGTCCTGTCCGACGGCAATCGTCTGCACCGTCTGCCACGGGCCCTGTGCAGCCGCGGCACGATCGATGGTGATCACCGAACCCCACCACTCGTTCTGTTTCGTGACCGATACGAAGGTGTCGCCGAACCACTGCACGCTCATCGGATTGGCCACGTTGCGAGACACGACCGCTGTCGCAGCACCACCGGAGGTTGACCAGCCGGCGCCGGTCCAGTACTCCGGTGGCGCATCGAAGTGGCCGCGCGGCACCCGGGCCAGGTAGGTGTGCGGCATGCAGGATGCGTCGAACTGACCGATCGAGCCCACCGCATTCGTGTACTGCCGGTAGCAGTGGCTGTACAGGTAGCTGTACCGGTCGGTCGACACGACCGACCAGCCGTACAGGCGCGACGACGTATCGGTGGCGGGCGCGAAGTAGAGCTGCCGCAAGGTGACGGGGTCGAGGATCGCCAGCCACGAGCGCACCGGCGCCGCCGGGTAGGTGGCGCCGGCGCCGTTGGGGTTGTGCATCTCCGCCATGAAGATCCAGAGGTTCCCGTCGTAGCCGATCTCACCGTCGAGCGGCCAGAACCAGGTCCGGCTGTCGATCGTCTCGGCATCACCGATGAAGTCGCGGCCCCGGCTTCCCTGCACGGTGAAGCACGTGCCCTGTTGCACGATGGCACCGTTGTGGACCGCGTTGGTGGCAGTGCCGTTGGCCACATCGGTCGCGTTGTCGTTGCGCAGGTTCTCGTCGTTGCTGAAGTGCAGGTCCTGGAACATCCACAGCACNNCGACCACAACTCGGAGCAGCTTCGACCGCGGCGATGAAGGGTGTCGCCAGCGACGTCGCGCCGACTGCGAGGACGAGCAGGCCGGCAACTGTCACGGCGCGCCAGAACTGTGTTCGCACCCTTGGCTCCTCCTCGTTTCGAGAACCTCGTTGGACGGATCAGTGGTTCATCGGCACGAGAAGGTCGGAGCAGAAGGAGATCGTTCCGCTCACGAGCGGGTGCGGCGCCTCCCACGGCACGAAGTGCCCGCAGTCGCGCAGCAGGAACGGGCCGACGTGTCGCGGCAGCACTCGCGCAGCCATCCGGTCGAAGGCCGGGTAGATCACGTGATCGCTGGTTCCGTGCAGGATCAGCGTGGAGGTGCGCTCGTTCAAGCCGAGCCGCGCCGGCTCGCTGCGGGCGTGCTCCGCGAAGGCGCTCTCGTAGCCACCGAAGCTCGCCCGCAGGTGTGCCGCGTCGCCGAACGGTTCGGTGTGGAAGTCGACCTCGTCGGGCTGGGCGAAGGCGCCGGGATGCGCCCAGAACCGACTGGTGTAGAACGTGGCGATGTAGCGACGCCGCTGCTCGGGAGTTGCCAGCTCGGCAGCCAACCCGTCGGGGTCGAGGCCCTGGCGGAGGAAGTAGTCGCTCGCCTCGCGAGCCGGCCGGGTGCCGGCGATGTCGGCCATCTCGGCCTTCAGGAATGGCAGCGGCGAGTTGAACAGCACCATCCGGTCGACCCATTGGGGGTGGCGCAGGGCGAGGTCTTGGATGACCGGGCCACCGAGATCGCCGCCGAGCAGAACCACCCGTTGATGACCGAGGTGGCCATGAACCAACGCGTACAGATCGTTGGCATGACTCGCCACGTCGTGAAAGCCGTCGGGGCCGAGCTCACTGTCGCCGAACCCGCGAAGGTCGGGCACGATCACCTCGAACCCGGCGGCGGCGAGCGGCTCGATCACCTTCCAGAAGATGCGCTTGGTCTCGGGCCAGCCGTGCACGCAGACGAGCGGCACCCCACCGATGTTCTCCCGAACGAAGGCCTGCCCGAAACCGCGCCGCGCTGCCCGGTGCAGCTGGAAGCGATCGGGATCGACGAACTGGCTTGTGGTCATGTGCCATCTCATCACGTGGCCTCATCACGTGGCCTCATCACGTTGTGACGTCGCGGGGCGTCGCCACGTAACGTCGGGCGGATGACGCCAGAGGAGTTCCGCACCCACGGTCACGCGCTGATCGACTGGATCACCGACTACGTCGAGAACATCGAGCAGCACCCCGTGGCCGCAGCGGTGCAGCCCGGCGACATCCGCGCCTCGATGCCGGAGCACCCGCCGGCCGCGGCCGAGCCCTTCGGCGAGGTTCTCGCCGATCTCGACCGGATCGTCATGCCCGGCATCACGCACTGGCAACATCCCAGCTTCTTCGCCTACTTCCCCGGCAACTCGTCGTACGCCTCGATCCTGGGTGATCTGGCCTCGGCCGGCCTCGGGGTGCAAGGCATGAGCTGGGTCACCAGCCCGGCATGCACCGAGGTGGAGACACTGATGCTCGACTGGATGGTCGAGCTGCTGGGCCTCCCCGAGCGGTTCCGGTCCACCAGTGCCACCGGTGGTGGCGTGATCCACGGCTCGGCCAGCGAGGCCACCTTGGCCTCGATCCTCGCCGCACGCTGGCGGGCATCGGGTGGTGCGATCAACCACGTCGGCGACACCACGAAGCTCGTGGCGTATGCCACGTCGCAGGCGCACTCGAGCATCGAGAAGGGCCTCCGCATCGCCGGCATCGGCACCGGCCAGCTCCGCGTGGTGCCACACGACGAGCGCTTCGCGATGCGACCTGACGCGTTCGCGTCGATGGTCGCCGACGATGTTGCCGCCGGGCTCGTGCCGTTCTGGGTGTGCTGCACGCGGGGCACCACCAGCTCGATGGCTTTCGACCCCACCCCGGCGATCGCCGAAATCGCCGCCGAACACGGCATCTGGGTGCACGTCGACGCGGCGATGTGCGGCATCGGCGCGCTGGCGGCTGAGCTTCGATGGATCAACCAAGGTCTCGACGTGGCCGACAGCTACTGCACCAACCCACACAAGTGGATGGGCGTCAACTTCGATTGCGACCTGTTCTACACGGCGCACCGCGGCGCTCTGCTCGGCGCGCTGAGCATCCTGCCGGAGTACCTGCGGTCCACCGCGGCAGAGGCAGGCGCGGCGATCGACTACCGCGACTGGCAGATCCCGCTCGGTCGCCGGTTCCGCTCGTTGAAGCTGTGGTTCACGATCCGCAGCGGCGGCGCGCTGGAGGCGACCGAGATGATCCGCCGCCACGTCGGGCTGACCCAGCAACTTGCCGAATGGGTCGGCGCCGACGACCGATTCGAGATCGTCGCGCCGCATCCCCTCAACCTGCTGTGCATCGCCCACCGAGGTGGCGACGCCGCCACCGATCGGCTGATCGAGCAGGCGAACGCGACGGGCCGGGCCCTGTTCACCCGCACGGTTCTCGACGGTCGAACCGCGCTACGAGTGTCGATCGGTGGCCGCACGACCGAGGACGCTCACGTTCGCGCCGCGTGGGAGCTGGTGCAGTCTTTGGCGTAGCGTCGCCCGCAGCGCGCGACCGCGGCGCGCCGGGTTGCCGCGAAGCGGACGGCACGGTTGACTGCGACCGGTCGAGCACTTCGCTCGACCATCGAATGAGGAGCACGAATGAGGGTCCACCTCCGAGTGCTCGTCGCGGTCACGAGCTTCCTGACCGTTTCATCGCCGGTGTCTGCCGGCTCCCCCACTCCGGCACCTCGGCCGGCGGTCCACAGCGCGGCAAGCGATCTCGCCGCGATCGAAACCATGCTGTACCGGGTGTCGATGTCGGCTTTCCTGGCGTCGGCGCGCACCGGCGATCCGTGGTTCGACTGGTCGACCGACGAGTGCTCGGCGCCGCTGATCGGAAGCACCGGCCGGTCGTTCGACTTCCGCGCCGCCTGCCGCCGGCACGACTTCGGCTACAGGAACCTGCAGCTGTTGGAGCGACGCTACGGCACCGGCGCCACCTTCTGGAACCGCACGAACCGGCGGCGGGTCGATCGGCAGCTGCTCACCGACATGAAGAACCACTGCGCGGCGCGCCCCTGGTACGACCAGCCCACCTGCGTCGCCTGGGCGGAAACGTTCTATGCCGCGGTCAGGGTGGCAGCAGGCTGATCCGCGTCGCCCGGTAGCAGAGACCGGCGCTTCACCAGGCCAACGGCTCCGGCCCGTCCAGCCCATGGGCGAGCCGGAGCAACTGGTGCACCATCCGCGCCGTGGCGCCCCAGATCGTCTCGTCGTCGAGCTCGAAGAAGAAGATCGGCCGATCCATCGGCGGCGTACCCCACAGCTCCTCACGGAAGGTGTCGGCTCTCGCCAGCTCGCCGAGCGACACCCACAGGATGCGATCGACCTCACCGGACTGGGGCTGCAGCGCCGGCCGATCGTCGACCGATGCCACCACGGGCACGATGTAGCTGCGGCTCACCGCGGTCGACAGGTGATCGAGCTCTCCGTGCACGGTCACCACAGCCGGATCCAGCCCCACCTCCTCCCAGGCCTCGCGCAACGCCGCGTCGACCGCACTCTCACCGGGTTCGAGCCTGCCGCCCGGAAAGCTCACCTCGCCGCGGTGGATCCGCAGCTCCATCGACCGCCGGGTGAGCAGCACCTCAGGCCCATCACCGCCATCACCATCGCGGAGCACGACGAGCACCGCCGAGTTGCGTGCGTCGGAGAACGGGGGCAGCAGCGGCGCGACGGGCCGAGCCGAGACCGCGCCGACGATGGCCGCGAGCGAGATCGGCGTCGGCGCGGCTTGCGTCCACGGCGCCGGGGCTCCTGGGCGCCACGACTCGGGCCGAGGAATGGGCTGTGATCCGCCCGGGCGGCGTGCTGGATCGACTTGTGGCACGGGCTCAGCTGGCCGAAGGGACCCAGCCGCTGTCGCGCAGTTGGGCGAGGACTGCCGGCAGACCTGCGGTCTTCAGCCGGGAGAGCACCTTGCCCGGCGTCTCCGCGCCGCTCTCCCATTCATCCCAGGCCGAGATGAGCTTGCCGAGATCGGGAGGAGGGGTGTCGAACGCCATGGGCAGCAGGCTACCCGCACCGACGATCACGGCCGCTTGAGGCGTTTGGCCGCGTTGATGCCGTCGCCGACGGCGCGCCCGGCGAGCCGACCGATCTCGACCCCACGACCGCCATCGGTGCTCACCGCCGCTCGCGACTTGGTCTTCTCGACGAAGCTGCTCTGCCACCACACGAACGCAAGCGCCCCGGTCACGCCGATCATCACCATTCGCGCCGCGGCATCGACCGGGGTCCACGGCTGCACGGCGAAGGCGAGCACGATCCCCATCACCACGAGATCGAGCTTTCGGTGAACCGCCCGGCCGACCAGGCGGAACGCGGAGAACGGGCCGCGGACGATCGACGCGTTGATCATCACCAGCGCGCCGGCCATCGCCGGCAGCAGCGGTGCCGGGCTCTGCAGCCCTTGGGCGACGAGCACGCCGCCGAAGATGTACTCGACCAGCTGGTGCATCCAGAACGGTCGTTTCGACTTCTGCGCGGAGGCGGCGGGCACGACCCAACCCTAACGGCGAACCGGCCACTGAAAACAGCCCCTGGAACCGGCCCCTGAAAACAGCAACAGCTCCGGCGGCCACAGGGCAGCACCGGAGCTGTTGAACGGGGAGTCATCGGCATCGACGCCGACGGGCTTTACATCATTCCCATGCCGCCCATGCCACCCATGCCGCCCATGCCGCCACCGCCGGGCATCGCCGGCGCCTTCTTCTCGGGCTTGTCGGCCACGAGGCATTCGGTGGTGAGCACGAGCGCAGCGATCGATGCTGCGTTCTGGAGGGCGGCGCGGGTGACCTTGGCCGGGTCGATGATGCCGGCCTTGACCAGGTCGACCATCTCACCGGTCGCCGCGTTGAGACCCATCGAGCCCTTCGCGGCCTCTACCTGCTGGGTGGTGACGGCGCCTTCGAGACCGGCGTTGTCGGCGATCAGCCGACACGGTGCCACGAGGGCTTCCCACACGGTGCGAGCACCGGTGGCCTCGTCGCCGCTGAGCGACGCGACGACCTCGGCGACCGCGCCGCGGGCACGCACCAGGGCGACACCGCCACCGGCGACGACGCCTTCTTCGATGGCTGCACGAGTGGCCGACACGGCGTCTTCGATGCGGTGCTTCTTCTCTTTCAGCTCCACCTCGGTGGCCGCGCCGACCTTGATCACGGCAACGCCGCCGGCCAGCTTGGCGAGACGCTCCTGGAGCTTCTCGCGGTCCCAGTCGCTGTCGGTGTTGTCGATCTCGGCCTTGATCTGGTTGATCCGGCCGGCCACATCCTCGGATGCACCGCCGCCATCGACGATGGTGGTGTTGTCCTTGGTGATGATGACGCGCTTGGCGCTACCGAGCAGGTCGAGGGTGACGGTGTCGAGCTTGAGACCGACCTCCTCGCTGATGACCTGACCGCCGGTGAGCACAGCCATGTCTTGCAGCATCGCCTTGCGCCGATCGCCGAAGCCTGGGGCCTTGACGGCGGCCGAGTTGAACGTGCCGCGGATCTTGTTGACCACGAGCGTGGCCAGGGCCTCGCCCTCGATGTCTTCGGCGACGATCACCAGCGGACGGCCGGTCTTCATGACCAGCTCGAGGGTTGGCAGCATCGACTGCACCGTCGAGATCTTCGAGCTGTGCAACAGCACGTAGGCATCGTCGAGGACGACTTCCTGGCGTTCGGCGTCGGTGACGAAGTACGGCGACAGGTAGCCCTTGTCGAACTGCATGCCCTCGGTGAACTCGAGCTCGGTGCCGAAGGTGTTGCTCTCCTCGACCGTCACCACACCGTCCTTGCCGACCTTGTCGATGGCATTGGCGATGACCTCGCCCACCGACGAGTCGGCGGCCGAGATGGTGGCAACGGCCGCGATGTCGCTCTTGTCGTCGACCTCACGGGCCTGCGACTTGATCGACTCGACTGCTGCCGCCACGGCCTTTTCGATGCCGCGCTTCAAGCCGGCGGGGTTGGCCCCCGCGGCCACGTTGCGCAGCCCGAGGTGCACGAGCGTCTGGGCGAGCACGGTGGCGGTGGTGGTGCCGTCGCCGGCGACGTCGTTGGTCTTGGTGGCGACTTCCTTCACCAGCTGGGCGCCCATGTTCTCGAAAGGATCGTCGAGCTCGATCTCCTTGGCGATGGACACACCGTCGTTGGTGATCGTGGGGGCGCCGAACTTCTTGTCGAGCACCACGTTGCGACCCTTCGGCCCGAGCGTGACCTTGACCGTGTCGGCCAGCTTGTTCACGCCGGCTTCGAGAGCGCGCCGCGCCTCGTCGTCGAACTTCAGTTGCTTTGCCATGTTGTGGTTCCGTTCAGTGGGAGGAGGATCACTTCGCCACGATGGCGAGGACGTCGCGGCTGGTGAGGATCAGCAGATCCGCACCCTCGACGGTCACTTCGGTGCCGCCGTACTTCGAGTACAAGACGGTGTCGCCGACCTTCACGTCGAGCGGGCTGTGGGCGCCCTTGTCGTCACTCCAGCGACCGGGACCGACAGCGAGAACTTCGCCCTGCTGCGGCTTCTCCTTGGCGGTGTCGGGGATCACCAGACCGGATGCAGTGGTCTGCTCGGCCTCGTTGGGCTTCACGACGATGCGGTCATCGAGCGGCTTGAGATTCATGGTGCAGGCCTCCATTGGCAAGAGCACTTGACTGGGACATGTGACTGGGAACTTGACTGGAACTCAGTGGATGGTCGAGTTAGCACTCGACCATCGCGAGTGCCAAGGCTACGCGACGGGACCACCCGTTAGCAACCGGGCGACGCGAGTGCTAATCGCCATCGGGCGAGCGTCCGCCTTCCGTCACGCCCCGTGCGGCGCGAGACTGCAGCGGTGGGGCGAGCATCAGCGCAGGCCGGCGACATCGACGTCGAGTTCGTCGCGCCGAACCCTGCCGCGTTCGGCGCCGCAGGGGGCCCCGACGCGGATCGCCAAGGCCACCACCGGGCGAGAGCGGGCGGCGAGTTCGATCGCCCGGAGGGATGGCCGCGATGGACCGCAGCCGCCGCGGGGCTCGCTGTCGCAGTGCTGATCGGCGGGGCGATCTCGGCGACGCCGACCGACAGCGCGAGAGGCGGATCGTCGACATCGGCAGCTGACCCAGCGGCTACCACGGGGCCGCGCCCGCCACCGACGGTCGCCGCCACGACCGCCGGCGGTGTTGCCGGCGTCGATCCGACGGCGACCCAGGGCCTGCGCCTCGACCCGGTCCCGGACGGGTTCCTGGCCGACGCCGCACAGACCGGAATCGGCGCCACCGACGTCGAAACCATCGACGCAACGCGCTACGACACGCTGCGTTGGGGCGAGGTGTGGGCCACCGATGGCGCGACCCGAACCAGCGGGAGGTGGTTCTCGCTCCTGCTGCGCTCCGACCTCACCCCGGCCACCTCCACCGATGCCGAGCGGATCCACGTCGATCAGCACCCGGGCTTCATCCGCGGCGACGCCGACGGGGTGCTGCGGCTGGCCTTCGACTTCGGCTCGGCCACGGTGAATCGATCGATCACGATCTCGTCGTTCGGGCGCTCAGCCGCCGAGTTGATCGCCCTCGCCCGATCGATCTCGATCGATGACGACCATCCCCAGAACGCCGACGACCGGCCCGAGCTCACTCGGCCCGACCTGCTCGCGGGTCACGAGATGATCGCCTCGGGAGTCACCGACGTGGATCTGGTCGACGCCGTCGTGTTCCCGGCCGCGCCGCGCAGCACCGCCTGGTACCGCTCCGAGCCGCCAGGCGACGTCATCGCCCTCCAGCTGTTCGGAACCTATCCCCGCGGCGACCCGCTCACTGCGCTCGCCGTCTCCGCGATCGATGGACCGTGGGCGGGCAGCGTGACCGTGGCCGAGATCGATGGCGAGCAGGTCGTCGTCGCGATCGGTCGCCGGGCCTGGCTCGACACCACGATCACCGTCGCGGGTTGGATCTCCGGTGGCGATCCGATGGCACTGATCACCACGTTGTCTCCCGAGGCGACCGTCGCGCTGCTCGCCTCGGTGCGCCGCTCGAACATCGTCGAGTGGAGGGCGGCCCTGGCCGGAATCGCCGTGAACCGGATGTCGCCGAACGACCACGTCGGCGATCTCGCGACGGTTGCGTCGGGCGAGTTCGCCGATGGCACGCCGTGGTCGGCCGAGGCTTGGGCCGACGACATCGACTTCAGGCTCGAGATCGGCGGGTCGTCGATCGACGGTCGGTTCGAATCCTTCGACGGCGCCGACATCGCGATCGAGGCTGCGGCCGGCGGCACCGTCGTGCTGGCGAGCGATGCGGCAGGAGCCTCGTCGATCCTGCGAATCGTCACCGCCAACGGCACCGTCGAGACGCCACTGCGGGCGTTCGGCTCGAGCACTGGCCGGGTGTTCGCCGCGTCGAGCTTCGATGTCGACGGTGGCTTCCTCGTCGAGGTCACGGCGGCCGACGGATCCGTCATCGACTCGTACCGGTCGCCGGGGTTCGCCTCGGCGACGGCGGGCGGGTGAGCATGTCAAGACGGACCGGCACCACCGATGAGTCGTCGACGATCGAGTTCGTCGCGCCGAACGACGCCGCCTTCGGCGCCTCGACGTCGGCCGACTTCGTCGGCATCGACGGGCACGAACCCGGGGAGTTCGGCGACGCCGACGCACCACGCACCGCGTGGCTCGGCGCTTTCGCCGGTGTGGTCGTGGCCGCTCTCATCGTCGGCGGAGTGATCGCCGCGGCGCCGTGGAGCGACGGGCCCGATGCTGCACCGGCTGTCACCATCGCTCCAAGCCGGTCTACGGTTCCGCCGCCAGCCCCGGGCACCACGGTACGTGGCACGCCACCGGACGACTCGTTGCAAGGCCTGGCCTTCGAGCCGGCCGGCTGGCTGATCGACGATCCGGCGGGCGACCTGCAACTGGCCGGCGGGTTCTCGAACCCGGGTGGTGGTTCGCTCGGCCCGGGTTCGGACTGGCTCGACGTGTGGACGACACCCGGCGCCAGTCGCACCGGCGGGCGACGGCTGGCGTTGTCCACGCTCGACGAGGGGGAGGCCCAGCTCCAGCTGGTGCTCGATGCCGTGCGCGTCCAGCTCGACGGTGGACCGGCGCTGTTCAATGCGCCGAACGACGAGACGTTCATGCTGCGCTTCACCGGCACCGATGGCACGCCGTTCGAGATGGCCGGCGCCGGCTTCACGCTCGACGAGGTCACCCGCATCGCCAACACAGTCACCCGGCCCTACACCATCGACTACGGCGACTTGCAGGGGTCGGGCGGTCCCTTCGAGGCGATGCAGCGCACCATCTCCAGATCAGTGCCGTACGGAGCGCTGAACTTCACGCTGTTCGGATCGACCGAGGCCTTCACGTACTACTTCGCCCGTGGTACGCGGAACTGGATCACGGTGTGGCGCGGGCCGGTGTGGTCACCTGACGCGATGGTGATCGCCTCGCTGCTGCTCGGCCCGCCACCGGAGGGAGCCGCATCGGGCGGCGATGGGTCGGTCACCATCGAGCTCGCCACCGGCCGGTCACGCACGCTCACCATCGGCGGCCTCACCGATGGCTCGGGACAGTGGCTGGTTCGATGGGCCGAGGGCGGCCAACAGATCATGCTCACCGGCACGACCGCGTCGGTTGGCGATCTGATCGACATGGCCGGCCGCACCAGGTTGGCGACGCCCACCGAGTGGCGCGACCTGGTGGTCGACGCCAGCGACGGCGTCACGACCTCCGACGACGGGAGCTTCGTGGCCTTCACCCAACTCGCCGAAGGCACCCTCACCGACGGTGGACGATGGGAGGCCACCAGCGATGGGTCGTCGTTCGGCATCTCGACCAGTACCTACGGCGGCGGCTTCCCTGTGCCCGAGGGGCCGATGCCCGACCTGCGCACCTGCTCCACGGCGTCGGCGACGTTCGTGGTTGCCACCTCGGCATGGCCGGGCACCGCGGTCACCCTCCGCGTCACCCTGCCCGGCCAGCCGCCTGTCGACCGCCCTCTCGTGCAGCTCGGCGACACGTCGACGTACATGGCCGTGCACGGCTTCAGCGAGCTCGGCCCGTTCACCGCCGAGCTCCTCGACACCGACGGCGCCGTCGTGGCCGTCATCGAAGGTGGCTGACCGCATGTCCACGCCCCGCCGCAGCAGCACCAGGGAAGCCGCCGGCATCGAGTTCCTCGCGCCGAACGACGCCGCGTTCGGCGCCTCGGGCACTGCCGACTTCGTCGGTCTCGACGGGCACGACGTGGCCGAGTTCGGCGACGCCGACACGCCGCGCTCCGCCTGGCTCGGCGCGCTCGCCGGCGTGGTGGTCACCGCGCTCGTCGTCGGCGGAGTGATCGCCGCCGCACCGTGGAGCAGCGGGCCGGACGGGGCACCGCCGGCAACGACCGCGCCGAGCACCTCGATCGTGCCCACCACCACCCCGGCAACCACGGCCGGCGAGCCGACCTTGAGCGAGCAACTCGGTGGCGCGCCGGTCGACCCCGTCGGTTGGGTGCTCGATGACACAGGCACCGAGCTGACCTTTGTCGGGGCCTACTCCGACCCGAACGTGAGCTCGTCACCGCCCCCCTATGAGGACCGGATCGACCTGTGGGCAACGCCCGGCGCAACACGCACGACGGGCCGGTGGATGGCGATCTCGTCGATGATCGGCCAAGCCGGCTACGAGCCGCTAGTGGCCGATGCCATCCGCCTCGACGTCGCCGGTGGGCCGGCACTGCTCACCGCCGCCGGCGATGCGACCTTCTCGCTGCTGTTCACCGGAGCCGACGGCACGCCGTACGAGATCGTCGGATTCGGGTTGACGCTCGACGAGCTCGTGCACATCGCCGGTACGGTCACGATGGACCACACCACGTTCGGCTACGGCGACCTCGATGCGCCGGGAGGGCCGCTCGATCCACTCGATCAGCTCATCTCCATCTCCACTCCGTGGGGCGGCCTCGGAGGGGCCTTCGGCGGCTTCGCCGAGGCGTCGTCGGACTACTACGACAGCCTCACCGAGGGATTCGTCACCGTGCAGCGCGGGCCCGTGAGGCCCGGCGCCGACGTGTTGGCGTCGTTCGTACTGGCCGACGGGGGCATGAGCAACCTGGGGCCGGGAGGTTCGATGACCATCGTGACCACCGCCGGCGACGCACGAACGATCACGGTCGGCGTGCTCAGCAACGTCTCCGGCGGTTTCGCCCAGTCGGTGGTCCGCTTCGTCGACGACGGGCAGCAGATCACGTTGGTGGGCTGGGGAACGTCGCTGTCCACACTCGTCGAGTCGGCCTCCCGGGTGCACCAGGCGACGTCAGAGGAGTGGACCCGACTCGTGATCGAGTCGCAACAGGGCACCAATTTCGGCTCGCCGGACAACACTGTGACCGGGCTCGGGGGCGGCACCCTCGCCGACGGGCGCGGCTGGCAGTCGGTTGTCTACGGCAGGTGGTTGCAGATCTACGGGGAGAACTTCGGCCCCCAGGTTCCGCTGACCGATCGGCCGATGCCCGATCTGCGCGTGTACTCCACGCCGACGGCTTCGTTCGTGGTCGCCACTTCGGCATGGCCGGGTACGGCGGTGACCCTGCGGGTTACGGTGCACGACCAGGCGCCGGTCGAGGTACCACTCGTGGAAGTCGGCGACACGCGGCGGCTGATGGCGGTGCACGGCTTCAGCGAAACCGGCGCGTTCGTCGCCGAGCTGCTCGACGCCGACGGCACCGTCGTGGCCGCGGCCTGAGCAGATCCGGCCAGCGGGGTCAGGGGTTGCCGAGCAGCTCGACGCCGACGGACCGGGCGAGCGCTACCACGAGCGCCAACGGCAGGCCCACCACGTTGCTGACGCTGCCCACCACCGACTCCACGAGCGCGCCACCGGCGCCCTGGATCGCGTAGGCCCCCGCCTTGCCGAACGGCTCACCGGTGGCCACGTACCAGGCGATGTCGCGGTCGGAAAGGTCGGCGAATCGCACCGTGGTGGACACCGACCCTGTTGCCGCGACGCCACCGATCCACACGCTCACACCGGTGTGCACGATGTGATCGCGATCGCTCAGCGATCGCAGCATCGCCGTGGCCTCGACGTGATCGGCCGGCTTGCCGAGGATCGCCCCATCGAGATCCACGGTGGTGTCGGCGGCGATCACCAGCCGCTGGGGATGGCGCGGCGCCACGACCGCGCCCTTCTCGGCGGCGAGGCGCAGCACGTACGCGACCGGATCCTCGGCCGGCCACACCGCCTCATCGATGTCGGCCGGCGCCACGTCCACGTCGAGGCCGAGTTGGAGCAGCAGTTCCAGGCGTCGCGGCGAGGCCGACGCCAGCACGACGTGCCTCATCCGCCGCTGAGCGCCATCACGTGACCGTCGTCGGGAACGGTGAGGTCGTCGAGATGGTCGAGGTACCCGGCTGGGAGGGCGACCTTGATCGGGCCGTTGGTGTGGCCGCGGCGGATCCGCTCGCCACCTTCGACGACGCTCAGCGCAGGGTCGAGCATGGCGATGAGGTCTTCCAACTCGACGATCGTGCTGATGTTGCTGAACCGCCGCCGCATCTCGCCACCCACCGGATAGCCGGTGAGGTACCACGACGTGTGCTTGCGGAAGTCGCGCATCGCCAGTGCCGGGCCGAGATGTGCAAGCAGCAGACGAGCGTGCGTCGCCATCACCACGCACGCCTCGCCGAGGCCGGGCGACGGCGGCACCGGGCGACCGTTGAGCGCCTCGACCAGATCGCCGAACAGCCATGGGCGACCGAGGCAGCCGCGTCCGATGACCACGCCATCGCAGCCGGTGTGGCGCATCATCGCCACCGCATCGGCGGCCTCCCAGATGTCGCCGTTGCCGAGCACCGGGATGTCGGGCACGGCCTGCTTGAGCTCGGCGATGCGGTCCCAGTCGGCGCAGCCGGCGTAGTGCTGCTCGGCGGTACGGGCATGCAGGGCGATGGCCGCAACCCCCTCCTCGGCAGCGATCCGGCCGGTGGACAGGTGGGTCAGCAGCGAGTCGTACAACCCGGTACGGAACTTCGCGGTCACCGGCACGCCGTAGGGCGAGCCGGCCGAAACTGCCGACCGCAGGATCGCCCGCAGCAGGTTCGGCTTGGCCGGGACCGCGGCGCCGCCGCCCTTGCGGGTGACCTTCGCCGCCGGGCAACCGAAGTTGATGTCGATGTGATCGACGCGGCCGGCCGACGCGAGACGACGGATCGCCTCGCCGATCATCACCGGATCGGACCCGTACACCTGCAGGCTGCGCGGGTGCTCGTCGGGACCGAACGTCATCATCCGGTCGGTCTTGGCGTTGCCGTGCACCACGGCCGTCGCCATCACCATCTCGTTGACGTAAACGAGGCCCGGAGCGAACTGGCGGCACATGGCGCGGAACGGCGCGTTGGTGACACCGGCCATCGGGGCCAACACCACGGGGGCCGACGGAGTGAACGATCCGATCCGCATCACTTCAACGGTACCGGCGCAAGCGATGAACCTCAGAGGATGAACGGCAACCGCAGGTTCGGGTACGCACCGACATCGAGCGGCGTCGGACCGTCGCGGCGCAGCCGGTACCACCCGGCGGCGGCGATCATGGCCGCGTTGTCGGTACACATCGATCGGCTCGGGAGGAACCCGCGGATGCCATCGACGACGCATCCTTCGAGGAACTGCTCGCGCAACTGCGAGTTGGCCGCAACACCACCGCCGAGCACGAGGCCCTTCGCGCCAACCTGCACCGCGGCGCGGCGGGCCTTGGCCACGAGCACATCGACCACGGCCGCTTGGAACGACGCGGCGACATCGGAGGAGGACACGTCCGGGTGCTTGCGCACGTAGTTCATCACCGAGGTCTTGAGACCACTGAAGCTGAAATCGAGCGAGTCGTTCAGCATCGCCCGCGGGAAGGCGATCGCCTCGGGGTTACCGTCGGCCGCCTCGCGTTCGACGGCCGGGCCCCCCGGATAGCCGAGGCCCAGGAAGCGGGCGACCTTGTCGAAGGCCTCGCCGGCGGCATCGTCGATGGTCTCGCCGAGCAGCCGGTACACACCGTGATCGTGCATCTCCACCAGCATCGTGTGACCACCCGACACGAGCAGCACCACCAGCGGGAACTCGAGCGACGGATCTTCGAGGAACGCCGAGTACAGGTGCGCCTCGTGGTGATGCACGCCGATGAACGGCACGTCCCAGGCCAAGGCGAACGCCTTGGCCGCCGACACCCCCACGAGCAACGCACCGATCAGGCCAGGACCGATGGTGCAGGCGACGGCATCGATGCGGCCCTCCTGCACGCCGGCTTCGACGATCGCCTGGGCGACGATCGGGTTGAGCATGTCGAGATGGGCCCGGCTGGCGATCTCGGGTACCACGCCGCCGAACTGGGCATGCAGATCGACCTGCGTGCTCACCACGCTCGATGCCACATCGAACCCGCCCATCACGAGCGCTGCCGCGGTCTCGTCGCAACTCGTCTCGATGCCGAGCACGAGGGTGTTCTCGTCGACCGTGAACGCACCGCGCCGATCAGTCACGTGCCGCCTCCGGGCACAGCTCACGGAGACGGTCGCGGAACGGAGCGTCAGCGACGTCGTGGCACCACATCACGATGGCATCCTCCACGTTCTCGTAGTAGCGCTGGCGCACGCCCACCGGCGCGAACCCGAACGACCGGTACAGCGCCTGCGCACCGACGTTGCTGGTGCGCACCTCGAGGGTGAGCGCACCGCAGTCGCGCTCGATCGCCTGCCAGGCGAGTTCGGCAAGCAGCCGCGTGGCAACCCCGGTGCGCTGATGCGCCGGGGCACAGGCGAGGTTGGTGACGTGAGCGTCGCCGACCACGAACATCAGGCCGCCATAGCCCACCAGCTCCGAACCGCGATGGGCGACCAGGTAGTGTCGGTCGCCGCGTCGTGACAACTCGATCTCGCTCACGAAGACGTTCGGCGTCCATGGCTTCGGGTACGAGACCTGTTCGATCGCTTGGATCGCCGCCAGGTCGCGTCGCTTCAACACATCGACCACCAGCTCGGCGCCGTCGTCGGAGCGCCGCAACAGGCGCGACAGCACGCTCATGTCGACGTTCCGGCGCTGGAACCCGATCCGTCGGCGCGGGTGGCCCAGTTGATCTGGGCATCGGGCAACCGCAGGTACATCGGCTGGATCTCCCACGGGTTCACCCACTCCTCGCGCAACGCCCGCGCATGGGCGAGCTGCACGAGAGTTCCTGCCGATGGGCGTGACAGGAACTGCTCGGCGAAGGCACCGCGAACCTCGGATCCGATCTCGTCGCGGTAGCGGAGAGCACCGTCGCCGACGAACAGCACGTCGTCGCCTCGCGCCATCACGTCGGCGATGAGATCGTCGACCCGGCCGCACCGCGGCTCGCTGACCCGTTGCACGCCACCCTGGACAGGTCGGTAGAAGGCGAAGAACAGCTCACCCTTGCGGGCGTCGATCGCGGCCGCGACGGTGCGCACGCTGTGGCGGAGCGGGAACGCCAACAGGTCGAGCGAGCTCATGCCGATCATCGGCACGCGCAGTGCCTGGGCGAACGCCTTGCCGGCGGCCAACCCGACGCGCATGCCCGTGAACAGGCCCGGTCCGACGTCGACGGCGATGACGCTGATCTCGGCCAGCTCGATCTCGGCCTGGCGGCACACGAACTCGATCGCCGGCGTCAACGTCTCGGCGTGGCGACGACCGCGGCAGACCTCGAACATGCCGAGCACGCCCTCGTGCCCGCCGATGGCCACGCTCACCTGTTCGGTTGCGGTCTCGATGCCGAGGATCAGCATGCGAACCCGGCCAGGTCGCGCTCGATCTTCTGCCACCGGACCGCCCAGGTGCGGCCGACCGCGCTGACCTTCACGTCGCGAGCTAGTTCGTCGTCGGCGTCGGCCCGAAGGTGCACCATCAGGTGCTCGCCGAGCGACGAGGCGACCACGTCGCCCCACTCCACCAGCACCACGCCGTCTGCCTCGGCCAGCTCGGCGAGCGCGAGATCGGCCACTTCATGATTGGTGGTGAGCCGGTAGAGGTCGGCGTGATGCACCGTGAGACGGCCGGCCGGGTGACTGTGCACGAGGTTGAACGTCGGGGAGGTGATCGGGTCGATCACCCCGAGGGCAACACCGAACCCCTGGGCGAACGCCGTCTTCCCCGCCCCCATCTCACCGGCCAGCACGATCACGTCACCGGCGCGGGAACACCCAGCCAGCGCGGCGGCGATGTTGCGAGTGGCCTCGGGCGAGGTCGAGCGGAGCTGCAGCATCAAGCCGATGAGTCTACGAGACCGGTCACGGCCGGTCGCAGCCACTGGTTCACCGGAGGTGTCGAGCAATGCGCTTGGAGATGCCGCAGACCACCTCGTAGCCGATCGTGTCGAGCCGTACGGCCCACTCCTCGGCCGTGATCCGCTTTCCGCCCTGCTCACCGATCAGCACCACCTCATCGCCGAAGGCGACGTCGGAATCGCCCACGTCCACCATCAGCTGATCCATCGTGACCACTCCGGCGATCGGGTGGAACCGACCACCGAGCAACACGGGGCAGCCCGCTGTGAACAGCCGGCGGGGCACCCCGTCGGCGTAGCCGATCGGGACCGTGGCAATGGTGGTGGCACGGTCGACCGTGTGCCGCAAGCCGTACGACAGCCGCTCACCGGCCTCCAACCGACGCACGAACGACACGCGGGCGCGCAGCGAGAGCGCCGGCCGCAGCTCGCGCGCCAGGTGGGCCACGCCGGGTCCCGGCGCGATCCCGTACGTGGCGATTCCGATGCGGACCATCGATCGGCGCGCCGCGGGATGGGCCAGCGCGCCNNCCGGCGATGCCAAGATCTTCGCCGCCAGGTGTACCGCGTCGGACGGGTGACATCCCGCCCGGTGCATGCCCGTGTCGATCTTGAGGTGCACCTGGTGCCCGTCGTGACCGTGGCTCGCCAGCCCGGCCGCCGCTGCCGCGGCACCGAGGCCCTCGATCTGGCCGTTGGAGCAGACGGTGGAGATCAGCCGATGGTCGACGACCTCGGCGAGCTGATCGGGCGGCTGCTCGCTGAGCACGAGGATCGGCGCATCGACACCCCCGCGGCGCAACTCGACACCCTCTTCGGCCAGCGCCACGCACAGACCCTCGGCGCCGGCCTGCAGCGCGGCACCGGCGACGGCCGCGGCGCCGTGGCCGTACCCGTCGGCCTTGACGACGGCCCACACCTCCGATGGCGCCACCGACCGTCGCACGACGCCGATGTTGTGGCTGATCGCGTCGAGGTCGATCTCGGCCCACGCCCACCGACCGGACGTGCCGGCGCGGCTGGGGCTCACCCGGCGATGTTCCCGAGCTCGGCGAGCACCTGGGGGATCAACGCCGGGAGATCGGATGCGATGAACCCCGACGAGGGACCGAGCAACGCCGCCCGACCATGGATCCACGCGCCGACGGCCGCCGCCTCGAACGGATCGAGGCGCATCGCCAGCAGCGCGCCGATGATGCCGGCGAGCACATCACCGGTGCCGGCGGTGGCAAGTCGCTCGTCACCGGTGTTCACGACCAAGACTTCGCCCGACGGGTTCGAGACCACGGTCGTCGCACCCTTCAGCACGACGACCGACTGGGTGTGCACCGACAGCCGCCTTGCCGCGGCGAGACGGTCGACCGAAGGGAGCGCGCCGGTGAGCAACTGGTACTCGCCGTCGTGTGGAGTGAGCACCGTCGGCGCCGTGCGCTGGCGGAGCAGGGCCGCCGCTCCATCGGCGTTCCACGCCAACGCGAACAGCCCGTCGCCATCGATCACCGCCGGCAGTGGTGCGTGGATCGCCACGTACCGCGCACTCGCGGCGGTGTCGTCGTGGCGTCCGAGGCCAGGCCCCAGCACGACCGCGTGGAACCTGTCGAGCGAGCGGAGCGCATCGTCGCCCCACCCGGCGGCCGGTAGCGGCCGGCACACGACTTCGAGCGGAAGCATGCCGACCTGATCGAGCCCTGGCGACGAGACGTGCACCATCCCCGCACCCATGCGCATCGCTCCGGCCGATGCGAGCGCGGCCGCTCCCGGCATCGCCTTCGAACCGGCGATCACCCGTACCGCCGCGTTCCACTTGTGGGCGACGACGTCGCGCCGCGGCAATGCGGCAACCACATCGGCGCGTTGCAGCAGGTGCGCCACAGGCTCGCCGACATCGAGGCCGATGTCGACCAGCTCGATCTCACCGGCAAGCTCGCGGCCGGGGCTGAACAACAACCCCGGTTTGAGCGCCGCGAAGGTGACCGTTCGATCGGCGGCGATCGCTCGTTCGGAGACCGCGCCCGTCGATCCGTCGACACCACTCGGGATGTCGACGGCCAACACCCGCGCCGAGCCCACATCGGGCGCATCCCACGAACCCCGGAACCCGGTGCCGAACGCGGCGTCGATGACGAGGTCGGCCGCCGGGAGCTGAGCAGGGCACGAGTCGGCGCGAAACAGATGCACCTTGACACCGCTGTCGGCGAGCAGCCGCGCCGCGACCCGTCCATCGGCTCCGTTGTTGCCGGGCCCGGCCACCACCGCGACGGTGCGACCGTAGGTTCCGCCGAGCATCCTGATCGCGGCTCGCGCAACGGCTGCTCCGGCGCGTTCGACGAGCACGTCGTGGCCCTCGTGGGACGCGAGGTCGTGAGCCTTCATCTCCTCGGGCGTCACGATCGGCAACATGGTTCCAGCCTAGGAGCGAGCGCCCCCGGCGGTCGCCACCACGTAGGCGATGGCCAGCGTGTCGGTGTGCGTGATCGACAGGTGCCACCGATCGACTGCGGCTCCGCGGGCCAGCCGATCGGCGGCGCCGGTGACCACCAACCACGGCTCGCCCGAATCGCGGCGCTCCACCCACACCTCATGGAAGCCGAACGCGCCGAGACCGACACCCAACGCCTTCATCGTCGCCTCGCGGGCGGCGAACCTGGCGGCGAGACCCGGAACAGGGTCGGCTCGGCCGGCGAGATCGGCGAGCTCGCGCGCCGTGAACAGGCGTTCGCGCATCGTCGGCGTCCGCTCCAACGACCGGCGGAACCGCTCGACATCGACAGCATCGACACCGATGCCGACCACGGTCATCAGCTGCGCCAGTGATCAGCGGTTTCGGAGATCGGCAAGATGAGCAGGTCGGCAACGGACAGCTCGGCGAGCCGATCATCGCGGAAGACGGTCTCGGTTTCGGCGACCCAGTCGACGAGGCGGTCGTACCTGTGGTCGTAACCCTGCAGCACGCCGCGGATCACAGCGACCGGCAGCCGATCGTGGAAACGGACGTGGAGCAGCGTTATCCCTGTGCACGTGCTGCCCTTCACCTCCGGCACGAAGATCAACAGGCGCCCATCGCTGCGGCCCCTGGCGACAAGCACCTCGCGCTCACTGGCGACGCGCCGCTTGGTGCCGACCAGCTGCGAATTGCGTTCGACCCGGCTCGGCACCTCGGTCGAGAGCCCACCCCGGTCGACGATGGTGATGACCGCGTCGCCGGCGGGCTCGCCATCGATGCGATACCGAGTGAACCCGACGACCGATTCGACCGCGGGGTCGAGGTCGGCCAGAACCTTGAGCGTGCGGTAGGTGAGCCGGTCGCGGCCGGCTCCGGCGGCGAGCACCTGCTGCACGAGCGCCCGGTCGAGCACCCCCTCATCACTGCGGCTGATCCCGACCGTGACGGTCTTCGCCTGATGCTTGATCGCGTCGATCGGGCGGGTCAGCTCTTCGATCGCACGGGTGAGCGCGGCGATGAGATCGTCGATGAACCCGCTCGGCGTGGCGACCACCCCGGTGATCCGCTGATACTCCTCGAGCGGTGCATCGTTGGCGAGATCGCGCAGGAAGCCGACGACCCGAGCAGCCGTCGATGCCTCGAGGTGACCGTCGTACAGCCCGCCCCGAAGACCGTCGAGGAAGCTCTCGGCACACGGCCGAACGTCGCGCTGCACACGCTGCAGGATGGCATCGGTGTGTGCGCCGTCGGCCAGCGACGCCTCGATCGCTTCACGCGCCTGGCGGAGGGGTCGAGCCGACGCATCGATGGCCAGGGCAGCCTCGTAGCCGAACAGGTGACCCACCATCGCCGCCAGCACGAACGCCAGCGCGGGGTCGACCGCCGGCACGTGGAGGACGGCCGAGGCGCCGGCGAAGCGCTCGTCGCCTTCGGTCGCGATGACGATCGGGGTCGCCTTGTGCGCCCTGTAGATCGCGACCTCCTTCGACACGTCGTCACCCGTTCCGCCGACGAGCCCGGCCGCGCACACCAGGATGAGCGGCTCGCTGGAGAGGTCGATGTGCTTCTTGTCCTCGGTGACATCGCAGGCGATCGACTTGTAGCAGAGCTCGCTCAGCTTGATCCGGACCTCTTCGGCGGCGACCACGTTGGGGCCGTTGCCGACGATTGCCCAGTACCGCTTCGGTGGGGCGAACCGGCGCGCCGCCTCGGCGATCTGGTCGCGCCCGGCGATGACGGTGCGCATCGCGTCGGGAAGCTCGCGCAGCGCGGACAGCAGCTCGTGGCGGCGCCGATCCGAGCCGAGCGCGGCCGCTTGGCTGATGACGCAAGCCAGCAGCACCCCCGCCGCGACCTGGGCGTAGAAGGCCTTCGTGGACGCGACGCTCATCTCGACGTCACGACCATCGCTGGTGTACATGACGCCGTGGGCCTTGTCGGTGAGGTCGCTGTTGCGCCGGTTGACGATGGCCAGCACCGCGGCGCCACGACTGCGGGCAAGATCGACCGTGCGGTTGGTGTCGGTGGTGGTGCCGCTCTGGCTGACGGCAACCACGAGCGTGTCGCTCATGTCGAGCCGCAGCTCGAACCCGCTCAGCTCGGTGGCGGTGACCGAATCGATGTCGAGCCTGCCGTCGCACAGCGAATCGAGGATCGCCGCCATGCTGCTCCCGGCTACGGCCGCAGTGCCCTGTCCGATGACACGCACCTTGGTGATCGACCGTGCCGCCAAGCGGGCGGATATGTCGGCCGGCAGCACCCGGTCGCCGACCACGACCCGGAGGTGGTCGTCGGGTCCGGTGATCTTGCCGCGCAGCGTCTTGCGGAAGCTCTCGGGCGCCTCCTGGATCTCTTTCAGCAGGAAGTGCGGCGCCGAGCCGCGATCGATGTCGCGGGTGGTGACCTCGGCCGTCGCCACATGCGATCGGGAGAGGGCGAGCAACGATCCGTCGTAGGCCAATGCGGTGATCCCGGCGAGCTCGCCGGCGAGCTCGCCGTCGAGCACGAACACCTGGCCCCGACTTCCGGACGCGGAGGGCGTCTCGCCGTCGATGCGCAGGTAGTTCGAGGTCTCCTCGACCAAACCGTACGGCTCGCTGGCAACGATGAAGCAGTCTTCGGCGAGGCCGACGTAGAGCGCCTGGCCGCTGCCGCGGAGCGCGAGGTAGAGCGCGTCGGGCCGGGAGGTGGCCGCGGCGGCGATCGCCACACTTCCCTCGAAGCCGGAGACGGTTCGGCGGAATGCCTCGGTGAGGTCGCCGTTGGTCTGCAGCGCGGCGAGCCGCGACATGACCGCGGGGATGACCTTGGCATCTGTGGTGATGGGGCCGGGGATGCGCAGACCGTGCTGCACCTTGATGTCGGCATGGTTGTCGACGTCGCCGTTCAGCGCGGCAACCACGTATGGGGGCTCGACGCCACCTTGACGCTCGCTCTCCTCGGAGTTGAGCGGGTGGCAGTTCGGCTCGCTGATGATGCCGACGCTGGCCCATCGCGTATGACCGAGCACGGTCGTTCGCGCGCCTGGCTGGGTGAGTGCGAGCCGGAGGAGTGCGTCGGCGTGAACTCCGGCCCGGAGCACACGAACGTTGTCGCCGAGCTCGCCGATCTCGGCGGCGGCCTTGTACACGAAGCTGAAGCACCCGTCGACCAGCCGCACCGACCCGTTCTGGAACAGCGGGTCGGTCGCCCGAGCCTGCATCAACGACGAGACCGCCGGATCGGACGGCAACAGCCCATGCCCCCACACCGACACGTGGATTCCCGCAGAGTCGCGCCCGCGGACCTCGAGGCGATCGAGTGCCGAGAGCGCCTGCTGAACCGCGAAGTAGCCGGCCACGGCAGCATCGCCGGCGTCGCGACCGGCGAGCAACGCGACCTCGTTCGCGGTGCGCAGACGATCCTTGCGGATCGCCCAAGTGGCGTCGCGGAGCCCGATCAGCTCGCCGTTCACCTTCTCGACGTGGTCGAGGTCGAGGGCCGTCTCCGTTTCGAGGCGGCGCTCGCCTTCGGTGACTCGCGCGTCGATCTGGTCGAGCCGGGCAGTGATGGCCGAGCTCAGCTCGCGCCGTCCCACCAGCGCATGGAGCCCGGACACGCCGCGGAGAAGCCGATCGCAGGCCGCGGTCAGCTCGATGGCTTCGACGATGGTGGGGGCGGCCACCGCGGCGTCGAGCTGCGCCAGCACCTCGGCTGCCGTCGGCACCGCTCGCGACGACGGCCGGCTGACGATTCCGATGATGCCGCACATGGGCCCCAGCCTACCGACACCCCGATCTCCCAGGGATCTGGGCCGATTCCGTTTCGGCGGCCGAGACGGAATCGGCCCAGATCACCTGGAGGCGGCCGGGGTGAGCTCGAAGCGGCTGAACCGGTCGAGGGCACGGGAGTGGTTCGGTGAGGTCGAACGCGCGACGGGCGCCGGTCGCGGCCTGTCAGCGGGCTGTGCCAGCTCGGCCTCGAGCCACCGCTCCGCGTCGAAGGCCTCGGCGCGATGGCGTTCACGCCACTGCTGGTAGCCGTGGGTCGACCAGGCAACCACAGCAACCCCAGGCATCACCACTGCTGCTGTCGACGCCGCCGCGGTCAGCAGCGGCTGTGCGTAGAACGCGTCGAGCGCCACCACGGGCACCCTCGCCGGTCGACGGCTCCACTGGCGCGCTCGCGCCGCCAGCGCTGCCGCACGAGCCCGCGGTCTGGTGGTGAGCTGCGGCCAGAAGATGAAGGCGAAGAGCACGATCGACATGAACCGCACCGCTAGCGGCTCATCGAGCCGATGGACCGTCGCATACATCCACCAGGTCGTGGCGAGGACGAAGGCAGCGGCGAGCGCCAACCCCAGAAGCACCCGGCGGGGGCTCGTTCGCTGCATGTCGTTCGCCAACAACCCCGGCAGGAACAGTGGCGTCAGCGCCAGTGACGACACGCGCATGTGGTTCGACACCGAGATCGACAGCACCTCGTCGCCGAACCAGAGGGTGGTCCAGGTCAACAACGACGACAACATCAGCATCGTCGCGAACTTGCGCCGACCGAACAGGATGAGGCGCGGCATCAGCAGCATCGTCACCAGCACGTAGGTGACGACCGCTCCCCCGATCGCCAGCGCGATCTGCCACGGGTCGGCGGTGAACACCGCAACGAAGGCAGCGCCCACGAAACCGCCTGCACGAAGTCCGTAGTTCGTTGCCACTCCCCACGATGCCGCGGCGGACAGCAAGATCGCGACGGGGATCCAGCTGGCAGCAACATGCGTCGCTCCGAAGCCCTCGAGCGGCGACAGATCGTTCACGCCGGGCACATGAGCGAGCAGGGCCACGATGATCGGGGTCGCCACCAGGACGGCCGCAAGCGCGATCGACTTCATCGTCTTGGCGATGCCCTGGCGACCCATGTCGTGGGCGATCAATGCCGGGATCACGTAGCCGACACCCACGAACAGCGGAACGTCGTTCTCCCACAACCAGGGTCCCGATGGGGACAGCTTCAGCATCGCCGCCTGGATCGAGATCGACACGACGGCGAGCACCGTGAACTTCGTGCGCCCGTACAACAGGAACCACCGCGGCAGGACCTTGTTGACGAAGGCGTAGGAGATGAACGCGTTGGCGATCGTGGCGACGATCACCGATGGGAAGATCAAGAAGATCGCCAGGTACCCGGGAACGACGATCGAACCCGTTGTCAGGTGACGACGTTCGTACAGCATCATCGATACGGCGACTCCGGCGATGAACGCGAAACGAACGATCTCGACGGAGAGGAGGTAGTCATGCACCTAGCACGCCACTGAGGTGAGGGCGGCCGACTCATCCGCCTGTTCGAGCTCCTCGGCAGCCCATGGCGCCGCGACCGACTCGAAGTAGTCGAGCATCTGCTCGGCCTGGTGGGTGTGGATGTTGACGAAGCCCACCACGAGCACATGACTGGTCGGTTGCTGGAGGATCATCCGGTCGACGATCTCATCGAGCGACGGATGGTGCTCGTCGCCAAGGTTCAGCACCCGCTCGCGCGGATAACCGTTCTCGAGGATGCGCTCGGTGACCAACGTCTCGTACGCACCGAAGGTGACCAGACGATCGAAGCTCAGATCGCGCACACCGACGTCAGCAAACTGCATCGCCCGCCGCTGCCGGTCGGCGCGGTTGTTCAAGATGCCGACCGACGTGGTCTGGTCGGTGATGTACGGAACGAGTTTCTCCATTGCCGCGACCATCGACTCGCGGTCGTTCACCGCGAACAGGTTGGCCCAGGTGACGTGCTTGCCGCCGATCGCCAGCTCCTTGATCCGCAGCACACCGGGGTCGGGGTCGGCGCGCACCATTCCGCGCATCGCCACGTCGCGATCGATGCCGAGCATCTCGGAGATGACGATTGCGATCGCGACGTTCTCCTTGAAGGCGATGTAGTCGAACCTGCCGATCTCGTCGTCGGTCACGCAATCCGGGTCGGCAACCACCAGCTCGCTGCCACGCTCGGTCGCCACCTCGCGCATGATCGCGAGGATCTCCACGTTCTGTTCCGAGGTGATCAGGGTCCCGTTCCACGGGCATGTCGACAGCAACGAGCGGGCTATCTCGGGCAACGTCTCACCCATCACGTCCTGATGGTCCTCGCGCACGTTCGTGAGCACGCCGATGTTCGAACGGACGATCATCCGCTCACTGATCGCCTGGTACTCCGGCTTGAGCGCCATGCACTCGATCACCAGTGCGTCCACGTCGGGCGTCACGTACTTGCGGGTGATCTCGATCTGCTCGAGGATCGTCGCCGGCCCGCGGCGGTGGATCGGTTCGTCGACGCCGCGACGGTTGATCACGGCAGCGGCGGTGCCCGTCGACTTGGCGATCGCCACGAGGCCGGCCTCGCGCAACATGCCGGCGATGATCCGCGTGACCGTCGACTTGCCGCGGATCCCGTTCACGTGGATCCTCCAACGCAGCCCATCGACGAGACGCCGGTGGCGGATCGATTCGCGTGTCCACCGGCCCATCAGCGAGCCCACGATCAAGAAACCCGCAAGCAAGAATATGGGCACCGTCGTGTATCGGCCCCCTCCGCGAACCCTTCCATTCCTCTATGTGGGGGGTTCCGGAGCCGATCGTGACCCCAGCGGTCAAGGGCGACCTCGCGAACACCGATGTCAACGCGTTCCACGATCGGTTTTCCGTCGGCGACGGGCAGAGGGAAAGAGGATGAACAGGCAGTCCAAACGTGTGGCGATGCTCCTCGGAGCAGGCGGCCTGGCGACGATGATCGTGCCATCGGGCACGCGCGCCGACTCTGCCAACGCGCCTGTGCACCGGGTGGACCTCACCTTCGTCTGCCTCTCCGCCGGCTCCGTGCGAATCGCCGCGAGCAACGACAGCCCGCTCCCGGTGCAGGTGACTGCCGCCGAGGTCGGGTTGGCGACCACCGCCTCCGACGAGCTCCTGGCACTGTTCCCCCTGCTCGTCCCGGCGAGCAGCCACCGCGTGACCACCCGCGAACTCGCCGTTCCGGCGCACCGCCGCGGTGCGGCCCGTCATGGCCTGCTGCGGGCATTTCACGGCACATTGTCGCCGCGACGATGGACCGACGCGAACGGTCTGACCTACCGCTCGACCGGTGGGGTCGACCTGCAGAACGCCAAGGTCTGCGACNNTCACCACCACGAGTGCCTCGCCGAACACCTCCACGGGCACCGCCTCGCCGACTTCCAGTGGGACGCTACCGACGACCTCGAGCGCTGCGACCGACGAGCCGAGCTCGCAGGTCGACCCCGTCACGGCCGCGTCGTCGCCACCGGCGGGTCCCGCATCCCCGGCGACGTCGGGCGTCGGTGGAGCGACCGACACCCCGAGCACCACCGCACCTTCGAGAACGACCACGACCACGTCGCCGATCGTAACGACCGCCCCTGCGCCGACGGTCCCCGCGACCACTGCGCCCGCGACCACGGCTCCAGCCACCACCACGACTGCCGCGCCAGGACCGTTCGTCGAGGTCGAGCCGATAAGCGTGCGCAGCACGACCAACTCGCAACTGGCGCCGATGGCGTTCGATCACCGCTCCGACACGGCCTTCGTCACCCAGATGGAGCAAGGCTCGCCGCCGACCTGGGCATGGGTCTCGGCCGACCTCGGGAGGGCGGTGGCGCTGAGCCGGATCGAGTGGATGTGGACGACCGCGGGCTCGGCCGATGACGCGTCGATCCGTACTTCGACCGACGGATCAGCCTGGACGGTGCTGGCGCCGATGATCGATGGTCCACCGGGTCAGTGGATGGGGCACAACACCCCGACGACAGCGCGGTACGTGCGCTTCTACTTCCGCAATCCGCGGCGCGATGCGCAACTCGGCAACCTGGCCGAGGTCCGGATGCTGGCTGCTCCCGATGCCGCCGGGCTGGCCGACCCGACCGCGCCAGCGGCTCCGTACGGTCGGCCATCGATGGAGACACGAGATCTCACGCCGCTGCCGTCCGACCCCGGCACCGCACCGACGGGCACGCTCGCCACGATCGTGGCATCGAATCGCTCGTCGAACTCGGCAGTCGGGTCGTCGAGACGCGCCCTCGACGGTGACGCGACCACAGCGTGGCGCACGTCGATGGCGGTGGCTCCGTGGACCGGATGGGTGAGCTTCGACCTCGGCGTCGTATCACCGCTGCGAACGGTGCAGTGGATGATCTCCCAGCCGGACGCGGCCGACTCGTATCGAGTCCAGTTGTCGGCTGACGGCAGTTCTTGGACCACGGTGGCGATCCAGTCCAACCCAGCTACGGCCGACCAGTGGCTCACGCTCCCGGTGGAGGTGGACGCCCGTCACGTGAGGTTCTACTTCCGCAACCCCGGCCTCGACGCCAACGTCGGACAGCTGAGCGAGGTGCGCATCTTCGTGGCGTGATCGGGCTTGGTCGGCATCAGCCGAAACGGGCGTGCACCACTTCGGCGAGCTGCTCGGCGGTCGCCTGGGCGAGCTCGTGGGTGGCTGCCTCGACCATCACCCGGATCAGCGGCTCGGTGCCACTCGCCCGGATGAGCACACGACCATCTCCGGCCAGCCCCCTCTCGGCTGCACCGATCTCGGCGGAGAGCTCGTCGGCAGCGCGTGGGTGGCGGTGAGCGACCCGCACGTTGAGCAGGACCTGCGGGTAGCTGGTCATCACCTCGGCGGCAAGGTCGGCAAGCCGGCGGTGCTGCTGGTTGACGTACTGGGCCAGGCGCAACCCCGCCAGCAAACCGTCGCCGGTGGTCGCGTGCCGACGGTAGATGATGTGACCACTCTGCTCGCCGCCGATCGACCATCCACCGGCATCGAGCGCTTCCAGCACGTATCGATCGCCGACAGCCGTGGCCACGACCGTGATGCCGGCCGACTCCATCGCCCGGTGGAAGCCGAGGTTGCTCATGACCGTGACCACCACGGTGTTGTCGATGAGCTCTCCCAATTCCATGAGGTGGAGCGCGGCGAGGGCGATGAGGCGGTCGCCGTCGATCACCCGCCCGAGATGATCTACAGCGATCACGCGATCGCCGTCGCCGTCGAAGGCAAGACCGATGTCGGCTCCCTGTGCCACCACGGCCGCGGCGAGCGATCTCGGCGCAGTTGCCCCGCACCTGTCGTTGATGTTCCTGCCGTTTGGCGAAGCGTGGATCACTACCACGCCGGCACCGGCCGCCCGCACGACCTCGGGAGCCACGTGTGACATGGCACCGTTGGCGCAGTCGAGCACGACGCGGAGCCCGGCAAGCCCCTGCGGCGCGCAAAGTGCGAGCAACCTCGCGCAATACGTCTCGCCGGCGTCGGCTTGATCGCAGCGCACCGGCGCGGCGACCTGAACGGGACCAGGAGGGATCGCAACCTCGATCGACCGCTCCACGTCGTCGGTGAGCTTCAAGCCGCCAGCGGCGAAGACCTTCACCCCGTTGTCGTGGTACGGGTTGTGCGACGCGGTGATCATCGCCGCTGGACGTCCAAGGCGCTGCGACTCGGCCGCCAGGCCCGGCGTGGGGAACACGCCCAGCGACAAGGGTGACGCGCCGCCGGCGACGAGCCCGGAAGCGAACGCTTCCTCGAGCGCCGGACCGGATTCGCGGGTGTCGCGAGCGATCAACCAAGAACCGCCCCCGAGCACCGCGGCTGCCGCGTGCCCGAGGCGAGCGACGTAGTCGAGTGAGAGCTCGGTGCCGAACCGACCGCGAACACCGTCAGTGCCGAACTTCATGTCTCGGCCGGAATCGGGCCAGAGCGCCAGATCAGCGCTTGGTGTACTGCTTGGCCTTGCGGGCCTTGACGAGACCGTACTTCTTGCTTTCCTTCTTGCGCGGGTCGCGGGTGAGCAAACCGGCCTTCTTGAGTGCCGGGCGGCTCTCGGGATCGATCTCGACCAGCGACCGGGCGATGGCCATGCGCAGCGCGCCGGCCTGACCGCTGACACCGCCACCATGCATGGTGGCATCGACGTCGTAGCTCTGCTCGGTGTCGGTGACGCGCAACGCCTCGGACACGACCATTCGTTGCACCGCCGTGGTGAAGTAGGCCTCGAACGGCCGGCCATTGATGGTGTGCACTCCGGTGCCCGGGCGCAGCCGGGCTCGGGCTACGGCTTCCTTGCGGCGGCCGGTGGTCTGGGTGAGTGGCTTCGTGGCCATGGTGGTGCAGCTCTTTCCGAGATCCTCAGCGAGCCTTGGCTGCTGCGAGTTCGAGTACGACGGGGTTCTGTGCGGCGTGCGGATGCTCGGCACCGGGATACACCTTCAGCTTCTTGATCTGCTGGCGGCCGAGGGGGCCCTTGGGCAACATGCCGCGCACGCTGAGGCGAATCGCGTCGGCCGGCTTGCGGCCGAGCAGGCTGCCGTAGCTCTCGCTCTTGAGGCCACCGGGATAGCCGCTGTAGCGGTGCACCATCTCGGAGTCGGCCTTGCCGCTGGTGAGCACGACCTTGGCGGCGTTGATGATGACGACGTGGTCGCCCGTGTCGATGTGCGGGGCGAAAATCGGCTTGTGCTTGCCGCGCAGCACGCGGGCCACTTCGGTGCACATGCGACCGAGGATGAGGCCTTCGGCGTCGACGACGTGCCAGGCATGGGTGATCTCGCTTGCTTTCGGGGTGTACGTGCGCATCTCGAATCCTTCGACACCGGGCGCGAGAGCGCCGGGGAACCGTGAAATGATACGGGCTCCTGCCGGAAAGCGGCAAGCGACCCGGCGGCGATTTCCGATCAGGGACAGCCGAACGCGTCGGCGAAGTCGTCGTCGACGTGCGCGACCAGGGCGTCGAGCCAGGCGTCGATGCGCGCCGCGAGGGCATCGGTGCTGTAGTACTGCTCAACCCGGGCGCGGCACGCGGCCCGGTCGATCTGCCCGATGCGGGCAACAGCGGCGATCAGGCCCTCGATGTCGTCGGGCTCGACCAGGAACCCCGTCTCGCCGTCGACGACGATCTCCGATGGTCCGCCGCGGCGGTAGGCGATCACCGGCACACCGCACGCCATCGCCTCGATGGCGACGTTCCCGAACGCCTCGACCCACTTCGGTGTCATCAAGATCGCCGCGCATCCGCCGATCGCTGCTTGGAGATCGTCGGTGGCGAGGAAGCCCTCGTAGGAGACCAGTGCGTCGGGGTGGCGTCGCCATGCTGCATCCCAACACGACTGGTCCTGCATCAACCCCCACACCTTCACCTGCTTACGCGTCTTCTCCGAGACCGCGAACACGTCGTCGATGCCCTTCTCCGCCGAGATCCGGCCGACGAAGCCGAGCACGCCGTCATCGGCGGCTTCGCGCAGGTCGTAGCGCTCGAGCGCGATGCCGCTGCCGACAACCCGCAACTGGTCCGCGAACGGACCGAAGGTCTCGGCCTGCGCGGCGCTGTGCACGGCAACGCTTCCAGGCCTCCCGGTGATCACCGACGCGATCGCCGCGTCCATCGAATCGTTCAACGAACCCATCGACAGCAGGTGCGCGACCGGCACATCGAGGAACGGGGAGAGGTAGAACGGCAGCCAGTCGTAGGCGAGGTTGAGCACGACGTCGAAGTGGTACTGATGGGCTCGGGCCCACTCCCACATCGCCCCCAACACCGGCGATGGCGGTAGCGAGATCGGTGTGTCGCGCCCCTGGGTCTGACTGCTCACCTGATGAGCTCCGGGGATCTGGTGAACGGTCGCGCCGACGTGCAACGAGCCGGCAGGAGCAACGACCTCGACGTGATGGCCGAGTGAGCCGAGCCCGAGAACGAGTCCGTGCAGGGTGAGGTCGACACCGCCTCCCACGCCGCTGCCGAGCGGGCCGACGGGGGTGGAGCAGATGAGCACTCGTTTCGTTGCCATGGCCGCCCTTCCGGGTGCGATCAGCGCGGACCCGATCGGCGCGGGTCCGATCGGCGGGAATGGTCAAGTCTGCCGCAGGAAGTCGACGAAGCGTCGTCGGTGATGCCGGCAGGGACTCCGGATTGACCGGGAACGCGGGCGGTCTTGGTACCGTTTCTGCGATGTCGAACCTGCCTCCCCCCGATGGCGGCCCACCTCCCGCGTGGAGCGCGCCACCGCCGCCGCCTCCTCCGGCCGCCCCACCCAGCGCATGGGCGCCGGCGCCGCCCGCGGCACCGCCGACGCAGCAGAGTGCCTGGGCCCCCACCCAGATCACTCCCGCGGCAGCGCCGCCTCCCGACAAGTCGCGCCGACCGCTGGTGGTCGGTGCGGTGGTCGCGGCACTCGTGGCAGTCGGCGCCTTCGCGTGGACGAAGCAGTCGAACGACGACGGATCCGTCGCCACCGATCCATCTGTCACCGCCCCGGCCGCCTCGTCGCTGCCCGGAACCGCGGTGCCCGGCGCGACGGTGCCGCCCAGCGGGTCGACCGTTCCGGCGACCGGAGCGACGCTCACCTTGCCGACCGCGCCACCAGCGACGGTTCCCGCCGTCACCGTCGCTCCTCCGCCTCCTCCGGCGTCGATCCCACCCGGCTCGGTGCTCGCCAGCGACCCGGCCGGCTGGTCGATGGCGGTCGACCCGGCATGGAACGACACCACCGCCGACGGTGTGCGCACCTTGTTCATCACACCCGGGGCGACCGCCGGCGACAACGTCAACGTCAGCACCGAGGTGTTGCCGAGCGACGTGGGCATCGACGCCTACATCACCGCCGCGATCGCCAACATCCAGACCGCCGCCCCCGACTTCCAGATCGTGACGCAGCGACGCGAAGTGGGTGCCGACGGCGTGCAGGTCGAGGTGATCACATGGGTCGGCACCCTGTCGGGGCTGCCGAAGCTGAGCTTCCTGCAATCGATCATGGTGTCGCCCACCCACGCCTACATCGCCACGTTCACGAGCACACCCGAGACCATGCCCACGATGGCGCCGTTCCTCGAGCCGTTCCTCGTCACCCTGCGCGGCACCTGACCCCTCCACCCGATTCCATCGGTGATCAGTACCCGACCTCCCACAGGGTGAGCCCGTCGGGAGGGGCGACCTGTCCCGCGGCCGAGCGCTGACGCCGGAGCAGGATGGCGCGAACGTCGCCGGCATGGAGCTTTCCGTGGCCGACGTCGATCATCGTGCCGACGATCGATCGCACCATCTGATGGCAGAAGGCGTTGGCGCGGATCTCGAAGCGAAGCAGCTCGCCGTACTCCGATGGCACTGGTGTCCACTGGGCCAGCATCACCCGGCGTCGCATCGACGGCGTGGGCTGGTCGGGTGCAACCTTCGGCCGCCGGCAGAACGAGGAGAAGTCGTGCTCGCCGATCAGTGGATCGCAGGCCAACCTCATCGAGGGCAACGAGAGCAGGGCCGGCACGTGCCACACGTGGCCCGTGAGGGCGGGAACGGGGTGCGCGGCGTTGAGCACGGTGTACCTGTAGTGCCGGAACACCGCGCTGAACCGGGCGCTGAAATCCGGACCTTCTGCCCAGGCCGCCGAACGCACCACGACCTCTGGGGCGCAGAGCCGATTGACCCGATGGGCAAGCCGCTCGAGATCGGTGCCGACCGGTACGTCTCCGCTCACAACCTGTCCCCAAGCATGCACCCCGGCATCGGTGCGGCCGGCTCCGACGAGCTCGACCGGCATGCCCACGATCCGCTCGATCGTCGCCCGGAGCACGCCCATGACCGTACGGGTGTGACCGTGCTCGGCGAACCCGTGGAAGTGCTCGCCGTCGTACGCCACAACGAAACGAGCCCGCCGCAATGCGGCGGGCTCGTTCTCAGCGTTCATCCGCCGGCCGGTTCTCAGACCAGTTCGATGCGGGCCATTTGGGCGTTGTCGCCCTGGCGCGGGCCCAACTTGAGGATGCGCAGGTACCCACCGTTGCGATCGGCATACCGAGGGGCCACGTCGGCCACGAGCTTGTTGGTCATCTCCTTGTCGCCGAGGTAGCCCTCGATCTGACGGATCCGGTGCACCCGCAACGGCTCGCCCTCTTGGGCCTTCTTGGCCTTGGTGATGAGCTTCTCGGCGATCGGGCGCAGCGCCTTGGCCTTTGCTTCAGTGGTGATGATGCCCTCGGCGGCGAACAACGACGCGGCGAGGTTCGCCATCATCAACCGCTGGTGAGCGGCGCTCTTGCCGAAGCTTCGGGCTTTGCGGGGTGTTGCAGGCATGGGTTCTTTCTCTCTTGAATCAGACTCTTGACCGACTCAGCCGCGAAGCGTGAGGCCGCGCTCGTCGAGCTTCTGCTTGACCTCGTCGAGGCTCTTCTGCCCGAAGTTGGTGATGTTGAGCAGATCGTCTTCGGTCTTGGTGAGCAGTTCGCCCACCGAGTTGATCTGGGCTCGCTTGAGGCAGTTGCGGGGGCGCTCCGACAGGTCGAGGTCTTCGATCGGGAGATCGAGGTCGGGGGAGGTGGCGGCAACGCTGGCCGTCTCGCCGAGCTCGAGTCCCTGCGGCTCGTCGCTCAAGCTGGCGACCAGGTCGACGAGCGAACGAAGGGTTGCGCCTGCAGACGCGAGGGCCTCGCGGGGGGTGATCGATCCGTCTGTCTCGATGTCGAGGACGAGACGGTCGTAGTTGGTGCTCTGCTCGACGCGGGTCGGCTCGACCACGAAGGTGACCCGGCGAACCGGCGAGAAGATCGCGTCGACGGGCACGACACCGATGGTGCGGTTCTGGCTGTCGCGATCGCTGGACAGGTACCCACGACCCCGACCGACGGTGAGGTCGACCGCGAGGCGGGCCTTCGAGTTCAGGGTGGCGAGGTGCTGGTCGGCGTTGAGGATCTCGATCTCGCTCGGGCACTTGATGTCGCCGGCGGTGATGGTGGCCGGACCACGCACGTCGAGGCGGACGATGATGTCTTCGTCGGACGTGCTGGTGAGCACGACATCTTTGATGTTCAAGATGATGTCGGTGACGTCTTCGCTGATTCCCTGAATCGTGTCGAACTCGTGCAGGGCATCGTCGAAACGCACGGCCGTGATCGCCGCGCCCGGAATGCTCGACAGCAGCACGCGGCGAAGCGAGTTACCGATCGTGTGACCGAAGCCGGGCTCGAGCGGGCCGACCGCGAAGCGCTGCCGGTTGTTCTCCTCCTCGCCGATGGAATCGACGGTGGGGCGCTGGATGACGAGCATGTGTTGACGCCTTCTTCTCTCGTGGGCCGATCTCGAGGGCCGTAAACCTTGGGGACGATTACTTCGAGTACAACTCGACGATGAGGGACTCGCGAACGGGCACATCGATGTGCTCACGCTGCGGCAGATCGCGAACGGTGACCTGCTTGCCACCATCACCGGTCTCCAGCCAGCCGACGACCCGGCGGTCGAGGGTGTCGATGTTGTGCTGGACGACGATCATGGCCTGGGCCTTGGGCGACAGGGCCACGACCTCGCCCTTGCGGACGCGGTACGACGCGATGTCGACACGCTTGCCATTGACGTGGATGAGGCCGTGGTTCACGAACTGGCGGGCCTGCGGGCGGGTGCTGGCCCAGCCGGCGCGGTACACCACGTTGTCGAGACGCTGCTCGAGCAGCCGCAGCAGGTTCTCACCCGTTGGGCCCTGCAACCGGTTGGCTTCTTCGTACGTGCGACGGAACTGCCGTTCGAGCACGCCGTAGATGTACTTGGCCTTCTGCTTCTCCTGCAGCTGGGCGAGGTATTCGCTGCCGGCGCTGCGGCGACGGGTGCGGCCGTGCTGGCCCGGCGGGAAGGGGCGACGCTCGAGCGCCTTGCGACCCTTTTCGTTCTCGAAGATGTTGGTGCCGAGACGGCGCGAGATGCGCACCTTGGGACCTGTGTAGCGAGCCATGATCAGGTCCTCCGCCGCTTGGGCTGGCGGCAACCGTTGTGGGGAACGGGCGTGACGTCTTTGATCGACGTGACTTCGATGCCCGTGTTCTGGATGCTGCGAACGGCGGTGTCGCGACCCGAACCCGGGCCCTTCACCTGTACCTCGACCCGCTTGAGACCGTGCTCCATTGCCGCCCGAGCTGCCTTTTCGGCGGCCATCTGGGCGGCGAACGGGGTGCTCTTGCGTGAGCCCTTGAACCCGACGCCACCCGACGACGCCCACGAGATGACGTTGCCCTGGGTGTCGGTGATGGACACGATCGTGTTGTTGAACGAGCTCTTGATGTGGACGACACCGTTGGTGACGTTCTTGCGCTCACGCTTGCGGGGGCGACGCCCGCCCGGCTTCGGCTTTGCCATCGCTTACTTCCTCACGGCCTTCTTCTTGTTGGCAACGGTCCTCTTGGGCCCCTTGCGGGTACGAGCGTTGGTGTGGGTGCGCTGGCCACGCACGGGCAAGCCCTTGCGATGGCGGATGCCCTGCAGGCAGCCGATCTCGATCTTGCGCTTGATGTCTTGGGCGACTTCCCGGCGGAGGTCACCTTCGACGGTGAGGTTCGCATCGACCCACACGCGGATCTTGTTGATCTCGTCTTCGGTGAGGTTGCGCACCCGCTGGTTCGGGTCGAGCTGGGTGTCGGCGCAGATCTTCTGGGCCGTCGGCTTGCCGATGCCGAAGATGTAGGTGAGCGCGATCTCCAACCGCTTCTCGCGGGGGACGTCGACGCCGGAAATTCGTGCCATAACTTCTTCCTCAGCCTTGCCGCTGCTTGTGACGCGGGTTCTCGCAGATCACCCGAACGCTTCCGTGCCGGCGGATGACCTTGCACTTCTCGCAGATTTTCTTCACGCTCGGACGGACCTTCATGTTGCCGCTGCTTCTTTCGGTTCACTCACGTCGACTGCTGGCGTCGACTACTTGTATCTGTACGTGATACGGCCTCGGGTGAGGTCGTAGGGGGTGAGCTCCACTTGGACCTTGTCGCCCGGCAGGATGCGGATGTAGTGCATCCGCATCTTCCCGGAGATGTGCGCCAACACCTTGTGGCTGTTCTCGAGCTCGACCCGGAACATGGCGTTCGGGAGCGATTCGATGATCGTGCCTTCGAGCACGATGGCGTCGTCTTTCGGCTTGGCCAGGGGAAACTCCTTGAACGGACGGGAACACAGGCGAATAGAGCTGATCCCCATCGCGCCGCGCACGCGCATGCTCAACAGGGCCGGGGAGCAATGCTACCGGGCGCGATTGACAACGCCAAGTCCCATCTCGGAATGCCGAAACCGCCCGAGAGCAGCCCCGACGGCTGCTGAATCGAACGATAGCAAGGCGATCGGCGACGTTCGCGCACCCTCGGCTCGAGCGCCGCTGCCGGGGCGCCGCGGTCAGGGCGCGGCGGTCAGGTAGTCCAGCGGTCGACGTTCGTGCAGGTGTTCTTGACGTCGCAGTAGAAGTCGAAGCTCCAGGTGCCACCCTCGCGGCCGACGCCGCTGTGCCGACTGCCACCGAAGGGGGCACGCAGGTCGCGGACGAAGAAGCAGTTCACCCACATGGTGCCGGCCACGAGTTGTGCGCTCACCCGTTCGGCCCGGGCGCGGTCGCCGGTGAACAGCACGCCGGCGAGCCCGAACTCGGTGCCGTTGGCCATCGCGATCGCTTCGTCCTCTGTCGAGAAGCTCTGCACGGTTAGGACCGGTCCGAACACCTCGTCGGTGAGGATCTCGGCGCCGGGTGCGGCACCCGCCAACAGGGTGGGGCGGTAGTAGAGGCCACCCAGCTGTTCGTTGGGGCCGCCGCCGAGCAACGCCTCGGCGCCGGCGGTGACGGCGCGCCGGACGAAACCGTCGACGCGCTCGAAGTGCTCGCGGCTGATCTGCGGTCCGACATCGGTGGCGAGGTCGCGAGGATCGCCCTGGCGCACCGCAGCCGCCCTGGCGAGGAAGCGCTCGACGAACTCGTCGAGGACCGCGTCCTCGACGAGCAGCCGCACACCGGCGAGGCACACCTGGCCGGCGTTGTCGTACTGCTCGACCGCATTGGCCACGGCACTGTCCATGTCGGCGTCGGCGAACACGATGAACGGACTCTTGCCGCCGAGCTCGAAGCTGCACGGCGTGAGGTTCGCGGCGGCCGATCGGGCGATGAGCCGGGCGGTGGGCACCGAACCCGTGAAGCTGATCCGGCTCACACGGGGGTCACCGGTGAGCGCATCGCCCACCTCTTCACCGAGTCCCTGCACCACGTTGAACACTCCGTCGGGGATGCCCGCGTCCTTCGTGATGTCGGCGAGCAGCGAGGCGGTGAGCGGAGTCCACTCGGCGGGTTTGAGCACGACCGTGCAGCCGGCGGCCAGCGCCGGCGCCACCTTCCAGGTGGCGAGCATCAGCGGAGCGTTCCATGGCGTGATGAGCACGGCCACGCCGCTCGGGTCCCAGCTGACGTGGTTGTGATGGCCGCGCGTTTCGAAGTCGGGATGGTGGAGGTCGTTGACGAGGTAGTCGGCGAAGAACCTGAAGTTGTGGGCGACACGCGGCATGACCCCACGAAGGTGGCTGCGCAGCAGGGCTCCGTTGTCGATGGTCTCCACGATGGCGAGGCGCTCGAGGCGGTCCTCGACGATGTCGGCGACGCGGTGCAGCAGCCTTGCCCGCTCGGTGGGCGGTGTCGAAGCCCAGGCCGGGGAGGAGGCGGCGGCGGCGCTAACCGCGGCGTGCGCCTCGGTGGCGCCACCCCGGGAGATCCGGGCGATGACCGCCTCGTCGATCGGCGAGACGTCGTCGAAGGTGGCCGCGGATGCAACCCGCTCACCACCGATCCAGTGCCCCCCCGACACCTCGACGTCTGCCACCACGTTGATCACCTTCTAGCACTCCTCCTGTTCGGCCGACCGCAGCCTCGCCGGGCGGGCAGCTTGCCACGAAATCGTTTGCTTCCAAACGATATTGTCGCGCACCATGCCCGGTGCCTTCTCCAGCGATGACGAGGCCGAGCTGAGACAAGCCGAACGCGATGCCCGGGCCGCGTTCGGTTCGCAGCCCTTCGACTTCGCCGCGCTGTTCGCCGTGAGCAACATCTTCCGCGCCGCCACGGCCGTTCGCAACCACATGGAGCGCGAGGTGCTGGCGGAGCATGCGCTCAGCTGGAGCGCCTTCGTGGTGCTCTACGTGCTGCGGGTGTGGGGAGCCAAGGAGTCGCACGAGCTCGCCGCCGCGGCCGGCGTCACAGGGGGCACTCTCACCGGTGTTCTCGGCACACTGGAACGGCGAGGCACGGTCAGGCGCAAGGTGCACCCCACCGATGGCCGCCGGGTGATCGTGAGTGCCACCGCGAAGGGTCGCCGCACGGTCGATGAGATCATGCCGGTGTTCAACCATCACGAGGCGATGGTCACCGCCGACCTCACCGACGACGATCGGCGAGAGTTGGCACGCCTCCTGCGCACCGTCTTGCGAACGCTCGACAACGAGGGTTGACCGTCGAGTAGAATTTCGTTTGGATCCAAACGATTCCCCGTTGGACGACGCGGTGGATGCCGTTGTGAATGGAGGACAGCATGGGTGAGATCGTCGGTGCAGCCATCGTGTCGCACGTGCCCCCGATCGTGATGTCTGCTGCCGCGCAGCACGAGTTGTACGGCGAGGCCGGCTCCACGCTCGCCGACGGCCTGCACCGCATCAGGCGCGAGCGCCTCGATCATCTCGATGTCGACGCCGTGGTGGTGTTCGACACGCACTGGTTCACCACCGTGGAACACATCATCACCGCCCACGACCGACGGACGGGTCTGTTCACCAGCGAGGAGCTCCCCCGCGGCATGTCGCAGATGCCGTACGACCTGCGCGGCGACCCCGACCTCGCCCGCGCGTTCGCCGCCGCCGGTGCCGCACGCACCGACACGCGGGTGCTCGCCTGTGACGATCCGTGCCTTCCGATCCGCTACGCCACCACCAACCTGTTGCCGTTCCTGCAACGCGACGAAGCGTGGCTGAGCGTCAGCGTGTGCCAGACCGCCACACCCGCCGATTGGCTGCTCGCTGGGGAGCTGCTCGCCCAGGCGATCGCCGGTCTCGACCGACGCGTGGTGCTGCTCGCCTCCGGGGGCCTGTCGCACCGCTTCTGGCCGATGCGCGAGTTCGCCCTCCACGAGGCGGCGACGCCCGACAACATCCGCACGCCGGCGGCCAGGACGGCTGACGAGCGGGTGATCGCGCTGCTCGAGGCGGGCGACCACGCAGCCGTGATCGACGGGCTGCCCGAGTATCGCAGTCATGCTCCGGAGGGCTTCTTCGCCCACTACCTGATGATGGTGGGCGCATTGGGTGGTGCCGCTTGCACCGCCAAGGGCGAACGCTTCTCTGCCTACGAGTCGTCGGCCGGCACCGGGCAGGTGCACGTGTGGTTCGACGGTCCGTTCGTGCGCTAAGCACCACACATGCGTTTCGCCAACCTCCACGGCCGAGGCACCATCGTGCTGTCCGCCGCCGACGGCACCGACCGGGCCGTCGACATCGAGCGGGCCACCAACGGCACGCTCTCCCACGATCCGGCGGTGTACGTCGACCTCGATCACCACCCTTACTTGCGCGAGGTTGCGTCGAGCGTGCTCACCACCGATTGGCCGGTTCTCGATCCTGCGCTGCTCGGGGCCCCGGTGCCACGCCCACCCAAGGGTCTGGGCGTGGGGCTGAACTACCGCACGCATGCGCTCGAGAGCGGCAGGGACCTCCCGACGGAACCGCACCTGTTCGCCAAGACCGACAACTGCGTGTGTGGCCCGTTCGACGACGTCATCGCCCCAGCCGGGCGTGATCAGATCGACTTCGAAGCGGAGGTCGTGATCGCCTTCGGCCGCACCTGCCGGCGCGCCGAGGAAGGCGACGCGTGGAGCTACCTGGCAGGGGTCATGTGCGGACAGGACATCTCCGACCGCGGCGAGCAGTTCCGGCCGCCGATCAAGCAGTTCACCATCGCCAAGAGCTACGACACCTTCGGCCCGACGGGGCCCTTCCTCGTGACCGGCGACGACCTCGCCGATCGCGACGCGATCGACCTGACCGGCGTGGTGAGCGGCGAGACGATGCAGCAGGCCAACACCAACGACCTCATCTTCTCGATTCCGGCGCTCGTGGTCTGGCTGAGCCGGTTCATGACCTTCGGGCCCGGCGATCTGGTGTGGACCGGCACGCCCGGAGGCGTCGGCGAAGCGCGCACGCCGCCGCGCTACCTCGTCGACGGCGATGTGATCGAGACCACGGTCTCCGGGGTCGGCACGATGCGCAACGTGGTGCGGGTGCGATGAAGGTCGTGGACGGCGGTGATCGCGGTTTCGTCTACGGCGGCCGGTTCACCGGCACCGTCGAGCTCGAGATGCTCAACTCCACCCCGAACGAGACCGACTGCGGAGTGGACGGACCCGACACCGCGCTCGTGCGCTTCCACGACGGCGCGGTCACCTTCTGGCATTCGCACCCTGGCGGTCAACAGCTCTTCGTGGTGAGCGGTGACGCCCGTGTAGGAACCGAGACCGATGGCGAGGTGCCGTTGCCGCCAGGTGCGCTGGTGGTTTGCCCGGCCGACGAGCTCCACTGGCACGGAGCGATGCCAGGGCGCGACACGACGCTGTTGGCCATCACGTGGGGCACGACGCAATGGACCGATCGTCCACCGCTGTGAGCCCGCCGTTCGACGTAGCGATCGTCGGGCTCGGCCCGGCCGGTGCCACGCTCGCCAACCTGTGCGGCAGCTGGGGTCTGCGCACAGTGGTGTTCGAGCGGTCGCGCGCGCCCTACCCACAACCTCGCGCCTGCCACCTCGACGCCGAGATCGCGCGGATCTTCCAGCACCTCGGGTTCGAGGACGACCTCCACGAGCTGCTGACCGCGTCTGCCGGCATGGAGTACGTCGACGCCGGCGGGCGCAGCCTGTTCACCTTCGAGGGCTTCGAGCGCGAACCCCTCCTCGGGTGGCACGAGGACTACGTCTTCGTTCAGCCCGAGATCGACGCGATGCTCCGCGCCGGGCTCGAGCAGTACCAGCACGTGTCGGTGCGTCTCGGCTGCGAGTCGCCCGGCGCCGACGAGCTTCGCTCGATCGCCCGCTACGTGGTCGCCTGCGATGGAGCGAACAGCATGATCCGCGAAGAGATCGGCGTCGACCTGATCGACCTCGGGTTCGACGAGCGATGGTTCGTGGTCGACGTGATGCTGCACGATGCGGCCGTTCCGGTGTTGCCCACGATCATCCAGCAGGTCTGCGATCGACGTCGCCTCACGACGTTCGTTCCCTCGCACGGGATGCATCGACGGTGGGAGTTCCGGCTCACCGGCGATGAGCTCGTTCCGGACGTGTGGCGCCTGCTCGCCCCCTGGGGCATCAACGCGGCGAACGCCGACCTCGTGCGCGCAACGGTCTACCGGTTCCACGCGCTCATGGCAGCGCGCTGGCGCGAGGGCGACATCTTCCTCGCCGGCGACGCCGCACACCAGATGCCGCCGTTCATGGGTCAGGGCATGTGCAGCGGCATCCGGGATGCCGCCAACCTCGCCTGGAAGCTCGCCGAAGTGGTGCACGACGGCGCCGACCCGGCGCTGCTCGACACGTACGAGACCGAGCGGCGCGGACACGTCGCCGCGGTCACGGCGCTGTCGATCGACGCCGGCAAGTTGCTGGCCCGACTGGCGATCGATCCCGCGGCGCACCCCGAACCCGATCCGCCCGACCCGCAACGATGGTCGCGCCTACCCGGCCTCGAGCTCGGCGGCGAGTTCCCGGTCGGGCATCAGCTCCCGCAGCCGAACCGCCTCGATGAGAGCCTTCCCGACGGCTGGGTCTGGGTCGCCGCGGGGCACACGTTCGATTCACCCGATCATCTCCCCGTCGTCGTCGAGCCCCGGGCAACGTACGGCCACCAGGCCGTCCTGGTGCGGCCAGACCGGTACATCGCCGCGGTCGTGACCTGACCGCCCCGAGACAGATCACCAGCGCCAACTTTGTCAGTCTCGACCGGCTGACCGTGTCGGGACCGACGCGGTTGCGGTTCGACGGCCAGGCCAGGGCGTCGACGGTGAGAAGATGAGCCGTGCCCGATCACCTGGGTGTCCGCGTCGTTGGCGAGTTCCGGCTCGATGGAGCCGACTTGGCGACGCTGCGCAGCAGGAAGGCCCGAACCTTGCTGAAGCGGCTGGCTCTCGCCGAGGGCGCCGTCGTCAGCACCGACGCTCTCGCTGACGCGCTCTGGGGCGACGCCCCACCGGCTGACACGGCGGCCGATCTCTCCGTACTGGTGAGCCGGGCGCGAGCACTCGTCGGCAGCAAACGACTCGAACGCCGCGAGGGCGGGTACGCGTTGCTCGCCGACTGGTGCGACCGGGTCGAGCTCGTCGCACTGACCCGAGAGGCGATCCGGCGCCATGCGGCGGGCGACGTCGCCGGCGCCTGCGTGGCGGCCGAGGCCGCGCTGGCCCTCGTGAGAGGGCCGTTGCTGGCCGACGAACCCGACGCCGAATGGTCGCGATCGGCGAGGACGTCCACCGCGGCAGTCGTCGCCGAAGCGCATCAGATCGCCGCGGCCGCATCGCTGGCCGCCGGCCACGTCGGCGACGCCGCCGCTCATGCCCGGTCGGGGCTCGAACACGACCCGTACGACGAGATCGCCTTGCGGGTGCTGATGAACGCCCATGTGGTCGCCGGCCGGCCGGCATCGGCTTTGGCGGCGTATGCAGCCACCCGGGCACGGTTGGCCGAGGACCTCGGTGTCAGCCCGAGTCCGGACACCGAAGCTCTCCACCAGCGGATCCTCATCGGCGGCCCCGCCGACGAGGCACCGCCGCGGGCGGCCACGGGAACCCGTGAGCTGGTCGGCCGGGCCGGCGAGATGGAAGTCCTCGACGCGGCGCTCGCCCGATCGGTCCACGCCGCCCAGGTGGTGGTCGTCTCCGGCGAGCCCGGCATCGGCAAGACGACCCTGCTCGAGTGCTGGTCCCGGCTCGCCCGAGGGCGCGGGGTCACCGTGCTCTCGGGAAGGGCGGAGCGCGGCGTCGCGTTGACGCTGCAGCCGGTGGTCGATGCGCTGTCGGCCCACCTCTCCGTGACCACCGGCCTCGGTTCGTCCGAGGGTGTCAGCGCACCAACCCTTCCCGGACCGGGCGCCACGGCCGACGCGCTGCACCTCGGGCTGTTCAGGGAGATCGGAGCCACGCTGCGGCAGCTCGCGTCGCCGGCCGGCCTCGTCGTCATCATCGACGACGCACACGACGCCGATCCGGTGACGCGGGCGTGGATCGGTCACGTGCTGCGCCGCGGCGCCGAGCACCGACTGCTCATCGTCGCGGCCGTTCGTGACGACTCTGCCGATTCGGCGATCGCCGCGTCGACGTCGATCCGCTTGGAGCCGTTCGGCATCGATGCCGTCACCGAACTGGTCGGCGCCGATCGCGCCGCCGATCTGTTCGAACGCACCGGCGGCAATCCGCTGCTCCTGGCCGAGCTGGCGGCGGCTCACGACCGGTCCGACGACGGCTCGGTGCCGGCGACGATCAGAGACGCGGTCGGTGCTCGTCTGCACCGCGCCGGCGACGCCGCGGTCACCCTCCGGGCGGCCGCTGTAATCGGCCCGATCGTCGACCTCGACCTCCTCGCCGGTGTCTTGGCCGCCCCATCGCTGCAGATCCTCGAGCACCTCGACGAAGGGACCCGCCGCTCGTTCCTGGTCGAACGTTCAGGAGCCCTCGTCTTCCGACACGAGTTGGTCCGCGCCGCGGTTGCCGCCGACACGAGCGCCACACGTCGGGCGTGGATCCATCGCCAGGCGGCGCGCCTGTTGAGTGAGCGTGCCGAGGTCCACCCCGTCGAGCTCGCCAGGCACGCCCGCGAGGGCGGCGACCGGGTTCTGGCTGCGCACAGCCTTGCCGAGGCCGCCGACATCGCCCGTTCCCGCCTCGACCTGGCCGGCGCCGAACGTCTGCTCGATGAGGCGATCGGGTTCCACGACTCCGCCGACGCACGCCTTCGACGGAGCCGCATCCGCATGGCCCGCTCCGACCTGGCGGGAGCCGATACCGATGCCGAACAAGCGCTCGCGGCCGGGGCCGACTCCGAGGCGTTGGAGCTACGAGCCTGGGCCGCGCGGAACCGTCACGACATGGAGTCGGCGATCCGCCTCGGTACGGCAGGCGCGGCGATCTCGACGGACTCGCGCACCAAGGCCAGCTGCCTGATCGCCGTGGCGTTCGCCCACCGCGGCAATGGCGACCTCCGCTCCACCGACGAGATGCTCGAGCGGGCATCGGCTCTCTCGCCACCACCTAGCCTGGGCCTGTCCGCGTGGACCGGTGTGCTGCGGGTTCACCAAGGGCGCGCCGATGATGCGCTCGCCGCACTCGAACCACTGCTCGGGTCGGAGGCCGGTGGCGGGCTGCAGGCCTTCTGGGTCGAGCACGTCCTGCAGATGACTGCGCACGCCTTCGGCCTCGTCGGTCGGGCATCCGACGCGTTGCTGGTTCTCGATCGGCTGGGCCTGGAGCTCGAGCGAAGAGACAGCAGAGTCCGCTACGCAGGGCTCACCAACACCTATCGCAGCTGGATCCTGCGCAACCTGGCAGTCCGCGAAGCCGAAGACCTGGCCCGCTCCGGCATGGAGCTCGGCGGCTCGCCGGAGATCAGGGCCCAGTGCCGGCTCGACCTCGCCGACAGCCTGTTCAGCTTCGGGCGCGCCGCTGACGCGATCGAACACGTCGCCGCCGCCCGCAGGGAGATGGAGGTCCGCTGGTTCCACAACCGCTGGCGCGCCGAGCAGCGGATCGGCGTCCTCGAAGCCCGGCTGCACCTCAGCGCCGGCGCGCCCCAGCAGGCCCTCGACTGCGCCGAGCAGGTAGCGATCGAAGCCGAAGCCCGCGACGACGCCCGGTACGCGACGATCGCCAGGCTCCTCATGGTGCGTGCTCTGGCCCGGCTGCGGCGACCGATCGACGAGGCCGCAGTCGGGCACGACCTCTCGATGCTGCCTCGCGTCGCCGGCCTCGAAGCATGGTGGATCGCATCAGATGTCGCCGACGACACCGGCTCCGGCGCGGCGCGATCTGTCGCGATGAGCGCCGGGCACGCTCTGCTCCTCGAAGCCGGTTCACACGCAGAGACCTTCGAACGAGCGGTCGCCGCCCGCGTCAGCTGACCCGCGGCCCGATGCTCAACCGAGCCAACTGGCACCGGCTAGTGCGGCACTCTCCCACCACGCCAGCTCGTCGTGATCGCCGACCGCCTTCTCCCAAGCGAAGGTCGCGGCCATGCCGACGAACGCGAGCCCGAGCTGGCGTTCCCACCATCCCGTTGTGTCGACGCCGTGGTGCTCGAGCCGGTCGCGGTAGGTCTCGATCGTGGCCTGCTTCGACATCGGGACTCGGGCCCTGTTCAATGCGAGGTACCAGGTGAGATCCCAGCAAGGTGGGGCCTCGCCGGGGTAGGCCCAGTCGAGCAGCACCGTGCGACCGTCGGTTCGACGGCCGACGTTGCCGAGCTTCCAGTCTCCCGGTACGAACGTCATCGGTGTGGTGCGCATCGCCTCGGCCAGCTGATCGGGATCGCGATGGATTGCCCGCACGAGATCGTTCAGCCGAGGAGCTCGCTCGGCGAGCAGAGCCCATCCTCGGTCGGCGACCGCAACCGTGTGGGGCACCACGTCGACCTCGAGCTCGGCGGCGATGACCTCGGGGGAGAAGAACAGGAACCGACGGGCCAGGTCTTGCAGACCGATGTCGTCGTGCCAACCGAGGAACGACGCATGCAACGTCGCCATGTGATCGATGAAACCGAGGTGGTGCTCGAGCGGCAGCATGTCGTCGCCGGGCGGGACGAGGTCGCTGCTGCGGTCGGTCATCAGCATCGACAATCGCGCTGTTGGGCCTTCGCCCTCCAGCGCCATTCCAACGATCGCGTGATCGACGACCGATGGCGTGCGCTGGTAGATGCCGGCCTTCCAAACCTTGAACTCCCAGTTGGTCGTGTTGCCCGTGACCCTCATGATCCAGTCGGTGTCGGCCGACAGGATCTTGAGGAAGTACGACTCGCCATCTATCGACAACCGCTCGAACGAAGCGCCGGATCTGGCGTCAGCCGTGCGGACCGCCGTGCGGTGCGTCGCGCCGGCGATGAGCTGATCGAGTGAACAGGCGATCCTCGGCGTGTCAACCTGCACGTGCTGCCTCCATCTCGGCCAAGAGCGCGGCCGGCCAGCGTCCTCCGCAGAAGACCGTAGCGGAGGTGATCACGCCGTCGCCTACGGAGATCAGGTGCATCTGATGGGCCGCGTGCGGGATGCCGTCCTCGGTCCAGCTGAGATCCACCTCCACGGCTTCGCCCCCCGAGAACGAGCGCCGCTGCACTTGCTCGAGTGTCGTGGGGCAGTGGTACCAGCGCGACAGCTCGGCGGCAACCGCTGACCCGCCCTGCTGGCCCAGCCGCCAGTTCGGAACCGTCGCGTCGAGTGTGGCGTCAGGTGCGTAGATCTCGGCCGGGATGCCGGCCCCGCTCGAGAGGGCGGTGAGGAAGGAGCCGATCGGGTCGGCTGTGGTGATGGTGGTTGGGTGTGTCTGATGTGTGGTCATGGCCCCAGCGTGAACGGGCGCGTTTGCAACGGCCCTGCAATCGCCGTTGCAATCGCCGTTGCAATCGCCGTTGCAATCGCGTTGCAACCGTGCAGCCGATCCTGTTCTCACCCGGCCATCAGGGCCGACATCGACAAGGAGAGAACAATGACGCAACGAACCATCGATCCCGAAGCGCTCGGTCGCCTCGTGGAACAAGCGGTCGGCGACTTCGGCTCGGTCCTGAACGCCGCGCTCGTCGTGATCGGCGACCGGCTCGGCCTGTACCGCAGGTTGTCCGAGCTCGGTTCGGCGACTTCCGCCGAGCTCGCCGCGGCGACGGGAACCGTCGAACGCAACGTTCGCGAGTGGCTGTCGGCTCAGGCCGCGACCGGCTTCGTCACCTACGACGGCGACGGCCGTTGGTCGCTCTCGCCCGAGCAGGAAGAGGCGTTCACCAACGACGACAGCCCCGCCTTCCTCTGCGGAGGGTTCCAGGTCGTCACCGCCGCCGGCAAGGCCGACGAGAAGATCACCGATGCGTTCCGGCGTGGCGGCGGCCTCGGTTGGCACGAGCACCACCACGACCTCTTCGAGGGCACCGAGCGCTTCTTCCGGCCCGGTTACGCAGCCTCACTCATCACCGATTGGCTGCCTTCGCTCTCCGGTGTGGTCGAGAAGTTGGGCGCCGGCGGCCGCGTGGCCGACGTCGGGTGCGGGCATGGGGCATCCACGATCCTGATGGCCAACGCCTTC
>CXWL01009949.1_pt1 | contig 49074 bp, 36 predicted proteins | sample 590931 | NCBI WGS metagenome assembly CXWL01 (sample SAMEA3498368, study PRJEB10139) | groundwater metagenome | biome: water well; material: biofilm material | place: Germany | collected 2015-04-27 | reverse complement strand
GCGGCGACCCGGCCACCTGGCCCGACCACGCTGACGAAGACCGTTACCGCGCCTTCCTCGAAGGCTACGAATCCCGCTGGCCGCTCACGCCGGAGGAGCGAAGCTGTCTTCCGCCGCTGATGGCCGAGGCCCTGATTTCGGAGTGCGTTCCGCCCATCGCGGAGACGGGCTCCGTCGGCCCGTGGGCCGGCTTCCGCGTCCTCCAAATGGTCCGCCGAAAACTCGCTTGGCTCGGCGCGAACGAAAACCGGCTTCTGCAATCGGATTGATTTGTTTGTCGATTGAAATTGCGGCACAAAAAGAGATCATTCAATGGCTCCGATGCCGGCGCTTCCACCGCGTCGGCAACCAATAACATGGGGGGCGCAATCCTGTTCGGCACGGCAATTGCTACAGGCTTTCATCCTCATTTGTTTTGATCCGGGGTGGTTTGAATGGTCGGCGCGGGGGACGGAGAAACCAGAGCGCAATCACAGCGACCACTGCGCCGGCAAGGCAGACCGCTTGCGAGGTGGAGAGGAAACCGACGGAAGGACGGCGCTCATTGGGAACGCGGAAGAATTCGGTGAGCGGGCGGCCCAGACCGTAGAGGAAGCCGAACCAAAGCGTCAACAACCCGTGCCAGCGGCGGCGGTCGAGCGTGACCAGCACGAACCAGATGAACAGGAGTGTGATGATCTCGTATGCCTGCGTGGGGTGGCGGGCGATGCCGGCCGGTGCCTCCGCGCCGTAGGGAAAAACGATGCACCACGACCAGTTGCACGGCTCGCCAAAGCAACATCCGTTGAACAGGCAGGCGACCTTGGCGAGGACCATCGGCATGGGCAGCGAAAGGACCATGAGGTCAAGCAAGTCGCGAACGGCTCCCCCGCGAGCCGCAGACTTCAGTCCGCGCGACCCATCCGAAACCCAAGCGCAAGCGCGGGGCGACATTTCCCAGCTTTCAGGAGTGTCCCGCCCGTCGCTCGCGCTCTGGGTTCGGATCAGTCGACGACCTTGGAACAGCGCGAACGGTGCGGCGAGCATGAGGTAGGCAAGTGGACCGCCCCACAGGCCGTCGGTGAAGTAGTAGCCGGGACGGAGGTAGTTGTAGGGGTTGAACTGGCGCTGGAGGAGGTCATAGAGAATGCGGGCGCCGACGGCCATGCCGAAAAGGTAGCACGCGGATAGCCAGAGACCGGCGCGGCGCGGGAGTGAAAGCTTGCGGCACCAACGCTGGGCGAAATAAAAGTGCGAAAACATGCTGAGAGCGTAGACGACGATGTAGACCTTGAGTGGGCCAATCGCGGGAAACATGCGGAATTCATCGTCCCCAAGGGCGCGGATTGTTGAGGATATTGGATATTAGGGCTCTGCTGAGAAGCAACCCAAGCTCCGTCCTGGGGGCCAAGACCGAAGGGCGGGCGGTGCACTTGGTCGCCCGTCTTTCCCCCCTCCGGGATTGGCAACAAAGCGAACCCCCCCCCAGCGCAGCCGCGAGTTCCGGGTGCGAAAACTCCGGGAGGAGGTCTCCCGGATGTAACGAACTCAGAACGGCATAGACTCCATTTCACGCTGAACCAAGACAGTTTTTCTGACAGCCGGAAGTGTCACGAACCAAAAGCTCCTGTTGGAAAGATTTTCATTGCAAAGTGGGGCAATCATGGTATTTTGGGGCGCCGTGGGCAATCGCGAAGGTTATACCTTAGTTGTTAAGCGTTCATCGCGGAAAGTCCCTTTTTGAAGAAACTGAATAAATCGAGTGGATGGAGCGCTAACATCTGCGTTGAGCATCTGAGTTGATGCTCGACCCGCCGGGGGCTGCGAAGGAGACTGATAAGAGGCTGGTTCAATCCTAGTTTCCCAAGACCTCTTATCAGACAGCGAATTTGAAGGATTTCGGAGTTTTCTTTATTCGTCCGAAAACTTCCCCGCCGTTTTAGCTTTTTTTCCTAAAGTCGCTCCGTTCCTCTCCCTGGGGAAGGAATCGTATTGTTGGTGCGTGGGGGTTTCGGCTACGCCGGGGTTGTGCGTAAAGAGTAACGATTGGATGGAATAGACAGGAGAAATTTGCCGAGACGCCACGACGGAGGGGGAGCAGATGGTAGGTTTGGGGACTGATCGATGTTGGGTACTTTTTGTTTCATTGGTCGCTGCAATCGCTGTAGTGTCCGGAGGCGGGAAAGAGGCGATGGCGCAATGCGACTCGCCGCTTAGCGCCTCGAACCTGGCGATCTCGGATCATCTCGGTGTTTCCGTTTCCGTGTCGGGTGACGTGGCCATCGTCGGGGCGAATCTACATAGCAATCCGGGTACAAACTCAGGTGCGGCGTGGATCTCCCGCTGGAACGGTTCAAGCTGGAGTCTTGTGCAGAAACTCCAAGGCTCGGACACATCGGCTTACGATGAGTTTGGTCTGTCTGTATCGATCGACGGCAATGTCGCCGTAGTAGCTGCACCGGGTAAGTACACCGGCAGTATTAACACTGGTGCGACCTATGTTTTTCGGTACAACGGCTCAAGCTGGGTTCAGGAACAAAAACTGCCAGTTGGAGTGAATGGGATGCCCTACACCAGTTGGGCGTCGGTATCACTATCGGGCGATACCATTGTCATTGGCAATGCGAAAGACAACGCAAGGGGATCATACGCCGGTGCAGCTTATGTTTATCGTTACCATCCGGAGCGCGCCGCCGGAGATCGCTGGATACGAGAGTCGTTAAAGAGGAATGGTCTCCTTGAACCACGACTCACTGCCTTGGATGCCGCCAGCGTTGACTATTTTGGACTATCTGTTGCCACCAATGGGGATTGGATTGTCGTCGGCTCTTATGCGGATGGTGACCGGGGGAGTCTCTCTGGCTCGGCTTATCTGTTCAAAAGGAACGACAACGGTACGCCCGACTCTAACGACGATTTCTGGGAGCAAAAGCAGAAGCTCGTGCCTGCCGACGGTGCGGCCTACGATCAATTTGGCTATTCCGTTGCAATAGACGCCAACACCGTGGTGATTGGCGCCAATGGAGATAGCAATAGAGGGACTGCCTTCGGGTCGGCGTATGTCTTCGGCCTGGTCGGATCAACTTGGGTTCAGCAAGCTGAACTCTTTGGCTCAGTCAGTTCATCGAACGGAATGTTCGGGAACACGGTGGCCGTCGCTGGCGACTCTATTGTGGTTGGGGCACCAAGAGAGACGCCTTTTTGGACCCACGGTGGTGCCGCCTACGTCTTTCGTAAGGTTGGGCCTACATGGATTGAAAACCAGGACTTTAGACTTGAAGACCCCGATGCCTATGGCAACAATTCCTTTGGCTACTCCGTAGCGGCTTTCGGTGATTGGGCGTTGGTGGGTGCGATTAACGCTCTTGGAGTCGGAACGGCAAACACTTTTGACGGTGGCTGCCTCGTACCTGCTCCGGGTTGTACATCAAGCGCCGACTGCGACGACGGAAACGCCTGCACTACCGACTCGTGCGTCAATGAAACATGCCAGAACGCAAATCACAGCAATGCCTGCGCAGATGACGGCAACCCATGCACCAACGATGTTTGCAGCAACGGCTCGTGTACACATCCGACCAAGGCCAACGGCAGCGCTTGCGGAAGCAATTCCGCCACCGATTGCGACAATCCGGACACATGCGCCGGCGGGGTCTGCGTTTCCAACTACCGGGCCAACGGAACGGTGTGCACCGATGATGGAAGTTCGTGTACCTACGATCGCTGCAACGCCACGGGGCAATGCGCGCATCCCAACAAGACCAACGGCACGATTTGCGACGATGGCAACGCCGCCACGGCCGGCGACGTGTGCGCCAACGGTGTTTGCGCCGGCACTTCGACGGCTGAATGCGTGACGGCCGCTGATTGTAATGACGCCAACGCGTGTACGACGGATTCGTGCAGCGGAGGGTCATGCCAGCACGTCAACAACACCGGCCCTTGCCCCGACGATGGCAATGAGTGTACCAACGACACATGCGGCAGCGGCGTGTGCACGCATCCCAACAAAGCGGCGGACACGCCTTGCGGAAGTTCCACCGCCGGGCTTTGCGACAATCCCGATACGTGCAACGGCGGCGGAGTTTGCCTAGCCAATCACCTTGCCAACGCAACAGCCTGTGCGGACGATGGGAACGAGTGCACCAACGATTCCTGCAACAGCGGTCTATGCACTCACCCGGCTAAGGCCAACAGCACGCCCTGCAACGATGGAAACGTCTGCACGGATTCCGACTCATGCTGGAATGGCGCGTGCATTGGCGGCGCTGAACTCACCTGCGATGACAGTGACGCATGCACCATCGACACCTGTGGTCCGAAGGGGTGCCGCTCCGCTCTGATCGTCTGCCCCGCCGGCCAAAGCTGCGTCGATGGAACTTGCACCGCGGAAAGTCAGCATTACTGCAACGATGGAGTATGTGACGGCGACGAGGATGCCTGCAATTGTCCGGGCGATTGCCAGACCGTCGCGGGCCTTTGCGGGAACGGGGTCTGTGACGCATATGCCGGAGAAGATTGCCGGTCGTGCCCCGTCGATTGCCGCGGCAGACAAACCGGTCCGCTGAACAAGCAATTCTGCTGCGGAGACGATGACGGGGCCAAGCCCGCCCCATGCGCCTCGAGTGCCTGCAACGCTCGCGGGTGGGTTTGTTTGGACGCCGTCCCGCCGTGCCGGTGAGATGGCTCGACGAAGAAAATCAGGTGGCACGGTCTGGCGCGTCTTGCCAGGCCGTGCGCAACCCTGAGTGGTACCCACCAATACTGAACCGCCGCGCCGGGACCACAAGAGTTGTCGGATCACTTCTTTTTGGACGCAAGCCAAGTAGAGCCATATAACCGAGGAGGGGCCGGGTAGGGCGCATCTTGATGCACCATTACCGTACGTCGTTCACTGCTTTACACTGATTGCGATTTCGCAACATAATCCGCGCGCAGTGCATGTTGTTTCTATTGATGCGCAAAAGGCCGAACATTCATATAGCGCAAAAACCCCAAACGGGAGCACGCGCGAATTGTGGCCTAATCACCATTCGCGCCTTCCTCCACCCCCCTCGTGAACCCCTCCGCGCAGGCCGCACGAAGGTTTGACTAAGGAAGTAACCTCCATTTCCGCATCGCCAATGCGGTTTCTATCCCTCCCGCGAGGAGAAATAAAAATGACAAAACGAACCCGTTTTTCAGCACATCTTTACGGCGACGTCACTGGAAACGAGTGCGGCGGAGGGGGCGACCGGCTTGGTATTCGGACAGGGCGGCGGTCAGGTCGCTGCGGAGTTCTTCGTGTTTGCCGGCGGGGATCAGGGTCAGCGCTTGCTGGGCGGTGGCGATGGCGTTTGGGAAATCCCCGGTTTCGGCATAGGACTCGGCGAGGGTTTTTAAGACCGCTGCGTTACGGGATTGAGTTAGAGCGGCAGCGCTCTTGGCGATTCGAAGGGCCTCCTGGCCGTTGCGCAGGGCGTCGTCGCCGGCGGTGGCGAGGATCGAGGCAAGCAAGTTGAGAACTCGAACGTTGGATGGGTTGGCCTTTTCGGCGGCACGGAGAACCGCAAGGGTGTCGGCCATGCGGTCGGCTTTCAGGTGATCGCGAGCGAGATCCCACGCGGCGGTAGGATGCGTCGGAGCAACGTCGATCACCTTTTGCAAAAACTGAGCGGACGCGACGGGATCGTTTTCGCGTGAGGCCGCAATCGCGAGATTGTAGTAGGCGTCGGCGGCGGTGTCGGGGATGGCCGCGGCGCGCTGGAGAGCGTTCTTGCCTTCCTTGGTTTGGCCGACTTGGAGGAGGGTGAGACCCAGGTTGATCCAGGCGGGGCCGTGTTGTGGGTTGATCCGGGCGGCTTCGTAAAACGACTTCGTCGCGGAGTCGGTTTGTTTTAATGTAAGCTGGGACAATCCGAGTTGGTAGTGGGCGTGGTCGTTGTTGGGTTCGAGGCGGATGGTCTGCTGATAATGGGGAATGGCCCGATCGTGTTCTTTGGCGTCGGCCAGGAGCACGGCCAGGTCATAGTGAGCGGCGGAAAAATCCGGCAAGAGCTCGACAGCCTTTTCGAAGTGCGGGCGGGCTTCGTCTGGTTTTTTGAAGACGACGAGTGTTTTGCCGAGCATGAAATGGGCGGTGGGGTCGTTGGGGTCGTTATCGATGGCGAGGGTGAAAAATTGGAGTGCCTTATCGAAGCGATTGAGCCTGAAATAGGCATCGCCGGAGGAGAACAGCGCGGGCTGGTGGGTGGGGTCCAGCTTTGCGGCCTCGTCCAAAACGGCGATGGCTTCTTCGTATTTTTGGGTCGTGAGCAGTGCCACGCCAAGCGCGCCTTGCAGGGCGGGAGATTGCGGGGCCTCGGCGACGCAGGCCTTGAGCAGCTCGATGGCCTCGTCGTACTTTTGTTTTTCCAGGAATTCGCGGGCGGCTTTGTACTTCCTGACCACGCCGAGTTTTTCTTTGGGGTCGTCCGCGCCGGCGGTGAGGAATTCATCGACGGCTTTGCTCCCGCCTCCGGTGTAGCCCAGGGCGGAGAGTGCGGCGGTGGCCGCGGCGCTGGGGGCGACCTTGCCGGGCAGGGTGGGGACCATTTCCGCATAGCGTTGAAACAGCTTGCCAGAGAGTTCCGTGCGGATATCGGGCCGCTTGTCGAAGAGATTGTTTTTTTCGTCGGGATCGGTCTTGCGGTCGTAGAGTTCGGGCTTGGTAGTGGAGACAAACTTCCAATCGGAGTTGGTCAGGCTGCGCTGTTGGGCCCAGCCGTAGGAGTGCCAGACGTATTCGCTTTCGCTATAGATTTCGCGCAGGGGCGATTGGCCGGTTTGCAAGTCGCTCGCGAATGACGCGGATAAAAGCCCGTTGGGCTTGGGCAAGTCGAGCAGTTCGAGGATGGTGGGGAACAGGTCGATCACGCCGACGGAGTGGGCAATGCGAGTGGGCTTGGTGATGAGCGTGGGGTGAGCGACGAGCATGGGGACGTGCAAGCTTGTCTGGTAGAGGAAGATTCCGTGGCCGTCCTCGCCGTGTTCGCCGAAGGATTCGCCGTGGTCGCCGACAATGATCAGCAGCGTTTTGTCTTTCATTCCTGAACGGGTCAGCCAATCGTCCAGGCGTTTGATCTGTGTATCCATGTAGGCGATTTCGCCGTCGTAAGTCGGCGGGAATTGTTTTGGGGGGTTGTACGGGCCGTGCGGATCGAAGAAGTGGACCCAGCAGAAGAACGGGTCTTTCTTGTTGGAGTCAAGCCAGGCGATGGCACGGTCGGTGATGACGTTGGCCGGCCGTTCCCAATGCAGAGGTTCGGTTTTGATGGAGACGTTGGACATTTCGTCGTCGTACACGTCGAAGCCGCGGTCGAGTCCGAAGCGCGAGTCGAGCACGAAAGATGCCACGAAAGCGGCGGTGCGGTAGCCTTTTTGTTTGAAGATGGACGCGAGAGTGGGGTGCGCGGTGCCGAGGGCGGTCTGGTTGTTGACGCGGACGCCGAATTCACGGGGTTGGCGGCCAGTCATCATCGTGCAGTGCGAGGGTAGAGTCAGCGGGATTTGGCAGAGTGCGTCTTCAAAGAGCACACTGCGGGCGGCAATTGCGTCGAGCGTGGGGGTTTTGGCGGCCTTGTGGCCGTAGCAACCGATACGGTCTGCGCGAGTGGTATCGAGCGTGATCAGCAGGACGTTTTGGCCGGGGATGGTCGATGGCCTTGCGGAGTCGCGATTGTCACAACCGGGTGTTGCGGCGAAGGCGACAAGGAAAAACCATGCGATAGGCGGTTTCATTGGGTGCACTAAGCGATTGTAATGACCAACACCACGGCCTTGCAAAAGGCGCAAGACCGTGCCACCCAAATCGTGGGTCAATGAAGGCAAGTGGCGGGCTACGAATCGTTTGCAGGAGAGGATGATGGGGAGACGCTGCGATGGGCGACGAGGCGGAGGTTCAGGCCGCCGGCGGCGTCGAGACTCACTTCCCAGACTTGGCCGCTCTTGAGCACGATGGCCGGGGCTTCGACCTGTGCGACGCGGACAGCGAACTGATCCTGCAGCTTGGGATTGTCCATCAATTCCCAGAAAAGAGCCCAGAGTTTTTGTTCGAATTCGTTGGCCGGCCGGCCATCGGGAGTGGGCGGCGTGGTGCGTTGTTCGAGATTGCCGGTTGTCGAGGCGGCCTGGTCCTCGCCGAAAATGCGCCGAAAGAGGGCCAGGCTGGCGCCTTTTTCGGGGTCGCCCTGACCAACGGCGTCCTGGTCGAATTTGATCAACGCGGCTTCGAAGTAAACCAGTCTTCCGACGGCTTCGATGGTCTGGGGTTCTTCCAGGGTTCCATCGAGGCCAATCTGGTTCCAGCGGATGACGCTGACGGGACGTCCGTGTTCGTCGAGATACTGCTGGAGGACATCGGCTTGGGCGACGCGACGGGAGGCCTTCAGGCGGGAAATGAACGTGCGGAGTTGTTCGCGTTGTTCTTCCAGTTCGGCGACGTGTGCGGTGAGCTTACGGATGTCCCATGAGCGCAGCGTGGTGAACATCAGCCCGGCACCGAGGACGGGGAGCGATGCGGCTAAAATGAATTTTCCGGCTCGGATCATCATTGCGTCAATGTATTGAGTAGCTCAATCCTGCGAGTGCAGCCCAACGATGACCAACCCCGCTCCTCGACAGTCGCGGTACTGATTTGGCTCGGCAGGCGCTAGACTGCTTCACTGGTCTTGCCGTCCACTCCCTAACGGTCGCAGCTCTGTTTGTTGTACGTTTCATCGTCATAACGATTGCATTTTGGGTAGATTCGTGGCCTTTGGAGTGGACGAAAGGACAAGTTCTGATATACTATTTTGGTCGCAAGACGATCAGGCCTTCCATTGTCGAGCGATTCGGGGCCCGACAAGGAGGCACCACTTTTTTCTTGAATGAGCACGAATGGCCGTGGCCGAAACCAGGTCAAAGTCAGCCCCTGCGGATTCGGTTCGCACCATGAAAGCCGGGCGTTCCGGTACCATTGTCGGAATTGCTGCGGAGCATTTGTCTGCGAAACGGTTGGCGGACATGGGTTTTGTGACCGGCGTTCGGGTCAAGATGATCCGGCGGGGGAATCCCTGTATCGTAGGCATCGGCGGCATGTTTGTGGGTTTGGGCGCCGCCAACCAGACCTGTGTGTTGGTGGCGCATTTGGATGGCGAGGCGGATTCCGGTGGCCAGGCCGTGCAGGTGCCGATCCGGCCATAGAAACCTCACGCGAATTCATGCTCACTTCGTTACCAGTTCATACACCAAGCCGCACGAAAGCCGTTGTATTGGCCGGCAATCCGAATTGCGGAAAGAGCACGATATTCAATGCCCTGACCGGGTTTCGTCAGCGGGTCGGAAACTATCCGGGCGTCACCGTGGAACGCCGCACGGGCTGGATGCGCAGCGATCTGGGCGTTCCGCGCATTGAAATCATGGACCTGCCGGGCACATACAGCCTGGCGGCCAATGCCCTCGACGAATCGGTTGTGCTGGATGCACTTCTTGGGCAGCACGACAAACTTCCCGACGTGATCGTCAACGTGGTGGATGCGGCCAACCTCGGGCGAAACCTTTTTTTTACCACGCAACTCCTGGAGCTGGGGATTCCGGTCATCGTCGCGCTAAACATGACGGATATCGCGACTTCGCGGGGAATTGAAATCGACGTGAAGGCACTGGAGCATGAGCTGGGTGTGCCGGTTGCTCCGGTGGTAGGCAATCGCGGGACGGGCATGGAAGCGTTGCAGCGGGCCATTGTGAGTGCGGCAGATTCGGCGGCAACGCATCATTGTGCATCGTTTCCGGAGTGCGTTTGTGCGGAGTTGGACGGATTGTGTCGTTCGCTGTCGGCAAGCGGCTCGGAGCGGGCCAAACCCGCTCGTGCGGAAGCGATGCAGACCTTGCTCAATCCCGGCGGCTATCACGAAGCTCGGATGATCGACCGTTGCGGACTTGGCCTGGCGGAAGAATTGGCGGAGCGTCGGCGCAGGATTGCCTCCGCGGGTGAATCGCTGGTGGAGGTCGAGGCGCGGGTGCGCTACGCGTGGATCGACCGCGTCGTGCATCAGGTGGTCGGGGGCACTGGTGCGACTCGTGCCTCACGAACCGAGTTGGTGGACAAGGTTTTGACGCACCCGGTGCTGGGGCTGGCCGTGGTTGTTCTTGTCATGGGAGCGTGCTTCCAGAGTATTTATGCGTGGTCGCAGCCATTGATGGACGGAATCGACGCGGCGTTTGCACTTGCCCGGGCCGCGGTTGCGGGCGTGCTTCCGGTCGGTCCCGTGCAGAGCCTGGTATCCGACGGGATGATTGCCGGCGTCGGGGCGGTGCTGGTGTTCCTGCCGCAGATTCTGATTCTGTTTTTGTTCATCGCCTTGCTTGAGGATTGCGGATACATGGCGCGGGCGGCGTTCCTGGTGGACCGCTGGATGACCAAGATCGGCCTGCCGGGCAAGGCGTTTATTCCGCTGCTGTCTTCGTTTGCCTGCGCGGTGCCGGGAATCATGGCCACGCGCACGATCGAAGATCGGCGCGACCGGATGGTCACGATCCTGATCGCGCCGCTGATGAGTTGCAGCGCACGGTTGCCGGTTTACGTACTGTTCATCGGGGCATTCATTCCGTCCACGGCGATTTTGGGCGGGGTGCTGAGCCTCCGAGCGGTCACGTTGATCAGCATGTATGTACTGGGAACGGTGGTGGGCATCGCGGTGGCGTTGTTGCTCAAGCGGACCGTGCTCCAAGGGCCGGCTCAATCTTTTTTGATGGAACTTCCGGCATACAAGTGGCCTTCCCTTCGGACCGTTTTTTTCCGTGTGTACGAGCAGGGCAGAGCGTTTTGCGTTTCGGCGGGGACGCTGATCTTCGCGGTGACGATTGTCATTTGGGCGCTGGGCTATTATCCGCGGTCCGCGGCGGTTGCGACGTCCCACGAAGCGATGCGCGACCATGCTCGCGTTGAATATGAGACCATCGTCGAAACCATCGCGGCGAATTGGAAGCCGGGCGCTACGGAAAGCGAGGCGGGAAGCGCTGCTCTGAGAGTACATGCAGCGGACCAGGCATTGGCCGAGAAGCTCGGCGAAATCGACCGAATGGAGTCAGGAACGTATCTGCGGCATAGCATGTTGGGGCGGATGGGGCAGTGGATCGAGCCGTTGGTTGCCCCGCTGGGCTGGGACTGGCGGATCGGAACGGCGGTGATTTCGGCGTTTCCCGCGAGGGAAGTGATCGTGGCGACCATGGGCACGATCTATAACCTGGGCGGCGAGGAGGATGAGAATTCCTCCGGGCTTCGCGACCAGCTTCAGTCGGCAACCTGGCCGGACGGCCGACGGGTGTTTAATCCCGCGGTTGCCCTCTCGATCATGGTCTTTTTTGCGCTCTGCTGCCAATGCGGCGGTACGCTGGCGGTCATCAGGCGCGAGACCAACTCGTGGCGCTGGCCGGCCATTACCTTCGCGTATATGACGGGTTTGGCGTATGTGGCGGCGATGGTGACGTATCAGGTTGCCAGCCGGTTGATATAAGAAGGCAACGGGGCAGCAAGGCAAATAGGCAACATGGGATTGCAAGATGTCATTGCGATTTTGATTGCATCGGGGGCGGTGGTCTTTACTGCCCGCTATTTGTGGCGATCAATGACCGGCGAAGAGGGTTGCCATAGTTGTCCGACGGCGATGGCCGGCAAGAGCAAGGTTGAGACCCCGCAGTTGAAACGTACGCCGTTGGTTACGTTGGATACCTCCAAGCTCAATTCGGTTGATTCGCCTCGGTGACGTATGCTCAGGGGTTAGGGATTAGGTCAGAGAGGTTCCGCTCGCATATCAGGTTCTCGTTCGTTCGCTACAATGGTACTCGATGGCGGATAAGGCTTTTGTATTGATCGTTGAGGATGAGCTGGCTCACGGTGAGGCGATCGCCGAGGGGCTTTCGCATGGCAAGTACGTTTGCAATGTCGTCGGTGATGGAGCGACGGCGCTGGACAGTCTGCAACATCGCTCGCCCGACGTGGTCATCACGGACTACAAGCTCGGCGGAAGCATCAACGGTATGGATGTGCTGCGGGAGGCCAAGCGGGTGAATCCGGAAACCGAGGTGATTCTGATCACCGCGTACGGAAGCGAGGCCCTGGCCCGCGAGGCGCTGAGTCAGGACGGCGAGTTCCGGGCCTACGATTATCTGGTCAAGCCGATCGACATCGACGTTTTGCGGGACAAGGTGGATCGGGCTGCGCGGCGGGCGTTGGGCGGGCGCGAGGCGAAAATTCTCAAGAGCCACCTCGAAAAGGCATTCGAGTTCTACGGCATCATCGGGACTTCGGACGCCGTCCTTCGCGAAACCAAGCGGATTCAAAAAATCGCCCGCAGCAAGAGTACGGTGCTGATCGTGGGCGAGACGGGCACGGGTAAGGAGCTTTTTGCGCAGGCGCTGCATCTGAATTCGCCGCGGGCGGGAAAGCCCTTCAAGGTGCTCAACTGCGCGGCGGTCAGCGAGACGCTTCTGGAAAGCGAACTGTTCGGGCATGTGAAGGGTGCATTCACCGGCGCGATCTCCGACCGAAAGGGATTGGTGGCGGCCGCCGACGGGGGGACACTTTTTCTCGATGAGATAGGGGACATGCCCCTTCCCATGCAGGCCAAGTTGTTGCGGACGCTGGAAACGGGCGAGGTGCTGCCGGTGGGTACCAATGACCCGGTATACTTCGACGTTCGGTTTGTCGCGGCCACGAATCACAATTTGCAAACCCTGGTGCAGAGCGGGGCGTTTCGCGAGGACCTTTTCTACCGATTGCACGCGCAGGGAGCGATCCACCTTCCGGCGCTTCGGCAACGTCGCGAGGATATTCCGGTGCTGGTGCAGCATTTCATTCAACAGGCTAACAAGGAACATCACTCAGCGTTTACCGGCGTTTCGTCGGAAGTCATGCGGAAACTGGTCAACCACCAATGGCCCGGGAACGTTCGCGAACTGCGGAATGTGGTTTTTCGCATGTGCCTCGAAGCCGATGGGCCGGTGCTTCAGGTGGACGACTTGCCGGATAGTCTGAAGGCGTCGACGGATATTGTGCGGGCGGGGCCGCCGAATCTTGCGGGGATGTCCATGGCCGACGTGGAGAAGCTGCACATCATGAATACGCTGCGACTCTTTGGCGGGAACCGCGAAAAAACCGCCAAAGCCCTCGGTATCGGGGCACGCACGCTATACCGCAAACTCCGCGATTACGGCCTGCGTTAACGTGCAATTGCCCGCTGGAAGACCGCCACATCGAACAAGTCGCCGTCGTTGTCGGCATCATAGTCTGTATTGGCGGCATCAAATCCACAATGCACAGTTCCTGGTCCGTCCAGACGATCAACAAGCATCGCAGTGTCGGAAAGGTCAATATCGCCGTCGGAGTCCACGTCCCCCAATGTGGGGACAATCATGGAAAACACGTTTCCGCGTGTCGTGGGGACAGGGAAATAGATGTCGCCCGGTGCGCCTGCGATCACGACATCACCAGAAACTGCGACAGCTTCGCCAAAGCGGTAAATGTCCTGATACGACTCAGGTGCGCGATGGGACGAGGCGAGAAACCATTGATGGCCGTCAAATCGAAAACTTCGCACGACGCCGTTGGTTTCCGGGGAAACTTTTCTATCCGGCTCACTGGCAGCGAGTACGCTTTCCGAAAAGTCGATGGAACCGAACCACGTTGGAGGAAAATCAGGATTTGGCGGAGGAACTAACCTCTGGGAATACGTCCATTGGTCCTCTTGCAGTTGATAAAGATGAATTGAAACAACGCGCCTGTCACCTATATAATCCGCAGGAACTTGGACGGCCAAGTACGACGATTGCGGGCCGCCGAAGGCGACTTTTCCGCCAAATACTCGCACGCTTGAACCGGGCTCCGGAAAGAGGATTTGGGCCAACTGCCAGCGCTCATACATGTTCTTGAATTGATAGATGAACACTGCACCTTCTTGAGCAGGGTTCGGGTTGCCGCCCCAAGGTACGCTGACGGCCAGCCATTTCCCGGCGATGGCGACGGAACTGCCGAAACCCACGCCGGAATTAGTTGGAGCGGGCAGCACGTCAGGCAGACAGAAGGAGTATCCATAGCTATAGCAGGGCTCGTAGACGTAGACGGCGCCTGCGGTATCTTCGTCGTCGTATTCATCACCCGGTGCACCGACAACGGCCCACGCGGGGTCGCCGTCCGTCGCGATGGCCGCTCCGAAGTGTTGATGGGGCTCACCGTCGAAAACAAGCTGGCCAGAAGGGTACCAACTCCCGTTGAGCGATCTGAACATGAAAACTGCGCCGCTGTCCCTCCCGTGACCGTCATGGTTCGGCGCTCCGATCAAGGCCGTACGGCCTGTGGGGGTTAAGGCAACCGCTGCACCAAAGTCATCGGTGTCCGTCGGTGTGTCATTGGAGCTATCGCCGCCCATGGCGACCAGACCGGCCTCATCGACCCACCCAGTATCCTGGCGATGGAAGGCATCGATCCAATTGCCGCCGTTGTAGTTCCAAAGCAGTTCGTCGCCATCGGCGCGCGATGCGGCCAGGACCACGTCGCCACGGGCGGCCACGGCACGGCCGAATGCCACGTAGCCCAGCCGAGCGAATTGACTGTCGGGCACAAGCTCTTCAGGCGGACCATCTACCGCAAACGCAGGCAAGGTGAGAAATATCACGAAGATTCGCGCCGCTCCATAGGCAAGGCGCTTTGACACGTACATGACATAAAGCGGTTTCTCGAAAGTGAAAAACATTCCATGACCTCCTTGAAGGACGCCACCAAACCACGTTCTCATAAGAGAGTCGCCGGGTAATGTCAGTTCCTTACGCCGGCCACAAAGAAATATAAGAAAACGCGAGGGTTTACTGGTGCACGGGCTGCCGGAGGGCCAGTGGCGGGGCGAGTATCTCGGAGAGGATAAACGCACGGCGCAGCGAATCCGCGTCGTCGAGCGCGGAGGCAATCTCGTACGGATCGGCCGACGCGGATTCGTGAACGTCCGCTCCGGCAATATGGGTTACAACGTGGCCAAGACGTTGATCCGTGTCATCGGTGAACCGTTGCTCACGTTGAGTGAGGCGCTGGGTTTCGAGTTCGACTTCGGTTTGGCGGGTTTGGTCGCGATGGGCTGCGCGCTCTGCAATCGTGATCGAGCGAGTTGGCTTTTGCCTCTGCGCAGTTTGCTTGCGAACGAGGGGTTCGGAGGTTCGAGCGGCGGGTGGCGGCGGAGGTGTGGGGGATTGGGGTATCATTTCGCGGATGCGGCGTTCGAGTTTCGTGCCGGATGCTCTTTCCAGGAGAACCTCCATGACGCGTTCCATGGCCGGCGCGGGGGGTTGTGTGGTGGGTTTCCGGGTTCGATGGAACAACGGTGGCATCGGGGCCGCGATTGGCGGAATGTCGGAGCCATCCGAATCAATAGGATGGGCGGCTTGTCTTTCGCGCTGAATTGCAGTTGGTCGAGGTGGATCGATCGGCATTCCCTCGCGTCGTTGAGCGTTTCGCTCATTGCTATCGGCGATCTGTTTCACGATCCATTTGCCGGCGCTGACGATGGCAGAGGCGATCACGATGACGAGAATGACCGCGCCTTGGATCCAGTCCAGGTCTTGAGCGAGAAACGCTATTGCAAGCAACGAAATCATCGAACGGTTTTACCCTCACCCTGCCCCGTCCTCAAAACGGAGGGGGTTTGAAGATTCGACTTTGGCAATGCCAACACCGCTCCCTCGCGGTCGCGGTATTGATTGCGGCTCGGCTGGAGCCTCGCACTGCCAATGTGCAGCTTGCCATCAGGAGCCTTTTCGTTCTGTTTGGTTATCGGCGCGGCCGATGGAGTCGCGCATGGCGGTGTCGGCCTGAACATTCCTCATTTTGTAATAGTCCATGACGCCGAAGTTGCCGCTTCGGAACGCGTCGGCCATGGCACGCGGCAATTCAGCCTCGGCGAGGACGACCAAGGCGCGGTTTTCTTCGATTTTGGCCTTGTTTTCGGCAGCCAGGGCGATGGCCATGGCGCGGCGTTTTTCGGCCTCGGCCTGGAAACGTCGCTTGTCGGCCTCGGCCTGATCGGCCTGGAGCTTCGCGCCGATGTTCTCGCCCACGTCCACGTCGGCGATGTCGATGGAGAGGATTTCAAAGGCCGTGCCCGAGTCGAGTCCCTTGGCGAGGACGGCCTTGCTGATGCGGTCGGGATTTTCGAGCACGACCTTGTGCGAGTCGGCGGAGCCGATGGCGCTGACGATGCCCTCGCCGACGCGGGCGATGATGGTCTCCTCGGTCGCGCCGCCGATGAGCTGGCGAATGTTGGTGCGGACGGTGACGCGGGCCTTGGCCTTGAGCTGGACGCCGTCCTTGGCCACGGCGTCGATGGTGTTTTTCCCCTCGTTGCGGGAGCTGGGGACGTCGATGACCTTGGGATCGACGCTGGTTTTGACCGCATCGATGATGTCGCGGCCGGCCAGGTCGATGGCGCAGGCCTTCTTAAAGTCGAGATCGATGACGGCGCGCTGCGCGGCGATCATAGCACGAGTGACGTTGGGCACGCGTCCGCCGGCGAGATAGTGGCTTTCCAGATCGTTGGTGGAAATATCGTGCAGGCCGGACTTCACCAGTTGGATTTTGCAAAGCACGACGGTGGTGGAGTCCACCTTCCGCAGCCGCATTCCGATCAGATCGAGAATGCTGACTTCGGCATTGCTCATGAAGGCCTGCAGCCAGAGTCGGAAAAACTGAGCCAATACGATGAGGAGAGTGAGGATGGTCAGGCCGACGATGCCGGTGACGATCATCCAGCCGGTGGAGAATTGACTCAGCAAGTTTGTATTCATCTTTGTGCCTTTCGGAGATTGGTTCGCGAAACTCTGTCGCGCGGGCTATTCTACGTCTGATTGCTCCAATGAGAAATGCCGAGCGTCAAGCGGTCCTCGCTTCAACGGCCAAGTTCGCTCCGGCCAAGCGCACGCCTACTACGACTACTCCCGGCTCAATCAGTCCAAACTCGGCTATGCAAGGAACCCGGCGGCCTTGAAAGTCGCAGAAACCCACGGGACGAAGCTGGGTGACGCTCCGTCCGCTCTGGCCGATGTACCGGCTGATTTCTTCGACGGGCACGCTCGTGTCGCGGGCGGTGATGATGGGGTTGCGCGGGGCAATTCGCCGACCGATCCAGGTTTTGGGCCAAATCTTGATAGCGGCCACTGCGAACCCCGGCAGGCCGATCAGGCAGGCAACGGTGGCCAGGCTGCCGGCTTGCTGCCCGGCGAAGCGAAATGTCTGCACGATGCCCGCGATGAGTAAGCCAACAGCGAGCACGGTGAGTACGCCGTGCGAAGGGATGAACAACTCGGCGACAAGCACGAGTGCGCCGGCGGCGAAAAGCAAAATAATCAAGGTCAATGCTGACATTTCGGTTTCTAAGGACTGCGACTCCGCTCCCTCACGGTCGCCGCTCGGATGCGGCATTCAGAGCCCGACCTACCTCTTACCTTCTCGCAAGTCTTTCTACGTACTCCGCCACGTTGCGGCCTTCACGATCGATTGCACAAAGAGCCTTCCAATCCACCTCCACGCCGTCCCTTCTTGCCTTGACGAAAGCTTCAGCGACCGCCATTACGCGGCCACCCACGATTGCATGGGATATGAGATCCTCATTGGCAATTTCTGGGCAGCCGCACTTTTGTAAGAGAATCTTGCTTAGCACCACAGGTTTTGGATCTACTTTTAAGAATCGCATGTTGATGAGATCAAAGAAGCTAATGCCGACATTAGTAATTCGAGCCCAGATCCATAGACGAAGGAACTTCACGATTACCCATAATGCAACCAACGAAATGAGAGCGAGAACAGCAATCGGAATCCTGCGCTCCATAAAACTAGCTCGACACGAATTACTTCGCGGCGCGAACGACTACGCGATTGCCGCGGCGTTCGATAACTTCCACGGGCACGAAAGCTTCAACGTATTCACCTTGGGTGACAACGTCCACGATCAATGGACCGAATCGGGCCTTGCCAGCCGGACGAAGGGGGCCTTCGGTCGTGCCCAAATCGCTCACCCGCGCAGCACCGAAATAAGGGTCTTCGATATTGACTTCGGAAGGCGTGGGGTTGGCCGGGACCAGGCGATTAAAGAGCGGCATTCGCGGCAAGAACCGGCTCAAAATCGCCATGCCCGCTAGTGACGCCGTCATCGCTCCAACCATCGTCACAATGGCAACCTTGATGGCTTCCACGGTGGAGGGAAGAGACGGGAAAAGCAGGGGGAAGGATCGTCCCGGCTCCTCAGGCACAAACGTGGCGAGCAGGCCGACGAGCACAAGCATGAGGCCGCCAATGCCCAGCACGCCGAATCCGGGGATGACAAAAAGTTCGACGGCGATGAGCCCGATTCCCAAAAAAATCAGCACGATTTCCCAAACGTTGGCCAGGCCTGAGAGGTATGGAGCGCCGACGAAAATCGCCAGCGCGATGAGTGCGGTCAATCCGGCCAGACCCACACCGGGAGTGTGAAACTCCACATAGGCGCTGAGCGCGATGACCATGAGCAGGAAACCGCGCACGTACATGGACGTGAGCCACAGAGCCAGATTTTCCGACCACAGCGGGGCGAAGCGGGTGACACTCGATAAGTTATATCGCTCGCGGAGTTCGGGCTCATTCGAAACGACCGCCTTGGCGAAGCCATAGGCGATGGCCTCGCTTGGCGACATCTGGAGCAATTCGTAATCTGTGTCCACCGGTTGGCGCGTCTCGACGTTCTTATTGAGCAGCGGATCGAAATAGGTTTTCACCAATTTCCATTCGGGTTTTGGGGCGTCGGCTGCCGAGGAATCGGCGATGACCGCGGGTGCCGCCGGCATCCGGCGTTCTTTTTCGTCCTTGAATACAAATTCGCGTTCACCGGTCTTGGCGTTTTCGAGCCACCAAACTTCTCGCTCGGGGACAACGAAGGCCTCGGCCAAAACCAGGCTGTACCCATTACGCCGGGCCGACGTGCGAAAGTCGTGAATGACGGGCGTGTAGGCTTTGGCCTCCAATTCCTTCGGTACGGCTACGGCTCCGCCGGGTCCGCCCATGATGACCTGCGAATCGCCGATCCGCGATGAACGGGTCATGACGATCTCGTCGCAGGCGCAGGCCACGAGTGCGCCTCCGGAGTGTGCGGTGGTATTCACCCAGGCGATGGTCTTGATACCTTCAAGATTTCGTAGCAGGTCGGCGATTTCGATGGAGCTGGTGACCAGGCCGCCGGGCGTATTCATGTCCAAAATGATCGTGGAGGCGCCGACCGCGCGGGCTTGATCGATGCGGCGGCGAAGGCTCTCGGTGGTGATGTCGGTGATTTCGTCGTGAAGTGTGAGGATTGCACCCTGCGCGCCTGCTGCCGCCGGCTTGTTCTCGTCTGCGAATAGCATCGCGGAGGCCAATACAAGGAACGAGCTGATTCCAAAAACGCTGTACGACTTACCAAAGAGACGTGGAGGATTAGTAAGTTCGTGTGACATGGCTATCTCACGATCATCACTGATCGCACTAAAAATTCTATACCCGAGGCTTTTTTTCGGCAAGTCTCCGGGCGTGTGAGATTGTAACCGGGTTTATTTAGAAATGGCTACACGTGCAACGGGCGCAACCCGTGAACGCTGTTCCCGCCACCAGGAGATCGTTCGTTTCAAACCCTGGTCAAACGAAGTGGACGCAGTCCAGCCCAGGAGCTTCTCGGCCTTTCGCGTGTCGATCATCCGGCGAGGCTGGCCATCTGCGCGACGGATGTCCCACTCGATTCGTCCACGGAAACCCGTGAGTTTGGCAATCAAATCGCTCAGGTCGCAAATGCTGATCTCGCGCCCCGTGCCGATGTTGATGGGGTCGGATTCGTTGAGCATCGCGGCAGCGCGGACCACCGCGTCGGCGGCGTCGTCAATGTAAAGGAATTCGCGGGTCGCCTGTCCGGTGCCCCAGCAGGTCACGGATTCGCTTCCCGTCTCCATCGCCTCACAGAACCGGCGAATCATGGCCGGAACGACGTGCGATGTTTCAAGGTCAAAATTGTCGTGCGGGCCGTAGAGGTTGGCGGGAATCAGGTAGACTCCGTTGAATCCATATTGCTTGCGATAGGCGTCGAGCATCACCGCTAGTGAACGCTTGGCCACTCCATAGGCCGCGTTGGTTTCTTCGGGGTAGCCGCTCCAGAGGTCCGCTTCCTTAAAGGGGACCGGACAGAATTTCGGATAGGCGCAAACCGTGGCGACTTGGACGAATCGTTCAGTGCCGTGCTTTCGGGAGCCCTCGATCAGGTGGAGACCCATAGCCATGTTGGCGTAAAAGTATCGTCCGGGATTTCGCTCGTTCGCACCGATCCCGCCGACCTCAGCGGCCAGGTGAATGATGACTTCCGGTTTTGACTCTTCGAACAGGCGATCCACGTCGGCGGAGCAGGTAAGGTCGAAGTCGCGACGGCGCGGGACGAAAACATCGTGTACGCCGACGGTCTTCAAGCGTGTACAGACCGCACGGCCAAGAAACCCTCCGCCGCCGGTCACGCAAATCCGTTTGTTTCGCAATTCGCTAAACATAGGTATGGATGATATCGGACGTAAGGGGAGTCGTCATTTAACTCGGCGCGGAATGGGACAGTTTCCCGCGTTTGAAGACGGCACGGACGCAATTTCGGCCCGGTTCGTAGGCCCATTGCTCCGGACTGGTCACGTCAAGCACTACCAGGTCGGCCTGCATGCCTTCTGCGATCGCGCCGACGCGAGTGTGGCGGTTGAGGGCCGCCGCCGCGTTGGTGGTGACGGCCACCAGAGCCTCCATCGGCGTGATCCGCATCTGGGTGCAGGCGATGTTCATCACCAGCGGAAGGGACTCGATCATGGATGAACCGGGGTTGTAATTGGTGGCCACCGCGACCGGCACGTCGGCGTTCATGATGGTCCGCGCCGGAGCCTGCGGCTGGCTCAGGAAATAGGACGTGCCGGGCAGAAGGACGGCGATGCAACCGCTCTGCTTCATGGCCGCGATTCCCGCGTCGTCGATTTTGTCCAAATGATCGGCGGAGATTGCCCCGACCTTGGCGGCCAGCACGCTCGCGTCCATTCCTGCGAACTGGTCGGCGTGGATTTTGGGCCGAAGCCCGAAACGTTTGCCGGCCTCCAGAACACGGTAGGACTGGTACATATCGAACGCGGTGGCGTCGCAGAAGACGTCGCAAAACTCGGCCAGTTGGTCATCGCGAATTTTGGTCAGAACCTTATCGTCGAAAACAAGCTCCAGATATTCGTTGCGATCTTTGTATTCCGGCGGCGTGGTGTGGGCGGCCAGGTAGGTCGGCACAAGTTCAATGGGCTGTAGCTCTTTCAACACGCGAATCGCCTCTAGCATCTTGAGTTCGTCGGCGACGTTCAGGCCGTATCCGCTTTTGATTTCGACCGTGGTGACGCCGTTGGCGAGCATGCGGCCGAGACGCGGGAGGGCAAGGCCCACAAGCTGCTGGCGGCTGCACCGGCGGACGGCATCGACGGTGACATTGATTCCGCCGCCGCTGTGCGCGATATCCGCATAGGATTTGTTTTCGAGGCGTTGAACGAACTCATGCTCGCGCATGCCGGCAAACACGGTGTGGGTATGGCAGTCGATCAGTCCGGGGACGACGCAGCCGGCTTGCGCATCGAACGTCTCGCACTCCGGTGGCAATTGGAGCTGCTTCTGCGGCCCGAACCATTTGATCTTGTCGCCGTCGATGAGCAGGGCGGCGGAGGGGATGCGCGGAACCTCGCGCATCGAGCGGCCGCCGATGGGGCCTCGTGGAACGACGACTAATTCACCGATGTTCTGGATGCAAAGCACAGCGATTTCCTTGCTGCCCGGAATAAAACAGCGGGCGAGTGTATTATATTACAATGTCCGCTGCGAAGGGCATCACGAGCGGGCGCAAGGATTGTAGGTGTTCAATGGCGGAAGCGAATGACGCGGCGTTTATCCATGCTTCGGCCATGCCCTTGCCGGATGGTACTCTTCGCCGTGCGCCACTTGGTCTGGTCCTCCTTATGTCCAGTTTCTTTCCGGCGCGTACGGCCCGCCGCTGCCTGCACGTTCCACTTTGGAAGTGCTGGTTCGCGCATTTTGTGGTGGGCCTTTCGGGGCTATTTCTGATTCCATTTATCCTCACCGTGTTCTTCGGAGGCCTTTCTGATTTTCTCCGTGAAGTAGAGAACTTACTCGAACAGTGGCAACAATACCCGTTGACCACATCGGCCACGATGTTGGGTATAGCGCTTCTGGTAGAGGGCCTTTTGCTTGCCCTTGCCATCGTTGTTACCGCGTGGGGCAGCGTAGCCGGGGATCGGCTGCGCGACAGTTTGCGGCATGCGCTGCGGCAGGTCTGGCTGCGTACGCCGCACGCCGCGTTGGTGGTGTTTCTCGTGGCTTTGTTCGTCGTTTGGCTGCAGAGCGCAAACAGGCAATGGCGCGGAAGACCGCCGTTTGCGCAATGGCCCACGGCTCCGGTTCCGCCGACATTGACGCCATCTGATCCGGGAGACCTTGAGGCGCAAAAGAAATTTGAAATTGACTTCAAGGCCCATCAGGCCGAACAGGCGAACACGAATCGGGTCCATCGGGAATGGTGGGCGTCCCGGCCGTGGCACCTTCGGAACGAGGGGCCGCTTACTGTGACTGCGGTGGTTGGGGGGATTTTTTGGTGGTTGGGGGCCATGCTTGCCTCCGTCGCAATCAAGCGGGATGTCGCGGATGTCCAGCGATCGCCCCTTTGTCTTTGGTGTGGCTACGATCTGAGCATGATGCCTTTGGAGGGCCGGTGTCCGGAATGTGGAAAGGGCGTTGGCGATTCGCTCAACAAGGATGCGCAGCCCGGCGCGCCATGGGAGCGGCGATGTGCGGATGGACGGGCGAGCGCGTGGCTTCATACATGGAAAGGCTGGTTCAGAAATGTGCAGGAATTGGGCCGCCGATTGACCCTATTTGCGCAATCCAATGACCATCGAGCGTACCTGCTTCTGCACCTTCCGATCATCTTTCTTGTGGGCGCAGCGGGAATGCTGACAGCGTTCTTTCAGGAGCGGCTTCGGGGCGAAGAGTGGGTGTTTGTCGGAGGGTTGTTCGGCACGGCCTGCGTGATGGGGGCTACGGTCGTGTGCTGCGGGACGGCTTCGATGGTGGGGTGGTACGCCAGCCTTCGAGCGAAACGGAATCTGTTGCCGGGGGCGATGCAGATTGCGGCGTATGGAGCGACCTATCTGACGGCGTGGGCGCTGTTCGGGGCGGTGCTGATTAATTCCGCCATGTATCTGCAGCGGAACGAATGGTACCGGGCGGCCCAGGAATTCACCGGTATGGACCGCAATTTTCTATTTTTCTTTTCGTGCTTTTTGCCAAATCTCCTCGGCGCTTTACTTTATGTCCGGGTCGTCGCACGCGGCACGAATGGAGCGCGATACGCGAACCGGTAGAGAGATGGTGCGTTAGGATGCACGCTATAAGACAGCGTTTTCGACCTCAGATGGTCCGCGCGAACTGAAGTTCGCGGCTCGCTGCGTTTTGGGATAGCTTCTTAGTATATCCAGGAGCACAACAGTGGCACGAAACGTAAGTCGCTGGTTCCCTACCGAGCCAATCGGTAACGTATCGTGAATCTCGTTATCCAGGCTTTTCACAGAGAAACACGTCTCGATTCGAGGGATCACGCACAATCCTCGGAATGAAGCCGACATCCCGAAGCCTGTCGAGCCACACTTGTCGCGGGAACAGGCCCAGGAGATGTTCCTCGGATTCGACTCGAGAGAAGGCTCCATCTCGCAATACGTACACAAAAAAAACGCTGTATTGCGTGTCCGACGGGTCGGGGTCGGTGGTCCATTCGAGGTAACGCAGGGCGCGCTCCCCTTGGTCATGTCCGCCATGTGAAGTGGTCTCGCTAAAAGTTTCGCGTATAAAGTCCGGCGAGAATAGCGCAATACCCCCGGGGCGACAGTGAATCCACGCGGTTTCCAATGTTTGACCAAGCTCCGGCTCGGAGGTGATGTACATGATTGCGTCGTGAATGAGTACGGCGTCGAACTGGCGATCCAGGCGCGCCGTTCGCATGTCGGCCACGATGTGCTCGCATTCTGGATTGAGCGATCGGCAAACGGCCAGCATTTCGGGCGAGCGGTCGCTAAGCGTTAGATGCAGCTGAGTCTTCAGATGCGAGGCGAGGTGGCCGCCGCCAGCGCCGAGTTCGAGCAATGATTCAAATGGACGCTTGGCGGCTACATTCAGCAAATCGTAGAAGAACTGGGCCTCTTCCTTGTAATCAGCCGGATCGGACAGAAGCGGCCACCAGGACGCAAGTTGCGAATAAAGTTTGCCTGGAGAATCCGACATGGATTGATCCGATCGACGCCAATGTTCTCCCGAAGGTTATGTATCGATGATCTACTTCGTCGATAAGTCCGACTTTGGCTCCATACCGAAACGCTCGGGCATGTCGGCGATGATGTACGCTACCGAGGCGAGGACGGCCACGTTTTCCGAGAGCTCGCGGGGGATCACCTTGTCGATGGTGTCCGCGTGCGTGTGGTGGTAATCGAAGTACGTCGAGCCTTCGACGCTGTGGCCCATGAGCATCACGCCCGCAGGTTTCATTGGGCTGATGTCCGCGCCGGAGTGGCCTTGATTGAACTCCATCGGGCCGATGGAACCCAGCAGGGTTCCAATTTCCTTGATTTGTTGGAAGGCGATTTCCTGACGGCGCTTGTCCTCGCATTCAACAGAATAGCCGTCGGGCCTAAACCCGCCGCTGTCCGATTCGATGGCGGCCACATGGTTTTTTAACTCGCCGTCGTGATCCTTGGCGTAGGTCTTCCCGCCGGCCAGTCCGTTTTCTTCGTTGGTGAACAGCACGACGCGTATGGTTCGGCGCGGGACCATGTTCAACTTCCTAAGCACATTGATCGCCTCCATGGCCATGACGCACCCGGCGCCGTCGTCGTGCGCGCCATGCCCGACGTCCCAGGAGTCGATGTGGCCGCCGATCACCACTACCTCATCGGGCTTTTCCCGTCCCCGCAGTTCGGCGACGACATTGGCCGAAACCGCATCGTCGAGGGTCTTGGCTTCCATTTTCAGGTTGACGACGACAGGCACGCCTCGAGCCTGCAAGCGAGCGATCATGTCTGCGTCTTCGACCGTGATAGCCGCGGCGGGAATTTTCGTCACGCCGTCTTCGTATCGCATCGCGCCGGTATGCGGAGAACGCAAGCTTTTGGCCGTGACCGACCGGACCAGGCACGCAACCGCGCCCTTCTCGGCGGCAAGGATGGCGCCCTTGCCGCGGAATTGAACGGCCTTGCCGTAGCCTGAGCCTTTCTCCGGATCGTAGGGGGGCATGACATTGTTGAAGAGGACGATCTTGCCCCGGGCTTCTTCGGCGCGCTGATCGAGTTCCTCCTTATCTTTCACAACGAGCACGGGTGCGGAGATACCATCGGGAGGAGTCGCAATGGAACCGCCGAGGCCCAGCATAGAGAGTCCGGCGACACGGGGTTCGAGCATGGTGGCCGATTCATTGCCGCGCACCCAGTGGGGGACCAAGACCCTCTCTCGCCGCGCGTTTTCCTGTCCGTCCTTCTTCATCGCAGCAACAGCCCAGTCGATGGCCTTGTCGAGTTGCGGCGATCCGCTCAGCCTATGCCCCACGAACAAACAAAGCTCTTCGAGCTTTTTGTAGGCGTCGTTTTCGGCGAGCGCACTGGCCAAGATTTTGTCCACCGCAGGCCGATACATCGCGGCAATCCCGGACGATCCACCATTTTCCATCTTTGTTGGCGAGGGCGGATCTTCCGGCCAGGCGGGAAGTGACGATAGGGTGACAACAAATAACGAGAGCAGTTTCATAGATTTCCACCTAAAAAGCTCATTTATATCATTGCGAGATTACGATCATAACAAGGTGCGAGCAATCCGTCATCGCGCCTTGCTTGTAGCGCCATCCCGTAATCCGTAGGATCGATAATTCGTGAAACGCAACCAGACATATCGCCTAGGCCTCCTTGTCGTTGCCTGTTTGCTGCTAGGCCCCGACCCGGCGCAGGCCTACATCGGACCCGGTGCTGGTTTTGCCATCGGTTCGACTCTGTTCGCCTTTATGGCGGCCATGCTTTCGGGGCTGGTTGCCATTTTTCTTTGGCCGGCTCGCAGGTTGTTTCGTTACATCCGGGGCCGCAAAGCCTTCGTTCGTGCGCGGGTGAAGCGAGTGGTGATTTTGGGCCTCGACGGCATGGAACCGAGCCTGGCCGAGAAATACATGGCCGCCGGAAGAATGCCCAACCTCTCGAAGCTGGCCGCGAAGGGTTGTTATAGGAAACTCGCGACCACTGCGCCGCCACTGTCGCCGGTGGCTTGGTCCACGTTTTTGACCGGGTGCAATCCCGGCAAGCACAATATCTTCGACTTTCTGACCCGCGACACCCGATCGTATCTACCTTTGCTTTCGTCGGTGAACATTGTGCCCGACGCTGCGCCGCGGCGATTGGGCCCGATCCGCCTGCCGGGGCGAAAGGCTGACATCCGCCTGTTGCGGAAGGGCAAACCATTTTGGAACGTGCTCGGCGAGCACGGTATTTTCAGCAATATCATCCGCGTGCCGATCACGTTTCCGCCGGAGCGATTTCGGGGGGTGCTCCTTTCGGCGATGTGCGTTCCCGATCTGCGCGGGACTCAGGGTACTTTTTCCTTTTATTCCACGCGCAAAACCGTAAGCGAAGAATACATCGGCGGGGAACAAATTGCGGTGACACGCGAGGGTAACATCGTTCGTTCGCATTTGGTCGGTCCTCCGGGTGCGGACGGCAAGCCGCTTCAATGTCCCATTGAAATTGCCATTGTCGATGCAAAGCGAGCGAGGCTGGAAGTCGATGGTGAGCGACATGAGCTTCGTGCCGGGACGTACACTCCGTGGGTGCCGGTGAGTTTCCAAGCGGGCGTCGGAAAGAACGTTCGCGGTATTTGCGAATTTCTGTTGCTGAGTGGCGAGCCCGACTTCGAACTTTACGTCACTCCGATCCAGATTGATCCCGATCGACCGGCTATGCCGATCTCGCATCCGAGCGTGTATTCAACCTATCTATCGAAATCGCAGGGCCGATTCGCCACGCTGGGCCTGGCCGAGGATACGTGGGGGCTGAACGCGAAAGTGCTCGACGATGACGGCTTCCTTCACCAATGCCTCGAAGCCGATGCCGAACGGGAAAAGATGTTCTTCGATGCGCTGGAGAAAGTCCGCCACGGCTTGTGCGTATGCGTGTTCGACGGCACCGATCGAATCCAGCACATGTTCTGGCGCTATATCGACCCGCAGCACCCAGCCCATGCCGGTCAAGGCGAAAATCAACGGCGCGACGCGATTGCCGAGCTCTATGAACGCATGGACGAACTCGTGGGGCGGACGATGGCACAATGCGATCACGAAGACACGTTACTCATGGTGATTTCAGACCACGGGTTTAATTCGTTCCGGCGCGGCGTTGATTTGAACGTCTGGCTGGAGCAGATCGGCTACCTCGTGCTCAAGCCTGACGGCCGCGGCAAAAAGTATCTGGCCGGGGTCGATTGGTCGCAGACGCGCGCCTTTTGCGTGGGACTCGCGGGAATCTGGCTCAACGTCAAGGGGCGTGAGGCTCAGGGCGTCGTTGAAGCAAAGGACGCCGACGCGCTCCGCGACGAAATATGTCAGAAGCTGGCGCAATTGGTTGACCCTGTGGGCGGAGCGTCTGCGGTAAGCAGAGCCTTCAATTCGCGCAAGATCTACGATGGGCCGTATGCGGTTCAAGCGCCGGATATCATCGTGGGGTACAACAAGGACTATCGCGTTTCCTGGGAAGCGGCCATAGGTCAGCCCACCGACAGCGTCTTCCATGACAACGATAAGGCGTGGAGCGGCGATCACTGCATCGACCCCAAGCTGATCCCCGGCGTGTTCTTCTGCAATCGCAAGATCGACTCGGAGCAACCCCGACTGATGGACCTTGGGCCCACCGTGCTCGACCTATTCGGCGTGGATGTGCCCGGCCACATGGACGGTCGCCCGCTCGCCGTGACCATACCGACCCATACGAGGCATCGCGCAAGTCGCAAAAACGAAACGACAATGGCACCGGCTCCTCTTGCTTCGCCGACGGGATCGAAAGCATGACGGTCGGCTGGCGTTTTCTAGTTGTGATCGTCGCGGGCACGATCGGGTTGTCGTTTGCGGTGACAAGCTGTTCATCCCGCAGTGCAGGCCAGCCCAGAGTCGTGGTGGTCGGTTTCGACGGCATGGACCCGCAGCTTTGCGAGCGGCTCATGAACGAAGGCCGCATGCCCAATCTTGCGCGCATGCGCGATGCGGGAGGCTTTAAGCCGCTGGGAACGAGCATCCCGCCGCAAAGCCCGGTCGCCTGGTCGAACTTCATCACCGGGGCGGATCCCGGCGTACACGGCATCTTCGATTTCATTCACCGCGACCCGACGCAACAGTACGCACCCAAGTACTCCGCCGCCGGAACAGTGGAGGGCGACCGCGGCTGGGAAATCGACAAACATCAACTTCCACTAACCTTTTGGCCGTTCAACCACGCCCCCACGGCAACACGGCTTCAGCGCCACGGCATACCATTCTGGAATCACCTCGACGCACGCGGAATACCCACCAAGATTTACGACATTCCGTCCAATTATCCGCCGAGCAAATCCGAGCACGGTCACATGTGCTGCCTCAGCGGTATGGGGGTACCCGACTTGCTGGGGGGCTATGGAACCTATCAATATTTTTCGTCCGACACGCTCCGGCCCAGCGACGACGAAGGCGGCATGCGCAGGGCGATTTTCTTCAAGGAAGGCGTGGCTGCGATCAACCTCGCCGGGCCGGATAACACGCTGCTGAAACGGCCCGTCCGCGCCGAAGTGAGAGTTGAATTGCGCAGGCATGAAACCAAGCCGGAAGTTCGCATCGACTGGCAAGGCCAGACGGTTTTGCTCAAGGAAGGGGAGTGGAGCGACTGGTGCAAACTCGATTATGAACTGGAGATGCCGGCTTTCCTTCCCAATGCGCACGTGAGCGGCATCTGTCGCTTTTACGTTCAGCAAGTGCGTCCCGAATTCAAACTATACGTTACGCCCATCAACATCGACCCTTCCGACCCTGGGGAGCAGCGAATCTCCGAACCGCCCGAATTCGTTTCGGAAATTTCCGACGATCTTGGATTGTTCTATACGGCGGGATTTCAGGAGGACCACAAGGCCCGCTCCAACAAGGTCTTTGAGGATGAAGAGTATCTCTCTCAGGCTCGGTACGTGCTCAAGGAGCGACGACAGCTTCTCGACTATGCGCTGGACAATTACACCGAGGGGTTGCTGTTTTTCTACTTCTCGAGCACCGATCTTCAGGCGCACATTTTCTGGTGGGACGGCGACGATCCACACCCGCTGCGAACACCTGAGCAGGCCGGTCGCTACAACAAAGTGATCGAAGACCTCTACGTCGAGATGGACCAGATCGTCGGCGAGGTTCAGGCCCGAGTCGGCGACGCGACTCTGCTGGTCGTGTCCGATCACGGATTCGCCAACTTCCGCCGCCAGTTCAACCTCAACACTTGGCTTCGGGACAATGGCTACATCGAGCCGCCCACCTGCCGCGGGTTGCTAAACCCCGGTCGAGGCCGTGCCGTCGATTGGTCGCGAACAAAAGCATATGGCCTGGGGCTCAACGGACTGTACGTCAATCTGAAAGGCCGCGAACGCGATGGGATTGTCGATCCCTCTGAGCGCGATGTGCTGCTGAAGGAGATTACCGAGAAGCTGCTGGCCGTTCGTGATCCGTTAAACGACGAACCCATCATAGGCCGGGTGTACCGGGCCGAGGAAGTCTACTCCGGCCCATACGTTGCTGACGCCCCCGATCTCATCGTCGGGTACCACCGCGACTACCGCGCATCCTGGGCCACCACTCTCGGAGACATGCCCGACGAAATCCTGACCAACAATGATTCCGCATGGAGCGCCGATCACTGCATGGCCGCCGACGAAGTGCCCGGTGTGTTGTTTACCAGCCGCCCCATTGCGGTCTCAAACCCGTCGCTCATCGACGTGGCTCCGAGTATTCTTGCTCTCTTCAATGTTTCTGCGCCTGCGGAAATGACCGGACGAAATTTTTTTGGCGGCAAATAGGATTCCATGTGATGGCAAAGATCAAAGTTGATGACGGTTTGTACGAGCGTGTGAAAAAGGTGGCTCAGCTTGCCGGCTACGCCACTCCCGAAGAATTCGTCGTCCACGTGATCGAAAAAGAATTGTCCGTTCTGGAGTCGGCCTCGACCGACGCCGATGTCACCGAGCGCCTCCGCGGGCTGGGCTATATCGAATGATCTCCAACTCCGCATGACATTCTTCGAACGAACATTGATCCAACTTGCCGAGGCCATCCTGGCCTTTTGGGCTTTCCTCAAGTCGCTCGTTGGCTGGATCGGGAGCGGCTTGGATGCAATTCTTCAACCGGTGATGTCTCCGCTTCTGCGTTTCCTCAATCCGCTTTGCACCACCCTCGCCGACGCGGCATACAAGCTCCTGAGCCCGTTCCCGCCCTGGGTTGGTCTCGCGCTTATCTCCGCCCTCGCCGGAGTCATCATGCTCGTTGCCTTCCGATACCTGAGCAACCAGGCCGGCATCGCCCGCGCCAAGGACGACATCAAGGCCAATTTGCTGGCGCTCAAATTGTTCAAAGACGACTTGCGAGTGGCGCTTCGCGCGCAAGCGCGCATCATGTGGGCCTTGGTCCGCCTCCAACGCTACATTCTGGTGCCGGTGTTGTGGATGGCCTTGCCCACGATGTTGCTGCTCTCCCAGATGGCCATGCGCTACCAGTGGCGACCGTTCGTCCCCGGCGAAACCATTCTGCTCAAGGTTCAATTCCCCTCCTCTTCTGGGTTCGACGGCATTGCCTCGATCGATCCGCCTTCGGGTGTCAGCGTAGAGGTCGGCCCCATCGCTGACGGTGACGATTTTTCGTGGCGTATGCGGGCGTTGCAGGCGGGCCGCCAACTGATTCCCATCAAGCTAGACACAAACACGGTTGAAAAAGAGGTGGTGGTGGGAAGCCCCATTCAGCGGGTAAGCCCGGTCCGGCCTCATTCGCGTTGGACAGCTCAACTGTTGTACCCGATCGAGCCGGTCATCTCGTCCGACCCAAAGAAGCCCATCGTAAGCGTTGGAATCGCCTATCCTGAGCTGAAATCACGAATTTATGGATCGGATTACTGGGTGCTGACTTTTTTCATCGTCTCGATGCTGACGGCCATTCTACTCAAACCCATGTTCAAAGTGCGATTTTGAATTTTGGGCCGGATTGCAAAGGGAAGAGCTATTCGGACCTTATTGAAAGACTGTCCGTTCCTGGATAACATCTTTGCAGTAAATACCGGGGTATTCTCGATCCAAATTCGGTGAATCACGGGTGCAACGAGGATTTTGCCTGCCCGCTTGCGGTTTTATTAAGTCTGTGCAAGCCTAAACGGAGAGTGGGGTTATGAAGCCAGCACGGTGGTCTTACGGCGTTGTCGGTGGCCTCTTATGTCTTGCCTCTCTCACTCCGCTTTCAGCCCAGACGAATCCAATACCGGCTCAAAGGAAGCTTGTCCTGGTCGAACCCGGCCCCCGCGTTCCGACCATTCAGTATGCGGACGGTGTGACCAAAGAGCTTGAAACTCAAACGGTTTGGAGACCTTTTTGCGTTGATAGTTCCAACAAGCTTACCTTGGACGACTTACGAGCCATGTCACAAATCTCCAAGGCTGCGGCAGCGGCCAACCCGCCCCCCGCGGAGCCCGAAATGAACGTGGCCGGAGTAATCCCCCCCCGGTTCAACCTCGTATTCAGCCCCACGACGGCGATGCCTGCCGGCGCTTTGGCGGCACTCGCAGAGGTTGAATATTTCTACGAATCGCAGTTCACCGACCCTATCACCGTCACCATCAACATTGCGTTCGCCGCCTTAGGTCCCGGCATCCTCGGGGGCACTTCATCAAACTATATGACCGTCACCTGGCCCAACGCTCGCGACGCGCTCATGAACGGGATGGACGGCAATGACACGATTCAGGACTTCATTCCGCCAGGGGCCACCATCCCGGTTCGATATGACGGCAACGCCGCCACCGTCACAAATGAAACCCGCGTCTTCGTCACGTTCGCAAATTATCGCGCAACGGTGGGCACCGTCTCCGGCACGGTGGCCTCGATGACGTTCAACAATCAGTTTGCCTGGGATTACGATCCACCCGTCATAACGGGTGGCACTTATGATTTTCAATCGGTCATCGTACACGAAGTCGGACACGCCCTCGGTTTCGTCTCCGGCTCCGACTTCCGCACCAACGACATGGAAATGCTCGACGTCTATCGCTTCCAGCGAAGCGACGGGACCGGCGATTTCAATCCCGACGATGCCGTGGAATTCACCAGCACCGCTCGACTTGTGGATCTCAACGCTCCGGGGACCAACGACGATTCCAACTCCGACCTCATCACCGTTGAATATCAGATGGCGGATGGAAACCCCAATCAAGCATCCCACTTTCATGAGCAAAACCCTTCCATCGGGATCATGGATCCGACGTTTGCCTCCGGTCAGACTTTTTATCCCAACTTCTTGCGCTCCCCGGACCTCAATATGTTCGACGCCATAGGCTGGGACTTCCCGCACCCGAACCAACGCTGCTCGCAGGCCTCGGAAATCGCCTGCAATTCAACGGTACACTTCGACAATCTCCCTCTGGTAGACCCACCCTCGCCGCTCTTTAGTTGTCGAAACGGAACGAGCCACGTTGGCACTCTCTGGTTTGCCTTCACCGCCACCCACGATTCCGCACGAATTTCCACCTGCGACAGCCAGGCGGCCGACCCCACCTTCGCGGTTTATGAAAGTGGTTGCGACAGCCTCGTCGAAATCGCCTGCGGAGAAGATGGCGGTTGTCCGGGATCGACCACGGCCAGCCTTTGTGTCCAGGGGTTGACTCCGGGCAACACCTACTACATTCAAGTCGCAGCGCGAAATCTCGCAAGCCGCGGCATCATCGAACTCGATATCCAATGTTCTTGCGACGGAGCGTGCTGCCTTCCCCCGCCCGCTTCGTGCCTTGTGACCAACCAGGATGCCTGCTCCGGATTGGGTGGTTCGTTCGCCGGTGGGGAAACCCCTTGCAATGGCGACAACGACTTGGACGGCCGCGATGATTCGTGCCAGCCCCTTTTCTCCTCGTATCGTCAGGTTCCCACCACCAACCAGGAGGATCTTGCGTCCAATCTCGATGCAAGCGATTCGATCCCCAACTCGGTCCTTGTAGAGGGCTTCGAGAGCGATGGCCGCGCATTACGCAGCGTGCGCTGGTGGGGGAGTATCCTCGATGTCAGCGTGAATCCCGACGGCTGGTTTGTTGGTTTCCACGAACCGCGTTCCACGGGTGGGACGCAGGCGCCGGCGCTCGGCCTTTATTTTTGCGGCAGGGAAGTGGTTACTTCCGCGACGATGAGCTTTGACTCCTGCGACGCTGAAGCAGTGATTCAATATACCGCCACCTTGATCGACTGTTGCCTGGTCGATGCCAACCCCGACAGTCGCTCTAGCCGGACCCCTGCAACGCCGGGGGGTTTTCTTGTAGAAGACTGCACCGAATATGCTCTTTCGATTCAAGCCCTCGCCGGCCGCCGCTACGACGCCGACGCTTTTGGCGTTTGCATCGGAGCTGGTACGGCCACGACCGCAATCGGAGACTTTTGGGGGTGGCACTCTACGCTCGACGACCATATACCGGGTCAGGCTTTGGCCACTACCCTCACTGAACTGGGAAGCGATTGGTTTTTCGAGCCCTGGGTTTCCGCCGTTGCGTCATGCGGCAACGCCGATACCTCGTTTGAGTTTTTTACAACAGACCCCCTGGGCGCCGCCTCCGAGATCATCTGGGGGAACGGCGCGCCGAACGGCAACGATGCGCTCAACTCGCAATTCGGCGGAGCTCGGATCGACTGGATCACCGTGGATGACGTCGACTTCCCGAACGGCGCGGTGGTCAACGATCTCCATTGGCTCAACGAAGAGCAGAACACCTTCGTTTGGGACAACAAGGTGCGGTTAGAAATCTATCCCGACAACGCCGGCGCGCCGGATGAATCCGGCGGACCCACGTTCGCCCTGTGGATACCCACCGACGGCGGCGCCGTCACCAGAACCTCGCTTGGCGCGGGCTTCTTTTTCCCACGATATCGGTACGACATGACCGGTCTCAACATTGCCCTTGGATCCGGGAGGTGGTGGATTGGCGTGGCCACCGCCGGCGTTGCTGGAAGCACCGGGCAGGCTTACTGGCTCACCAGTCATAAGCAAGGCGTCAGTGCGTTCTTCTTTGGCTCCGAGGCCTACACCCGCGCCCCGAGCAACGGCGTTCCTTCGTTCGTGGCATGGAGTACGCGCGTAGGCGGGCTTTTTTACGATATGAACCTCGAGGTTACGGCCTCGATTCTTATCGACTGCAACTGCAACGGCATTCCCGATGACCAGGACGTGCTCGCGGGCGATTGCAACGCGAACGGCATCCCCGATGAGTGTGAACCTGACTGCAACGCCAACGGTACGCCTGACGACTGCGACGTGATCCTTGCCGCCAGCCCGGACTGTCAGGGCAACGGTCGTCCCGACGAGTGTGACTTGGCCTATGGCTTCTCGGTCGATGTCAACGGCGATAATGTACCGGACGAATGTTGCCAGGTGATCACCACGCCGATCCGCGACCCGGGCGATCTCGACAAGTGCCGGTTCATCACCGTCCCGGCGGCTCCGGCAGGCCTGCGTGCGGTGCGCGTGCGTCTGGTGTCCTTGCATCATCCCAACCCGCCCTACACTGGCGGTGTTGCCCAGGACTTTTCTTCATTCGAGGGGCAGACGCGCTGGCTTGGTGCGCCCGTTCCGTACATCGAGTCCGCCAGCAGCGGAATTCCATTCGTGGTTTCGACGCTGCAATGCAACCCCTTCTACACTGATTGGAGCACAGTGGGCCTGGTTCACGTCAACGGTCGCGAAATCGTCCCGAGTTCAATTTACGACGTGCAATGGATTACCGACGGCTGTTTCGAAAGCTCCGAAATCAGCTACTCTGCGCCGCTATCCATTTCCACAACTCGTTGGGGCGACGTGGAAAGTCCTTTCAATCCGCCCTCGACGGATACCCAGCCTGACGTCGGCGATATTGCCGCCGTGGTCAGCAAATTCAGGAGTGCTCCGACCGCACCGATCAAGTCTCGGGCCCTGATATCGGGGGAGGTACCCGATCCCTTGCTTGATCTGAACTTCTCACATATTTCGGCGTGCGTTGATGCGTTCCGCGGCGCGGCCTACCCACATGCCGGCCCCGTAACGTGCCCGCCGTGATTGGCTCGCCGGATATTCTTTGGCACCCCGCTCCCTCATGCGAGAGGGGTGTGGGCAGCATCTGTCAAGCCGAATCGCTACGTTGTGCAAGCAAGGCCGGCAGTTGAGCCGTAAAGCGGGAACGAGGCAGAACCTCGTCCGCGCCGGCCTTCACGGCGAGATTCGCCAGGTCGGTATCCACGTGGGAGACGAATGCGAGCACGCGAACGCCGGGATGAGCTTTGGCAACGCGGACAGCGTCAAACGCCGCGGGGCCGGCGGTATTCAAGTCGATAATGAGGAGACGAATCGCGGACTGGTTCAGCCATATTGCCAGTTCGTTGACGTTTCGCACGACCATCGCGCCGATCCCAAGCGCTTGAGCGGTGGATTTGATCCTGGTCTCAAAGATCAAATCCCGGATCAAAACGACAACTTCGATCTCAGGTTGATGGTCCATGGCAAAATCCTTGCGGCCATTATAATCCAACCATGAGCAAAGTTGTCTTGTTGTTTCTGGTTTGTTTGGGCTGCGGGACCGGCGTGGTGCTGTCGGCCGTTCGTTTGCCGGGAATCTGGCTGATGGTTGGCGGGGCCGCGCTTTTGGGCTGGCTCACACAGTGGGAGCTGGTCGGCCTCACGGCACTCTTGTGGATCTGCGGTCTCGCGATTCTGGCGGAAGTTCTCGAATTCCTGATGTCCGCCATGATCACCCGCCGTGCGGGCGGCTCACGCAAGGCCGCCTGGGGAGCACTGATCGGCGGCTTCGTCGGCCTGCTTTTTCTTTCCATTCCCCTGCCAATCATTGGCAGCGTCATAGGGGCTTTGCTGGGCTGCTTTCTGGGCGCCGCAATCGGCGAGCTTTCCGTCCGCGGTTCGATCAAGCACGGCACGCGAGTGGGCGTTTCCGCGGCCATCGGATTTGCCCTCGGTACCGCCACCAAGGTCGCCCTCGCGTTCCTCATCTCCATCATCGCTGTGACGTCGGTGATCAATGCGAACTGGCCCGTCCGTGTTCAGCCGATTGTTGCCCCCGCGTTCCCGTAAACCCAAAAGCTGGTTCTATGATTTCTCTCCCGGACGATTCACGAATTAGGCCACTTCGTAAGATAGAAATTAGGGTTTTTTGGGAGAGGGGATCTCGGGCACGATGCTCATGTTGCTGGGACAGGGTCGGGCGCGGGTGAATTGCACTTCGATGACTTTCTCGACTTGATTGCCGACCACCTTGTACGTGGTCGCGACGCGGTGCTCGTCGTCCAGAAAACGGTCGATCACCTTATGTTGCAAGGGCTTTCCGTCCGTTCCGGTCGAAATCAGCGTGAAGGTCATGGTTCTGGATGCTTCGTCCCAGACGCCGGTCAGCGCGGTGGGGCCGCTTGTGGAAGCGTTGTCGAACCAGGCCCCCTCGTAGTGTTTTTCCACGGCATCCCAGGTCATCATGCCGATCGCACGGAACAGATTGCCTTCTTCGCCGGAGGTATACGTTCGTCGAAGGGACCGCCGATCCAACACCCAGGCGCCCTCCTCGATGCCTTTCGCCGAGCCGACCACGTCGCCGCGCGAATTGTAATGGGCTTCCGATACGTTCCATGGCCCCGCGAACCGGTCCAGAACCGCCAACTCCGGTGACGCAAATTCCGCCGTTTTTTCTTTGGAATCGTTCTGCTTTTTCGGCGTTTGCTCTTGCATGGCGCGGGCGACGTCTCCGGGCGCCAACCCGGTCAAAAGAAGTGCCGCACCAACAATATTGATGATTACCGCACGTCCCATCGAGGCACTCCAAAGTCAGCGTCCCGCCAGCGACCGGGCCTGTGCCACAATCTGCTCGAGACCCACTCCTACATACGCGAAAACCTCCTCGGCGGTTTTGGCGGATTTCGGAATTCGACCTGCCGTCATCGAAACAACGCGAATGTCGCCCTTTACAGCCGCAGCCTCGGCGATCTCGCTGCCAACGCCGCCCACATAATTGTCCTCGACGCACAAAATCATGCCCTTTGACTGGCGTGCGGCATTCAGGATGGGGCCGGCATCAAGCGGCAGAGTGTAGGCGTCGAACACGTTGCACGAAATCTTTTCTCGGGCAAGCTCTTCCGTGGCTGCCAGGACGTTGTGCAGAATATAACCGCTCCCCACCAGCGTCAGGTCGCCGCCTTTTCGAAGTTGCTTGCAGCCGCGCACTTCAAATTTCTCATCGAACGAATACAAAAACCGGGCGTCTGGCCGGTGCGTCCGCAGGTAGCACATGCCATCGATGTTGGCCATCAGCTCACAGAGCCGGTAGGCGCTCACTGCATCGGAGGGATGGAAAAGGTGACAAGCGACGTCACCGCGACCATTGTCCACGTGCGTCAGTGTGCGAACGTATCCCACGTCGCTGACGGCCATTTGCGAGGGCCCGTCTGCAGCGAGAGAAACGCCGCAGTGCGAGCCGACGAGCTTAATGTTCGCCCGACTAATCGCGGCCATGTCGATCTGGTCCGCAGCACGGGCCAGGAATTTTCCAAAACTCGATGCAAACGGAATCTGGCCGCCCGCCGCAAGCCCGGCCGCCGCGCTCACCATGTTCTGCTCGGCGATCTTGCATTCAAAAAAACGCGCCGCGAATTGTTTCGCAAAGCGATCTGCGTAGGTGGAATTACTCACATCCGCGTCAAGGCTCACAATGCGCGTGTCCGCGTGTCCCAAGGCTGCCAGGGCCACCCCGTACGCCCCGCGCGTCGAGTATTTCTTTTTTTCCAAAGCAGCCTGTAAACCCTCGCGTTTCATCGCTTCCTCAAAGGTCGGCAGTGAAATCTCGCGGTGCTTCGCCTGAGCGGGCACTTTTACCGGAGACGGGGGACCGGGAAGTGTGCCAACCGGTCCCGAAGAAAGTCGCGCGCCGGTAGCCTCCAATTGGTCCGTCGCCTGTTGCAGCTCCGAATCGGCCAGCGGCTTGCCGTGATAATTTTTCCCTACCATCAGGTCCACTCCCCAGCCCTTGACTGTGGTGGCCACGATCGCAGCGGGTTGGTGGGTGGTTTCTGCATGGTCGAACGCGGATGCGAGCGAACGGGGATCATGCCCGTCCGCGCGAAACACCTTCCACTGAAATGCGGTGAGCTTGGCCGCCAGGGCATCGGCGGATTGCTGCGCCGAGGTCGGCCCAGCCTGTCCATGGCCGTTGCAACTGAATACCGCACAGAGCTTGCTCAGATGGTGATCGACGACAAAGTCTGCCGCCTCCCACACCTGCCCTTCGCGTGCTTCGCCGTCGCCAACGATGCAATAAATCCGCTTGTCAATGCAATCCAACCGCGCCGCCGCCGCCAGACCCGCCGCCACCGAAAGTCCCTGCCCCAGCGAGCCAGTGGCCGCATCAAAAAATGGAAATCCTTCCGCCGGATTTGGATGGCCGTCCAGCACGCTGGCTAGCTCGCGAAATGTCTCTAAATCTTCGATGGTCAGCGATCGCGCGTCCGATTTGTTCTTTCCTACCACGCCTCCCAGGTCGGCATACGCGGCGTATACAATCGGCACCGCGTGGCCAACCGAAAGCACCAGCCGATCGTTTCCGGGATTCCAGGGGTCGCGGAGGTCGTAACGCATGCGTCGGTACATCAGTTCGACAACGATATGACTCAGCGCCAGCGCGCTCGACGGATGTCCTGAACCCGCGGCCGCCGTCATTTTGAGCGAGAGCTTTCCAAGCTCGACGGCTTTGGCATGAATCGCGTTAATCTCTGCTGGCGAAGTCCCTTTTTTCGTTTCGGGTGTCATGGTCGTAATTGTCAAATCTGCCTCCATTCGAGCGCGGTCTACGCCTCGCAGCAGAAGATACACCCTTCCCCGCCCGCTTCAAGCAAAAAAAGGTCGCGTAGCTTATTCGCCTGTGAAATTCGGCTTGCGCTTTTCGAGAAAGGCCGCCACGCCTTCGCGGTGGTCGTGAGTCTGCCCGGCCGTGGTCTGCAACATGGCCTCATAGTCGAGCTGATCGTCCAACTCCACCGACCACGCACGGTTCATCGCCCGTTTGGTCAGGCCAATCGCACGAGGCGGCAAAGCTGCCAACTGCTGGGCAAGCTTCTGCGTCTCCGCACCAAGCTCAGCATCGGGCACGACCCGGTTCACCAGACCGATCTGCAACGCCTCGTCCGCTTTGACCTTGCGGCCCGTGACAGCCATTTCAAGGGCGCGGGAGGCGCCCACCAGCCGAGGCAGGAAAAACGTACTCCCCGAGTCCGGTACGAGGCCGACATGAACGAACGCTTCGATAAAGCTCGCCGATTCGCCGGCGATGCGCAGATCGCACGCCAGCGCCAGACTGCACCCCGCCCCGGCGGCCACGCCGTTGACCGCCGCGATCACCGGTTTCTCCATGCTGCGGATTTTGCTGATCAGCGGGTTGTAGCGATCGCGAATATGGCTCCCCAGCTCAATCGGTGCGTCGCCTTTATACCGATCGGCCACGTCTGCCAAATCCTGCCCCGCCGAAAACCCTCGTCCCGCGCCGGTAATCACCACGCATCGAATAGCCTTATCCTTCTCCGCGTCCCGCACGGCTTTCCCCAGCGCTGCAAGCAGATTATTGTTAAACGAATTGAGCACGTCGGGCCGGTTCAGCCGAAGCGTGCGTATGCCTCCTTCGTTTTCAATCAACAAGGTTGTTTCGGGCACGCCTAGTCTCCCATTAACTCACCCATCAACAATTGTGCCGATTGTCGCATTCACCCGACACAATGCAAATTGCCGTCACGGATTCCTCGACTGACTTCAGAGGCTGCCAACCAATGTTGTCCGTACAAGGGGTAAGGAGTATGATTAGCCAATTCATGATGGAGAACCTTGCCGACTCCCTGCGGACGTTTTCTTCCGAATTCAATACGCGTTTCGATCGCTATCTTGCGGCAAGCGACGTGCCGGACGAGCTACTTCAGGCCGTTCGGTATTCGGCATTGGCGCCAGGAAAGCGGATTCGGCCCTATCTGGTGATTCGTTGTTGCGAGTTGGTCGGCGGCAAGCGCGAGGATGCGTGGGCGACAGCCGCAGCCGTGGAATGCATCCATGCGTTCAGTCTGGTCCACGACGATCTCCCGGCGCTGGACAACGACGATTTGCGGCGGGGGAGGCCCACGACCCATCGTCAATTCGGCGAGGCGATGGCCATCCTGGCCGGCGACGCGTTGGTGATGATGGCATTCGAGATGATAGCAAATCACATCTCGGATGCAGCATGTGCAAAAGCCGTGACTCTGGAGTTGGCCCGAAGCGCTGGGTGGTCCGGTATGATCGGCGGTCAAGCGGTGGATATTACGGGCAATCAGTCGCCCCCGTCCATCGAACTTGCCCGGTATATCCACGATCGCAAAACGGCGAGTCTGTTTTCGGGATCCTGCCGCATCGGCGCGATCGCAGGAGGAGGGCCGGAACAATCCGCTGCAACGCTTGGCCGGTATGGAATGCACTTGGGTCGCGCGTTTCAGATAGCCGATGATTTATTGGACGTGATGTCGAACGCTAAAACGCTGGGGAAGTCAGCCGGAAAAGACGCCGTCGCAGGAAAACAATCCTTCCCCGCGTGCGTAGGAGTGGAAGCCAGCAGGGCGGAAATCGATCGGTCCGTGGAGATGGCAGCCGAAGAACTGCGTCAGTTTGGGACAATTGCGGATGATTTGCGAGCTTTGGCTCGTTATGCAGGTTCTCGAAATTATTGAAAATGCAGTAACTGCTGGTACGACCCGAAAGCGATACAATCTTTTGTGCGCTCTATGGGGCGCCGATTGACTAAACCAAAGCTCGGGAGGCTTCAAAAACACGATGGCCTTGCTCGAAAACGTTTATAGTCCTGCCGACGTGCGGGCGCTGGCGATCGAGCAGCTTCCGACACTGGCGGAGGAGATCCGCAATCGCGTCATTGAAGTGGTGGGTAAGAACGGCGGACATCTCACCAGCAACCTCGGCGTGACCGAACTGACCATCGCATTGCACCGGGTCTTCGATTTCTCGAAGGATCGGCTGCTTTTTGACGTTGGCCATCAGTGCTATCCGCACAAGCTGATCACCGGCCGTAACGAACGATTCGAGACCCTGCGAAAGTCGGGCGGCGTCAGCGGCTTTCCGAACATTATCGAAAGCGAATACGACCTTTTCAACGTGGGGCACGCCGGCACGGCGATCGCGACGGGAGTAGGCATGGCCCGCGCTGACCAGATGCTGGGTCGCAACACAAGTGTGGTGGCCGTCGTGGGCGACGCGAGCATCGTCAACGGCGTGGCCTTTGAAGGGTTGAACCAGGCGGGGACTCTGCGGCGTCAGTTCCTCGTGGTGCTCAACGATAACGAATGGGGCATTTCCCCGACCCAAGGAGCGATGGCGGAATACCTCGGCAAGTTCCGGGCCAGCAATTTTTACGAGGAAATGAAGGCGGCCACCAAGAGGCTGCTGCCGAAGCTGCCGCTTCTGGGCAAGCCGGTGTTCGACATGATCGCGCACCTCAAGGAAGGCATCAAAGCGACCGTTACGCCGGGCAACATGTTCGAGGCGATGAACCTGCAATACGTGGGTCCGGTGGACGGTCACGATATCCCGCATCTGATTGACGTATTGGAAATGCTCAAGCGGGCACACCATCCTGTGTTGCTGCACGTGCATACGGTGAAAGGTAGGGGATGCGACTGGGCGACGGCCGAACCCGGCAAGTATCACAGCCCCAAGCCGTTCGCTGTGGAGGACGGCAAAGTCACGGTTCAGCGCGGTTCAGGGAAGAGCTGGACAACTGCCTTCGTCGATCAGTTGATCGCCGAAGCGGAGAATGACGACCGCATTTATGCGATGACCGCGGGAATGCTCGACGGCACAGGACTCAACAAATTCGCGGATCGATTTCCGGAGCGCTGCCGCGACATCGGTATCGCGGAGAGCTGCACCGTAGACATCGCGGCGGGGTTGGCGAAAGCCGGCATGAGACCTGTCGTGGCGGTCTATTCCACATTTCTACAGCGAGCATTCGACCAGGTGTTTCAGGAGGTCGTATTGCAGGGACTGCCGGTCATGTTCTGCCTGGATCGGGCGGGACTCGTCGGCGGCGATGGGCCGGTGCATCACGGCTTTCTCGACATTGCGTATTTGCGGGGGTTTCCGGGGATGGTGCTGATGGCGCCGATGGACGAGGCGGAACTCAGCGCGGCGCTCGAGTTTGGTTTGAACTTGAATGTGCCGTCGGCGATCCGCTACCCCCGCGACACAGTTCCGGAGCTATTGTCTGAATGCCCGCGTTTTGCGCTGGGCTTTTCGCGACGCCTGCGCGAGGGCGATGCGGCTACGATTCTGTGCTACGGAGTGACGACACACCACGCATTGGCGGCGGCAGAGATCCTTTCCGATAGTGGCATCGAAGTGGCCGTGGTCAATGCTCGATTCGCCAAGCCGATCGACAAAGAAATGGTCCGCCGCGCCTTCTCTACCGCCTCTCTCTCTCAGGGAGAGGGCCGGGGTAAGGGTCAAGACGCTGCGCGCTGCGCGCCAGTAATCACCGTCGAGGACCATTCCGTGAGTGGCGGATTCGGCTCGGCCGTGCTGGAGACGGCACAGGAGTTGGGCTTGACGAGCGACCGCTTCGTGCGATTGGGCATGCCGGCGGATCGGTTCGTTGCTCATGGCTCGCGGGCGTCGCAGTTGGCGGAGTGCGGAATTGACGCGACGGGTATCGCNNGTGCAGCGTCTGGTCGAGGGGGAACAAGTGTTCGTCCGCCTCGGAGTAAGGTTTGAGAAGGCTGTCGTACGCAGCTAAAATGGTAATACAAGTCATGATCTCGGAGCGACCTCTTGACGAAATCTCCCGGCAACTGACGCATTTTCTTCTTGGATAATCCGCACAAACCCAACGCGGCCAGGGTGCTTGACGAACTTCGCGCTGACGCCGCGCCGCTGTCGACGTGCAGATCGAGAATGGCGGGGTGAGACTTTCCATTCCCGCGATTGCAGACTGCGTGATTCAGACCGTCAGGCGCCCACGATAACAGACGCCGTCGCCGTTGAACCCCGGTCCGAAAACGCGCCAACCACATCGGAGGAGAACCTTATATTGCAGCCCTTGGGAGGGAGAGGGGCTTTCAGGGAGAAACTCTAGAATGGGTTCTGCCAGTGGGATTGGTGGGCGGAGAGGTCGTCGAGGTCCAAGTCAGAGTCGTTGTCGAGATCGAAGCGGCTCAGGCATAGTTCGGTGGGTGAAAATCCCACGGGGTCGGCGGCGCTGTAGCAGCGGGTGAAGGCGGCGAAGTCGCGGAGGTCGCGGTCGGCGTCGCCGTCGTAGTCTCCGGGTAGACAGCCGTCGCGGCACCGCGAATCGGGACAGGGATTCCCTTCGCAGAAGCCGGGCTCACCGCAAAACGGAGTGCCCCCCTGCGAAAGGCAGAGGGTTCGCGGTAACGGGAAGCAATTATTGGAGATTTGGCAGTCGACTTGTTCAGGGGGCGAGCAAGCGCCAAGCGGTGTGGTGAGCGGACATTGATCGATGCAGTCGGAGAACCCATCGGCGTCGGAGTCCTGCGTGGTTTCGCATTCGTCGGGGATGCCGTCTTCGTCGCAGTCGGGGTCGCACTCATCGGGTACGGCGTTGGTATTGCAGTCGCTGCTGGAGTGGCCGACGTCGCAACTGTCCGGGACACCGTTGTTGTTGCAGTCGGTTTCACATTCGTCGGGGAGGCCGTTGGCGTTGCAGTCGGCGCTTTGACCGCAGGGTGGGGGACACGTTGCCGCGGCGCAGTTCACGTCGCAAGTGTCGAGACGGTCATTGGCGTTGCAGTCCATGAAGGCGAGAGCCGGACCGATGGTTTGGAATTCGACTTGCGATGGCGTGCCGGGTTTGAAGAGGCCGAGTATGGCGGTGGTGGGGGAGGGGCCTACGTTGGCATCGAATCGGAAGTTGTACATTGTGCTCCAGCGCAGAGCGTTGGCATGTTCATTGTTCGAAAAGTTTTCCGTGGACCAGACGACGGTATCGTTGATCTGGTTGACCGCCCAGTTCGTGCCGACCTGCAGTTCGCCGCTGTGGTAATCCACGTCGTGAAAGTCCACGTTTTGGATACGAGCACCGGTGGGGAACGGGATGCGAAACCACTGGCCGGCGCGGTCGGAGTTCAGGTTTTCGACGGCGTATTCGTAGTGCCACATGCCACCGCCGATGCTGGTTGCCTTGGCGGAGACGATGAAGAGGCCTTCGTTGGGAACGCGCACGAGGGTGACGGTTACCGAAGCGTCGGCGTCCTGCCACGCAAGGACAGCGGGCTTGGTCTGGCCACGGTTGAGGGCGGGAGAGGTAATGGTCATGGTGTAGGTGCCGGTGCCGGGGTCTGACAGCATGACGCGGGCAAAGGTGGCGTTGTTGTCGGCGTTGCCCGCGGCGGCGTCGCCGGGGTGGATGTAGTGTGCCTCCACGAAGTAGGTCGCGCCGGGGTTCAGGGCCGGATCGAGGTCGGAGTGGTGAACCTGGATGCGCTGGGCGATGGTTCCTTCGTTGTAGAAGGACGTCGATGGATAGGGGAAATAGCCGGTGAAGGCGTTGACTTCAAACGCGCGGGTGGTGCGAACGCGGTCGCCGTTGATGCCGGCGCTGTTGGCGTCGGTGCATCCGGGGCGGAGCTCGGGGCCGAATACGTTGGGATTCGTGCACTCGAGTCCGCAGGTGCCGGGTTCGTTGGAGGCCGGGTAGACGTGCTTGACCCACGAGGTGCCGATCTGCTCGAAGCGGCCTGCTTTGAGTCGGAACATTCCCTGACGCAGGACAAAGTGTTGATTGTCGATTTCGGAGAGCGGGATCGTTGTGTCGCCGGCGTTACAGCAAATGGTCCCGATGGAAAAGGCGTCGATGGGCTGCGTATCGCCCGGCGGAGTCTCGCTGTCGTAGTTGAGGACGCCGGGGATGGCGGTGACGATTACGTCCTGGCCGGGCGAGGCGTTGCCGGCCTCTTCGGAAAGGCACAATGCAGGTGACGCCAGGCCAATGATGGCGCAGGCAAAATGCGCGAGCCAAGAATGCGAATGAATACTGCGGATCACCCCTTTTCCCCCTCGGTTTGGAACCGATGGATGACTATAGCGAAATGTGATGGTGGAATCAAAACGTTCGCGGACTATGGCTGCAGGGCGGCGAAAAAGCTGTGGTTATTGGTTAGGAGCACGGTTGCGCGCCGTCTACGGCGTGGTGCTTGGGCAGGGCTCAAGTGTGCGGTCATTTTGGAGTGGACAACCGTTGGCACTGATGAACAAATCAATTTCGGCAAGGATGTCCGCCGGCGCGCAGCCGGCCTACTACCTGCTTCACGATGGATTCGTGGGCGTCGCGATCTGCGACAGGGGAGCCCTGCCCTACGGTAAGGGCGAGTTCACCGGCCATCAGAGGGTCGCTGCGCATGGCGGCGCTGAGGGCCAGATTGATGAGAGGTTGAGCGAATTTGGCCGCTTCCCCGCCGTTTCGCCAGAACTCTGCGAGCCGCACCCAGATGGGCTTGATCCGCGTCCAGGCGGCGCCGGCGAAACGATGGTGGAGTTGCTGGTACGCACCCTCGCGAAATTCCCGGCGAATGTCACCTTCCACGCCGACATGCGATCCTTGGAACGAGCGGAAAACGAGATCGAATATCGCCGTGGTCTCGGTTTGCGGGATAGCGTCAATGGAGTTGAACCATTCGGCGACCCGTTCGCGAGCGGGCGCGGAGCAGTCCTCGTACTTACGCGAAGTTCGACGCGCCAAGCCGGACAAGTCGCCGGCCTGCCAGTGCCGATCCACGAAGGACAGCCAATGCGACGTCACCGGCGACGGAGAACTCTTGGATCCGACAAAGCTGATGCCCTGTGCCGCAACCCGCCCTTTCACCGCACTTTTCTCGTCACGAAGCAAATACAGAGTGTGTCCGCGACCCGCCGAGAAACGAAGGCCGGCCGCGAAGGAAACCTCGAATCGCATAGGCGCTGGAATAGAAAGAAGGAGCGCTTCGGCCCAGGTCAACCAGTCCTTTGGGAGGTCCACCACCATTGGTTTTCCTTCCAAGAGCTGCTGTACCGCAGATAGACGCACAGCGGGCGGAAGAAGGGCAGTGCATTCCGCGCCGATTCGATTGTGCGCAGCACTGTCCACGCGGATTTCGAGCGAAGGGATGACGCCGCCCGGAGGCAGCTTTTGAATGTCAATCGCGGAAACCCGCATGGAGCGAACAAAATGGAACGGATTGAATCCGCAGGCGTCGAAGTCTTCTGCGCTCACGATGAAATTGTGGGTATAGACGCGTTGGCCGCCGCGACCGCTGTGCTCCGCGCCGGCATGGCGGCTCAACGCGACACAAAACCGGCCGCCGGGAAGTGCGTAAAATGCGGCTCCAGCGGGCGATGCATCAGCGTCGCTCGGAGTGCAAAGCGACTCGTGCGAAGGAGAGCAGCGGGTGATCTTCTGTTTCTCTTCGGCACGCAGCCCTTTGCTGGCGGCCACGATGCGGTAGCCTTCGCCGGTGGGGCTGCGCAAGGAGGTGAAGATCGCCTGTTCGCAGACGATGGCCAACGTGCTCATGGCTATTTCCGCTTCCGATTGCCTTGAAGCTTGTTGAGCACCCATTCGAAGGGTTCGAGCACGCCGCGCGGAGCAATATGCAACGGATAAGAGACCACGTTGTCGGATTCGTCGGTCCCGTAGGCGAGAGCCCCTACCACACTGGTTGCGAAGAATTCGTAATTGGCAAATCGGCTTTCGCACATGTTCCATAGGCGGTTGAGGTTGCTTTGGGCGAATGCACGCGGATCGTCGAACACTTCAGGGCAGTAGTCCCCCTTGGACAAGACGACGGCCACCGGTGTGGTGAGCTTCTTATTCGACTTCATGGACATCACGCCGTCGAGATAACTCATCAGTTTGAGTGCGAAGAAGTCGGGTTGTGGCGATCCGGCTGCGGCCAGTGCCCCATCGACCAGTAGAATCGCGCCCGCGCTTTTCTCCAGCAGCGAGCGGACCACTTGAAAGGTTTTGGGATTGGCGACCTCGGCGGCGATTGCCTCACCGGCCATATCCGGCATGACCAGGTCGTAAATGTCACTCGCCTTCGTGCGGCGTTTCACCTGATAATAAGCCCAATGCCAGTCGTCTACCTCCACGGCGGTCTTCGGCGGAAATAGACGCATGCTGATGTGGCTGACCACAGAGTGCTGGAGGTTGACCGAGTAGGCTCCTTTGGGAACCGACTCGAAGTCCTCGGCCCGGTTGGAGAGCATGTCCAGCAACATGCCCAAGTACACGGTTTTGCCGACGTTGCTGTCGCCCATGACGGTCACGATGCAGGGATCGCGGTCCTGGGTGACGGCCTCGTGAATCAGTGCCATAGGCGCTCCGCACGTCGCGCACACCAGGGCCTCCATCGTGTTTTTCTGTTCGCAGATCAGGCACGGAAGCGTGGTCGCGCTCCGGGTTAATGTCGCAGTGGCCATGAATTACTCCTAAAAGGGACGTCAACCGCCATTGATCCACGTCGCATCGCTTAGCTTCATTGCGCAACGGAATCCGGTATTGGGGGTCCGGGCCAGGGCGAGTTGTCCGGTTCGAAAATGGCTGGTGGCCTGGAACTCGAAATAGGTGTCGTACGCCCCGCCGCGGACGACGTGCATGGGCATCTCGCCTACGACGGGGCGGTTGTTGGAATCGGTGACGGCATACTCGGTGTCCGTCCACTCCCATACGTTTCCGACGAGCTGGAGCACGTGGTTGGGTGCCGTTCCGTTCGGGAACGCGGAAACCGGGACGGTGCCGCCGATGCGTGATCCCCAGATATTGCAGCGCTTCTTGTCCATTGCGTCGCCCCAGGGGAACCGGCGCATGAGGTTGGTCGAGCTGTGCAAGTGCCATGAGGCGGCCATCTGCCACTCCGCTTCGGTGGGCAGGCGCTGGCCGATCCAAAGCGTATAGGCCTGGGCTTCATACCAACTGATGCCGACGACGGGATGCTCGGAGAGGCGTACATCGTGTCGGCTTTGGCGCCAATAGCGCGGCCCGGGCTGCCCGGTGAGGTCCTTGAGTTCGATCAGATGCGGCCAGATTTCCTCCGGCCAGTATTCGAGCATGTCATAGCCGCCGGCATCGACAAAATGTTGGAATCGCTTGTTGGTGACGCAGTGGACGTCAAACAGGTACGAGGATACGCCAATCTCCTCTTCCGGGTCTCCCGGCTGGGCGGCGAGCGTCTGTGCGATGGAGACGGTTCCTGCGGGGACGAGGGCCATCCGCTGTTCCAACTCGTTGAATACTTCTTGCAGGACGGAGTTGTATCCCGGCTGGCTCTTCCATCCGCCTTTGTCCTGAAGAATCGCACAGTAGCGTCCCTGTTGGAATGCGCGTTTGAGCGGATCGCTATCGAGACTCACCTGTGGTGCGGGCTGCATCGACTCGAAGGTGGGAGGCAGTCCGGTGCCATGATAATTGCGTTCCCGCGTTGGTTTTGCGGCTGTTTTCGTGCGAGAAAAGAGCTTTAACATTTCTTCGTTCCTTCCGTTGCGATCCCCGTGGCGAAGCGAAAGAGGCTAGACTCCGATGGCCCGCCGTTTGGCGTCGCGGCGGAGCTTGCGATATTGATCGACGCCGCCCACGGCGGCCGGCTTGGGTCCCCACCCATTGCCATCGGGCGTCAGTTCCAAAACGGCGGGCATCGGCTCC
>CXWL01000563.1_pt2 | contig 49132 bp, 37 predicted proteins | sample 590931 | NCBI WGS metagenome assembly CXWL01 (sample SAMEA3498368, study PRJEB10139) | groundwater metagenome | biome: water well; material: biofilm material | place: Germany | collected 2015-04-27 | reverse complement strand
AGCGGATGGCGGATGGTGCAAACCGCCCCCCCGCCGGGACGATCCTCCAAGGTGACTTCGCCGCCCAGGTTGCGCATCGCGTGGCGGGCGATCGTGAGACCCATGCCGACCCCGACGGTGTGCTTCGTGCTGGTGAAGGGTTCGAAGGCGTGCTCCTTGATCTCGGGGTCGAGGCCGCGGCCGCGATCCTCGATATGCAAGAGGGCGAAGCGACCCTCCTCGGGGCGATCGACGACCTCGGTGCGGATGTGGATCGAGCGCTTGTCGTCGGGCTCGTCGTGGTAGCTTTCCCAAGCGTTGATGAGCAACTTGGACAGTGTGTCCTCGAACACCTCGACGTTGGTGTCGATCAGCACCTCGGCGGTGGCATGCTGGATGGTGATGGGGTGGTCGATCTTGTATTCGATCTGGTAGCGGCGGATGCCGCTGTCGATCATGCGGGAGAGGCTGGCGCGGATGAGCGGCGGACGGTTCTTCACCACGAGGCCGGTGAGCTGCTTGATGATGCCGACGATGCGGCTGACGGCGTCATCAAGGTGCTGGGCGTTTTTCTTCACCAGCTCGGGTTTCTCGTGGTAGGCCTTGATGAGGTCCACGTAGCCGATGACGACGCCGAGAAGGTTGTTCAGGTTGTGCGCGATGCCCTGGGTGACGGCGCCGATGGTGGCGGCGCGGCGGGTTTCGCCGAGGCGGGTCTGCAGTTCGATGAGTTCGCGGTTGATCGAAACGAAGCGGAGCTGGGTTTGGACCCGGGCGAGGGTCTCATCGAGGTCGATGGGCTTGGTGATGTAATCCACGGCCCCGACACCCAGGCCCTCGATCTTGCCCTCCTTGGAGGTGCGGGCGGTGATGAAGATGACCGGAATGGCCTTGGTCTCGGGGCTGGCCTGGAGGCGCTGGCAGACCTCGATGCCATCCATCTCGGGCATCATCACGTCCAGCAGGATGAGGTCGGGTCGGTCGGATTTGACCAGGTCCAGCGCCTCGCGGCCGGAATAGGAGGTGACCACGACCATGCCTTCGCGCTCCAGCTTGCGTTTGAGCAGCTGAACATTGATCGGTTGGTCGTCGACAACGAGAATCTTGGGTGCGGCCATGCGGTGCGGTAAGGCAGCGAAAGGGGTTTGCCGCCGGCTGGCAAGGTTCCGTTAAAAGAGAAAGCCCTGGCTACGGCCGGGGGTAAGGCAGGTTCTGGCGGCGGGCCTTGACGGTGTTCTGCATGAGCAGGGCGACGGTCATGGGACCGACGCCGCCCGGCACCGGGGTGATCTTGCTGCAGAGGGGCGCGACCGTGGGGAAATGAACGTCACCGGTGAGCCGGTAGCCGGTCTTCTTGGTGGAGTCGGCGACGCGGTTGACCCCGACGTCGATGACGACGGCCCCGGGCTTGACCATGTCGGCGGTGACAAACCCGGCCTTGCCGATGGCGGCGATCAGCACATCGGCCTGGCGGGTGAAGGCGGGGAGGTTGGCGGTCTGAGAATGGCAGATCGTGACGGTGGCATTGGCCCAGGCCTTGCGCTGCAGGGCCAGCAGGGCGGTCGGCTTGCCGACAATCAGGCTGCGGCCGAGGACGACCACGTGCCGGCCGGAAAGGGACACGCCGGAGCGCTGGAGGAGTTGCATGATGCCGGCGGGCGTGCAGGCGACGAACCCCGTCTCGTCTTCTTGCGCCAGCTTGCCGAGGTTCAGGGTGTGGAAGCCGTCAACGTCCTTGTGCGCGGCGATGCGGCGGAAGACGGCGATCTCGTTGAGGTGTTTGGGCAGCGGCGATTGGACGAGGATGCCATCAACTTCCGGATCGGTGTTGAGCCCATCGATGAGCGCGAACATCTCGTCCTGGGAAATGGTGACCGGCGGGAAGATGAGGCGGCTGGCAATGCCAATATCGGCGGAGGTCTTTTCCTTTTTCTTCACGTAGGAGATGGAGGCCGGATCCTCGCCGACGCGCACGAGGGCCAGGCAGGGCGGCCGGCCCGGGAGAGCGGCGACCTGGACCTTGAGCTCGGCGATGATGTCCGCCGCGATTTTGTTACCGTCGATCAGTTCCATGGAGAAAAGAAAAGGCCGGCGCAGGGCCGGCCGGGGCTGGCGGGATTATTTCTTCAGCGCCATGGATTCGGCGGCGATGACGAGATCCTTGCCGTCAACGGTGTTGCGGACGGTGCCGGTGATGGTGACCTCGCGTTCGACAAAGGTTTCCATCTTGTCCGTGAGCAACAGGCGCCGGGTGTCCACATAGGCGAAGCGGCGGCCGGTGGAGTCGGTAAGCTGGTAATCGTAGAGCGGGTTGGGATTGAAGAGGGGACGCCGGGCGAGGACAAGGGTGCCGGCGAACAGGCGGGGCGTGTCCGCCGTGTGGGTCGAGAGCGGGACCGGGCGGCCGACCGCGGTCACCGGGCCGGCGGGGAGCGGCGCGGCGGTGACAGGCAGCATGGGTTTGGCGTCAGCAGAAACATTGGCGGTCTCACCGACGGCGATGAAGCCCTGCAGTTTTTTCTCAAGGCGGACTTGAACCCAGTCGCCGCCGGCCAGGCCGATAACCTCGGACTTGTCGCCGGTGGCGGCCACGGCGAGGAGCTGGGCGTCCTTGCGCGGGGCGGCGTAAATGTGACCGCCCTCGCGGACCTCGAGGCCCTTGGTGATGTCGCGGCTCTGGGCGTAGGCCTCGAAGGGGCCGTTGACCTCGATCCGGCGCCAGCCGGCCGGAGCCTCGCCGACAACGGTGACGGTGCTGCCGGCCTTGAGCCGGGTGAGGACAGGTGACTTCGGATCGGTCTGTACGAAGACGGCGGTGTCGGTCAGGAGCGTGTCGGCGGTGAGCGGTGCGACCAGGGCGAGGAGGAGAAGGGCGAGTTTAGTTTTCATCGTGAGTGGAAGGCGTCATCTCGCGGTAGTGCGGAGCAGGGACCACGAAGAGGGATTGGATTTCTTTGCTAGAAAGTTGTTTCACGCCGCGCAAAGGAATTCCTTTCAGGCGGAGGGAGCCGATCTGGTAGCGGCGGAGCCGGCGGACCTCGAAGCCGAGGGTGAGGAAGAGCTGGCGGATCTCGCGCTTCTTGCCGTGGTGCATGTGGACATCCAGCTCGGTGGAGCTGCGGTCGGCCTTGGGGTTGACGAGACTGGCGCGCTCCACCTTGAGATGTTCGCCTTCGATGACGACCCCGCGCAACAACTGGCGGAGCCGGCCGGCGGGGAAGGGGGCCTCGAGCGATACGTAGTAGCGCTTCACGACCAGATTAGATGGATGCATGAGCTTGTGGGCGAGGTCACCATCGGAGGTGAGAATCACGAGGCCCTCGCTGTCCTTGTCGAGCCGGCCGGCGCAGAAAAGCCGGAGCTTGGCCCACTCGCGCGGCAGCAGGTCGAAGATGGTGTGGTCGGCGTGCGGGTCGCTGTTGCTGCAGACGACGCCCCTTGGCTTGTGCATCACCAGGGCCAACTTGGGCTGGGCGCGCGACTTGAGCCCCTTGCCCCGCACGGTGACCTTGTCGGCGCCGGGCTCGACCTTCTGGCCCAGGACAGCCTTCTCCCCGTTCACATAAACCTCGCCCGCGACAATCAACGCCTCGGCCGCGCGGCGCGAGCAGACGCCGGTTTCGGCAATGAGTTTCTGGATGCGGACAGGTTCCATGCGAAGGGGATGAATGGCTGGCGCGACGGAACGGCGCAACGAGATTCCCCGGACGCAAACTGAGCTTGCCACGACATACCGCCACGGGAAGGTTTCCGACAGCTCATGCACGTCTCCAATCCGCCCTTCAATCTCTACACGAAAGACAATCCGCTGCCGGCCAAACTGCTGGAGAACCGCGTACTCAACAAGGACGGTTCGAGCAAGGACACCCGGCACCTGGTGATCGACATCGCCGGCAGCGGCCTGACCTACAAGGTCGGCGATTCACTCGGGGTTTATCCCTCGAACCGGCTGCAATTGGTCGAGGAGATAATCGACCTGCTGGGCGCCACGGGCAACGAGCCGGTCATGCTGCCGCGTCTGACCGCTCCCGTCAGCCTGCGCGATGCGCTCACGACCAAGCTTTCCCTCTCGGAGCCGACCAGGAAAATCCTCGAGACCCTCGCGGCGAAAACCCCCGATCAGGCGGAAAAGGCCCAACTCGCCGCGTTGCTTGCGCCGGAGGCCAAGGAGGCGCTGGAGCTCTTCCTCGGGCAGCGCGAATACCTCGACTTGCTGGAGGAATTCCCCGGCGCGAAGCTGACACCGCAGGAATTCATCGGTCACCTCCGCCGCCTGATGCCGCGCCTCTACTCCATCGCGTCCTCGCCCAAGATGTTCCCCGGCCAGGTGCACCTCACGGTCGCGCCGGTGCGTTACGAATCCAACGGGCGCCGGCGATACGGCGTGTGTTCAACCTATCTCGCGGACCGGGTGACGCGGCGTAAGACGCTGATCCCCGTTTTTGTCGCCGAGTCGCATTTCGGTCTGCCCGCCGATCCGGCCAAGGATGTCATCATGATCGGGCCGGGCACGGGCATCGCCCCGTTCCGGGCCTTCGTGCAGGAACGGGTGGTCACGAACGCGGCGGGCCGCAACTGGCTGTTCTTCGGCGACCAGCACGCCGCCACGGACTATCTTTACGGTGACGAGTGGAAAAAACTGCTGGCCGAAGGCAAGATGGCGCGGATCGATCTCGCGTTCTCCCGCGATCAGGCGAAGAAGGTTTACGTGCAGGACCGCATGCGCGAGGCCGCGGCGGAACTCTGGGCCTGGATCAAGGGCGGGGCCTATTTCTATGTTTGCGGTGACGCCCACCGCATGGCCAAGGACGTTGACCTCGCGTTGCACGATATCATCGCGCAGCAGGGCGGCATCGACGCCGCGGCGGCCGCCGATTACGTGAAGCAGATGAAGAAGGACCGGCGTTACCAGCGCGACGTGTATTGACAATATCGCGGGCTGTGGCGCTTTATGGCGGCCTTCTCATGAGCCTGACCTTCAACAATCGAACGGCCCTCGTCACCGGCGCCGGCCGGGGCATTGGCAAAGCAATCGCGGAACTGCTGGCGAGAAACGCGGTGACTGTCATCTGCGTGAGCAAATCCGCCGACAGTTGCGGCGCGACGGCGGCGGCCATCACGGCGGCGGGCGGCAAGGCCAAGGCCCTCGCCGTGGACGTGGCCGACGGTGCGGCCGTCACCAAGGCCAGCGCCGATCTGCTCGCCGAGTTCGGCCAGATCGACATTCTCGTCAACAATGCTGGCATCACGAAGGACGGCCTGCTGTTCCGCATGTCGGAAGACGATTGGAACGCGGTCATCACGACCAACCTCACCAGCTGTTATCACTGGACCAAGCACATTGGCCGTTCGATGACCCAGAAGCGCTGGGGCCGCATCGTGAACATCACCTCGGTGGTCGGCATCATGGGTAACGCCGGGCAGGCCAACTACTGCTCGGCCAAGGCCGGCCTGATCGGCTTCACCAAGGCCATCGCCAAGGAGTTTGCCGCGCGCAACGTGACCTCGAATGCCGTCGCCCCGGGCTTCATCAAAACCGACATGACGGCAGGATTGCCTCCGGAGGCTGCGGAAAAAATCACCTCGGTCATACCCCTGAAGCGCCTGGGTGAGGCGGCCGACATCGCCCACATGACTGCGTTTCTCTGCTCGGAGGAAGCAGGTTACATTACAGGCCAAGTTTTTACCGTTGACGGCGGCATGGTGATGTGATGCCTCTTCACAAGCGTTTTATACTAATTTTCCAACCTCATGGCTGACCAGAAAACCATCGAACAGCGCGTCAAAGAAATCATCGTTAACCAACTGAATGTTAACGAAGAGCAAATCACTCCGCAGGCATCATTCCTCGACGACCTTGGGGCTGACTCCCTCGACACGGTGGAGCTGATCATGGCGTTTGAGGAGGAGTTCAAGGAAGAGATCAAGGGTGAGATCCCTGAAACCGACGCCGAGAAGCTCCAGACCGTCGGCGATGTCACCACCTACATCCAAAACAAGGCGGGGAAGAAATAAATTTTGGCAATTGACCGAAGCGTTCTGCCGTCTGGCCTAGTGCTGGTCTGGTAGGGCGCTTTTTTATTTTCCACATAGATTTATCAGATGGACTCCACTTTAACTCATAAACGCGTCGTCGTCACCGGCATGGGCGTCGTGGCCTCCCTGGGCCACAACGTGAACGATTTCTGGGCCAACATCATCGCCGGCCAGTGCGGCATCGACAAGGTGACGCTGTTCGACGCCAAGGATTACAGCTGCCAGATCGGCGCCGAGGTGCGCGGCTGGGATCCGGCCCGGCACATGGACCCCAAGGAAGTCCGGCGCAACGACCGTTACACCCACTTCGGGTTCTGCGCATCCAGGCAGGCCATCGCCGACGCCAAACTCGACATGACCAAGGAGGACGCCGACCGCGTCGGCGTCATCATCGGTTCCGGCATCGGCGGCATGTGGACCATCGAGAACCAGCACAAGGTTCTCCTGGAACGCGGCCCGCGCAAGGTGTCACCCTTCATGATTCCCGCGCTCATCAGCAACATGTGCGGCGGGCTCGTGGCCATCGAACTGGGGGCGAGAGGCCCGAACTTTGGCGTGGTCAGCGCCTGTTCCACCGCCACTCACGCCATCGGCGAGTCGCTCCGCATGATCCGCCGGGGCGAAGCCGATGTCATGGTGTGCGGTGGCGCCGAGGCCGCCATTACGCCGCTGGCTTACGCCGGTTTCTGCTCCATGAAGGCCATGAGCACCAACAACGAGGCCCCGCAGAAGTCCAGCCGGCCTTTCGACGCGAACCGCGACGGATTTATCATGGCCGAGGGTTCGGCCATCCTGGTGATCGAGAGCTTGGAACACGCCCTGGCCCGGGGCGCACATATTTACTGCGAGCTGGCCGGCTACGCCGCCACCTGCGACGCCTACCATATCACTTCTCCGGATCCGGACGGCAAAGGGCTCTCGCAATCCATGATCAAATCGCTGGCCGACGCCAACATTGAGCCCCACCAGGTCGACTACATCAATGCGCACGGGACCTCGACCCCCTACAACGACAAGTTCGAAACCACCGCCATCAAGAAGGTCTTTGGTGACCACGCCCGCAAGGTCCACATCAGCTCCACCAAGTCGATGACGGGCCACCTCCTCGGTGCGGCGGGCAGCATCGAGGCGGTCATCAGCATCAAGGCGATCGAAACCGGCATCGTGCCTCCGACGATCAATTACGAAACCCCCGATCCCGACTGCGACCTCGACTATACGCCGAATGTCAGGCGCGAGGCGAAGATCAACGTGGTCCTGACGGATAATCTCGGCTTCGGCGGACACAACGCCGCGCTGGTCTTCCGCCGGCACTGACGCATGGAGGCGGCGCGCTTGCGCACCCCGTTGCGAGCACCCGTCCGGGTGCCGGATGAAACTTGCAACCGGCCAGAAGTCTCAGGCCCCGCGCATTGGATGGGCTGCGATTTTCGCCTTCGCGGTGATAATGGAGCCCTCCGGTTGCGGCTTGCCCGGAACTCAGGTAACAGCACAAACTGCCGGCACACACCCCCGGATGAGAATTCTCCTGCGATACCTTGCGGTCGCTGGCTGCCTGTTTTCCAGCCGGCCGGCCGTTGCCGCCGAGGAGCCAATGCCAGGTTCCGAGGAGGCCGTGGCGGCCGCCCTGGCCTGGCTCAGCCTGCTTGACGATGAAAAATATGCGGACAGCTGGAAGGAGGCAGCAACGCACTTCAAGACGATGGTGAGCGAAAAAAAATGGGTGAACGCCATGAACCAGGGACGCCAGCCCCTCGGTTCGGTCACAAAGCGCGAGTTCAAGGAGGCGAGCCTGGTGCATGAGCTGCCCCGCGCCCCCAAGGGCGACTATTGGGTGATACAGTTTGCGACCATGTTCGAAGGCTCGGAGGCGATCGAGACGGTGACGCCCATGCTCGACAAGGACGGCAAATGGCATGTGTCGGCCTACGCCATCAAGCCGGCGGCNNCTCCATCGCCGCGTGACTCAACCGCCAGCCAGAGTGTGGCTGCTCTTCACCACGCGCATTGTGCGGATGTTCGCCTACGGTATTCTGGGCGTCATCCTCGTGCTTTATCTGGCCGCCAGCGGTTTGAGCGAGGCCCGGATCGGCGTGCTATTGACGCTTACCTTTCTCGGGGATGCCGCGATCACACTCTGGTTGAGCACACGGGCCGACCGGTGGGGGCGGCGCCGGGTGCTGGTGGCTGGAGCGCTGCTGATGGCACTGGGCGGCGCGGTGCTGGCCTTGACCGGTGATTTTACCCTGCTGGTGTTGGGCGCCACCCTGGGGGTCATCAGTCCGACTGGTGGCGAGGTCGGGCCGTTTCTCGCGATCGAGCAGGCCTGTCTGGCCCAATTGACACCCGACCGCGACCGCACCCGCTGGTTCGCGTGGTATAACGTGGCCGGCTATGGTGCCACGGCACTGGGTGCGCTGGCCGGCGGATTTGCGGCGGAACATTTGCAACACCTCGGCTGGACCGCCCTGGCCAGTTACCGGCTGTTGCTCGGGTGCTACGGGCTGCTCGGCCTGGTCATCGGCGGGCTGAGCTGGCGACTGGGGCCGGAGGTGGAGGTGATGGTGGCCGCGGCAAAGGCGGGCAAATTCCTCGGCCTCGGCTCATCCCGCGCCACCGTCCTTAAACTCAGTGCGCTCTTCTCCCTGGATTCCTTCGCGGGCGGTTTCATCGTGCAAAGCTTCCTCGCTTACTGGCTGCACCAGCGTTTCGGGGCGGGCGAGGCCGCGTTGGGCGCGATTTTCTTTGGTGCGAACCTGTTGTCGGGCCTGTCGGCGCTGGCGGCGGTGCCGCTGGCCCGGCGCATCGGACTCGTGAACACCATGGTCTGGACGCACCTGCCCTCAAACATCCTGTTGATGGGTGTGCCCCTGATGCCGTCCTTCGGCTGGGCCGTGACGCTGCTGCTGCTGCGCCACACCATTTCGCAGATGGATGTGCCCACGCGGCAGTCCTATGTGAACGCGGTCGTGCCAGCCGAGGAAAGATCCGCGGCCAACGGCGTAACCGGCACGGCCCGGCAACTCGGCACAGCGCTGGCACCGCTGTTTGCGGGGCCGCTGCTGGGTGTGCCCGCGCTGGCGAGCGTGCCTTTCTTCGTGGCGGGGGGGCTGAAGATCGTCTACGATCTCACCCTCTGGCGTGGTTTTCGCGGCGTGAAGCCACCGGAGGAAAACGGCTGAAGCGGCGTCCGGAACTTCGGTCAAATTCCCCGTTGACGCGTCCTTCCGCCACCCCTTTAACTCGGCCCCTTTCGGACATGGCAAGTTAGCTCAGTTGGTAGAGCAGAGGACTGAAAATCCTTGTGTCCTCGGTTCGATTCCGAGACTTGCCACCACTTTCAGTGCCGGCAGCGGCGGCTGCGCCGCCCGCCGCATGGCGGCCGGTCTCGGAACCATGATGCCTCGGCCTTCGGCCTCGGGTTCTCGCTGCGCTCGGAGCCGGGACTTGCCACCACTTTCCGCCGCGCCCACCAGGTTGCGGCGGTTTTCTTCGGGCCGGCGCTGGGCTTTGCCGCTGGGCCCACAATAGTCCTTCTGGCGTAGCCGGGCGGGAGATTGTAGTTTGCCCGCGGCCTGAATTGTTGCGAGGGTGGGCGTCGAAACCAACTGCCCACCGCCGTGCCGCCCCCGAAAACACTGCTCGATTATTATCACGAATTTGCCCGGCAGGAAACCGAACTGCGGGAGGGCGGCGGAGCCGACGGCCAGGCCCGCCAACACAAGCTCGGGCGGCTGTTTGTGCGCGAAAGGATCGCGGCGCTGGCGGATCCACCAGCGGCGGGCTTTCTCGAACTCGGGCTCTGGGCCGCCCATGGCATGTATAAGGAATGGGGCAGCTTTCCCGGGGCGGGGGTGGTCACCGGCGTGGCCGATATCGGCGGTCATCCGTGCATGATTGTGGCCAATGACGCCACGGTGAAGGCGGGTGCCTTCGTGCCGATGACGTGCAAGAAGGTGCTGCGCGCACAGCGCATCGCCTTTGAATGCAATCTGCCGCTCGTTTACCTCGTGGATTCGGCGGGGGTGTTTCTGCCCATGCAGGATGAGATTTTCCCCGACGAGGACGATTTTGGCCGGATTTTCCGCAACAACGCCGTCATCTCCGCCGCAGGCATCCCCCAATATGCGGCGATCATGGGCAATTGCGTCGCGGGGGGCGCCTACCTGCCGGTGCTCTGTGACAAGATCCTCATGACCGAAGGCAGCGGGCTCTACCTCGCCGGGCCGCAATTGGTAAAGGCTGCGATCGGCCAGGAAATCGACCAAGAATCCCTCGGTGGGGCGACGATGCACGCCGAACTGTCCGGCACGGTGGATTTTCGCGAGAAGAACGACGAGGCCTGTCTGAAGCGCCTGCGCAGCCTGGTGTCCTTGCTGCCGGCGGACACCCCGGCGGCGTTGCCGCCGGCGATCGAGCCGGAGTTCCCGGCCACCAAGGTGCTTGATATTGTCTCGCTCGACGGCCGACGCGAATACGATGTGCGGGACCTGTTGCGCTGTCTCGTCGATGCCGGCTCGATGGACGAATACAAGGTCGATTACGGCAAGTCGATCGTGACCACCTTTGCCCGGCTGGGTGGCCGACCGGTCGGCATCGTGGCCAACCAACGGATGCGGGTGCAGTCGAAGGCGAACGGACTGCAGATGCCAGGCGTCATCTACGCCGACTCGGCCGACAAGGCCGCACGTTTCATCCTGGACTGCAACCAGACGCACCTGCCGCTGTTGTTCCTGCAGGATGTGTCGGGATTCATGGTCGGCCGGGACGCCGAGCAAAGCGGCATCATCCGCTCAGGGGCGAAGATGGTCAACGCCCTCAGCAATTCCACCGTGCCGAAAATCACCGTCATCACCGGCGGCTCCTACGGGGCGGGCAATTACGCCATGTGCGGCAAAGCCTTCGATCCCCGCTTCATCTTCGCCTGGCCGAATGCAAAGTATGCCGTGATGGGTGCGGCGCAGGCCAGTGATGTAGTCTACAACATTCTCGCCCGGGCGGCCAAGGACCGGCCGAAGGAGGAACTTGACCGGTTGCGCCAGCAGGTGAAGGAAAACTACGTGGCGCAGGCCGACATCCGTTACGCCGCCGCGCGCGGCTGGGTCGACGCCGTCATCCAGCCGCATGAGACGCGGTCGATGCTGCTGCGGGCGTATGCCCTGGCCACCCGACCGCCGGCCAAGGCTTCATTCCACACCGGCGTGCTCCAAGTCTAAGCCATGGCCTCCTCCCTTGTGCTGACCGAAATTGCCGGCCCCGGCATCACGCGCCTCACGCTCAACCGCGCCGAGAAACGCAATGCCCTGTCGGTCGAACTGATGCAGTCCCTGCTGGCCGCCCTGACGGCGGCGGAAAAGGATACCACGCAACGCGTGTTGATCCTCACGGGGGGCGGTCCGGTCTTTTGCGCGGGGCTGGATCTCGCCGAGGCGGCCGATCCCGGCCGGGCGCACCAGTCGGCCGGATTGATCGCCCAAATGCTGCAACGGCTGAGCGAGAGCCGGCTCGTCACCATCGCCGTGGTCCGCGGCGCGGCGATCGCCGGTGGCGCGGGTCTGATGTCGGCCTGCGATTTCGCCCTGGCGGAGGAGTCGGCCCAAATCGGCTACCCCGAGACCCGCCGCGGCCTGGTGGCGGCGTTGGTGATGACCTTTGTGCGGCGCCAGCTGCGCGAGCGTGATGCCCGGCGCATCCTGCTGACGGGCGAGACATTTTCCGCGCGCCATGCCGAATCCATCGGTTTGATCAACCGCGCCCTTGGCGGCGAACAGTTGATGCCGGCGGCATTGAAAATCGCCGCCGAAGTGATGCAGGGCGGTCCCGAGGCCGTCGGACGAACCAAGCAACTGCTGGCTCAGTTGTGGCCTTCGCCCCTGCCGGCCGACCTCGAGCGGGCGATGGGGACGCACCGGGCGATGCGTGAATCGGCCGAGATCCAGGAGGGCGTCGCCGCGTTTCGCGAAAAACGCCCGCCCAAGTGGGCCCCGGGCAAGTGAACCGGGGGTGGACCCCGCCTGCTTTTCCTTGGAATAGGGCGCCCACCGGCTGACTCTTATCCCCGCATGGCCAATGATTTGTTCAGCCAGCTGGTAGATGCGCATTACACGCCGCTCTTCCGCTTTGCCCAGAGCCTGACGAGAAATTCGTCGGACGCGGGCGACCTTACCCAGCAGACCTTCTTCATCTGGGCGAAACAGGGACATGCCTTGCGCGAGGCGGGCAAGGCCAAGTCGTGGCTTTTCACCACGCTCTATCGCGAATTTCTCCGGGGTCGCCGCCGGGCCGGACGGATCACGGCACTGGAGGATTTGGGGCCGGTCGAGTCCGACCCGCCCGCGCCCGAGGTGGATGTCGTCAACGGCATGGACGCGAGCCTGGTGGTGGAGGCCTTGCAGGACGTGGACGAAGTCTACCGGGCACCCTTGACGCTCTTTTATCTCCAGGAATTCTCCTACAAGGAAATCGCCGAAATGATCGAGGTGCCGATCGGCACCGTGATGTCGCGCCTGTCCCGCGGCAAGGCCCAGTTGCGCGCCGCCCTGGCTCGCAAGGAATCTGGCACGCCTGGCAAGGTCGTGCCCTTCAACGCTCCATCCGCGAGGAAACTATCATGAACAACGTCGAGGCAAAATTCATCCTGCAAGCCTATCGCCCCAACGGAGCGGACGCCGGAGACGCGATCTTCTGCGCCGCCCTCGATCAGGCCAAGCTCGACCCGGGTTTGGGGCGGTGGTTTGCCCAAGCCCAGGCCTTTGATAACGCGATCAGCGCCAGGCTCAGCCAGCTGCCAGCACCCGCGGGGCTGCGCGAGGCCATCCTCGCCGGCGGCCGGGCCACCACGCCGGACACGGCCCGGCGGAGTTGGTGGCGCCAACCCGCCTTTGCGGCGGCCGCCAGCTTCGCGGTGTTGGTTGCCGCCAGCGTGGCGTTCTGGCCGAAGCAGGCCGTGGCGGGCGATTTCACGGCATTCCTGCTCAACGACGCCAAGCACAGCGAGACCCATGGTGGAGAGGGAGAGAATAATTTCGCCCTCCAGTCCTATTTCACGAAGCCGGAAACCCATCTGGGTGGCCAGCCGCCGCTGGATTTCGAGCGGCAGCGGAGCACGGGCTGCCGATCCATCAAATATGGCGGCAAGGATGTCCTGGAGATCTGTTTCCAGCGCGACGGCGTGTGGTTCCATTGCTACATGGTGCGCAAGGCGGATTTCCCGGCGCTGGCGNNGGACACCCACCGGGAGAAAAACTGGAAGCGCTGGGGCCCCTATCTGGCCGAGCGGCAGTGGGGCACGGTGCGGGAGGATTACTCGACGGACGGTGAGGCTTGGAAATATTTCACCTTCGAGCAGGCCGAGAGCCGCGCCTACCGCTGGGGGGAGGACGGGCTGCTGGGCATCACGGACCGCGAGTGCCGGCTGTGCTTTGCCCTGGCCTTGTGGAACGGACGCGATCCGCGGCTCAAGGAACGGCTGTTCGGGCTCTCCGGGCCGGAGGGCAACCACGGCGAGGACGTGAAGGAGGCGTATTTTTATACGGCCAGCACGCCGACCCACAGCCATATGCGCGCCGTTTATCATTACCCGCAGGCCGAGTTTCCCTACGCCCAATTGCGCGCGGAAAACGGAAGGCGCGGCCGGCACGAGCCGGAATTCGAGCTGGAGGACACGGGGGTGTTTGCCGAGGACCGTTATTTCGAGGTGGCGGTCGAATACGCCAAGGGCGGGCCGAACGACATCCTGGTCGAGATTTCCGCGCGGAACTGCGGCCCGGAGCGGGCGCCGTTGCATTTGCTGCCGACGCTGTGGTTTCGCAACACCTGGTCATGGGGTTGCAAGCATGAGGGCAGCGACCTCAGGCCCCGGATGCAACAACTGGCGCCGGGCCATGTGCAGACGCACCATGAGTCGCTCGGCCGTTTTTTCTGGGAGATCGAGCCGGCGGCCGGCCGGCCCGATCCGCTGATCTTCACGGAGAACGAGACCAACACCGCCAGGCTTTTCGATACCGAAAATGCCGGCCCGTTCGTGAAGGATGCTTTTCACGACCATGTGGTGCGCGGCCGAGCCGACGCGGTGAATGCGCGGCGCACGGGCACCAAGGTCGCGGCGCACCGGGTGCTCGACCTCGCGGCCGGCGAGACGGCCGTCATGCGTCTGCGCCTCAGCGCCGAGGCGGAAGCACCGGGGCGACCCTTCGGCGAGGGGTTTGCGCAGGTCCTGGCGGCGCGCCGGGCCGAGGCGGAGGAGTTTTATGCGACCGTCCTGCCGGCCGGCGTGAGCGGGGAGGAGCGCACGGTGGCGCGGCAGGCCTTTGCCGGTTTGCTCTGGTCGAAGCAATTTTATCATTTTGTCGTGGCGGACTGGCTGGAGGGTGATGCGCGCCAGCCCCCGCCGCCCGCCGCGCGGCGCCAGGGCCGCAACAGCGACTGGCCGCACCTCTTCAACCGGGACATCCTCTCGATGCCCGACAAGTGGGAATATCCGTGGTTCGCGGCGTGGGATGTGGCGTTCCATATGATCCCGTTCGCGCGGATCGATCCGCATTTTGCCAAGGAGCAGCTGAACCTGTTTTTGCGCGAGTGGTATATGCACCCGAATGGCCAGATCCCGGCCTACGAGTGGAATTTCTCCGACGTGAACCCGCCGGTGCATGCCTGGGCTTGCTGGCGCGTCTACAAGATGACCGGCCCCCGCGGCGGCCGCGACCGGCTGTTCCTGTCGCGGGTGTTTCAGAAACTCGTGGTCAATTTCACCTGGTGGGTGAACCGCAAGGACCCGGGCGGCAAGCACCTGTTCTCGGGCGGCTTTCTCGGGCTCGATAACATCGGGGTGTTCGATCGCTCGAAACCGCTGCCGACGGGCGGACACCTCGAGCAGGCGGATGGCACGGCATGGATGGCATTTTATTGCAGCACGATGCTGGCCATGGCGCTTGAGCTGGCGGAGGGCGATCCGGCCTACGAGGACATCGCCTCCAAGTTCTTCGAGCATTTCGTGGCGATTGCCGACGCGATGAACAACCTCGGCGGCACCGGCCTGTGGCACGAAGAGGACGGATTCTACTATGACCAGCTCAAGATGGGCGGGCAATCGTTTCCGCTGCGGCTGCGCTCGATGGTGGGCATCATTCCGCTCTTCGCCGTGGAGTTCATCGAGGACGAGCGGTTGGACAAGCTGCCGGGATTCGCCAAACGCACGCGGTGGTTTCTGCAAAACCGGAAAGACCTGGCGGCGCACATTTCCTACCTGACGCAGGGCAAGTCGGCCGCCGGGCGCCGGCTGTTGGCCATACCATCCCGGGACCGGCTCCAGCGTGTGCTGCGCTATGTATTCGATGAGAGGGAGTTTCTCTCCCCGTATGGCGTGCGCTCATTGTCGCGCGTCTATCAGGAGCACCCCTTTGTGCTGCAGGCGGGCGGTCAGGAATACCGGGTGGATTACGTGCCAGGTGAATCGGACTCAGGCTTGTTCGGGGGCAACTCGAACTGGCGCGGGCCGGTGTGGTTTCCGACCAATTTCCTGCTGATCGAGGCCCTCGAACGCTACCACCACTTCTACGGGGACAGTTTCACGGTGGAGTTTCCGACGGGGAGCGGCCGGCGGGTGACTTTGCAGGTGGCAGCCCAGGAACTGGGGCAGCGACTGGTAAAATTGTTCCTGCCAGGAGCAGATGGCGGGAGGGTATGCCATGGCAACGGATGCTCCCATGCCGATACCGCACGGCTCAAGGGCATGGTCCTTTTCCACGAATATTTCCACGGCGAGACCGGACGGGGCCTGGGGGCCAGTCATCAAACGGGTTGGACGGCATTGGTAGCTCGACTGATCGAAGACTTTTGCGGGAAAAAAAGTGATTCGTCGTAACTATTTTTGAGTAAGAACGGCGCGTAAAAATGCGCCCAGATAGTGGGTTATGAAAGTGACTGGTAAAACCCGAGACAGCCCGTCACTTGTAAAATATTTGGGAGAAAATGGTTCTTGTCGATGTCTTCAAGATGGTCTTTTTCCCGGCCACTTAGGCTATGAAAAGTCTCATCTTCAAGTCCCTCCTCTTGGTCACGACCCTCGGTTTTACAAATGTAGCCGAGGCATCCGACCGTTGGGAAACATTGCGCGCCATCAACTGGGTGGAGAACCCGAACAATCAGACCCAAGTGGGCCGATATGGTGAGCTCGGGCCGTATCAATTCCGCCCCGGCACCTGGCGCATGCATTCCAACAAACCCTTTCGTCAGGCGATCGAACGCGTCGTGGCCGACGAGGTGGCGGTAAAACATTACGAATGGATCAAGCGCACACTCGAACGGGCCGGTGCGGAAGCGAACGTGTTTAACATCGCCATGGCGTGGAACTGCGGCGTGGAGGCCGTGCTTAAGGGCCGTGCCCCCAATGTCAGCTATCAATACGCGGAACGGGTCTCCAATTTGGTCGAGACCCTGAAGCAGCGCTTCCAGCCTGACTTGGCGGTCGCCACCCGGCCGGGTGAGGGTGGCCCAATGGATTTCGATGAACGGCGGTCTGGGCAGCTGCGGTTCCGCATTCTGCGGGACACGCCACGTTTTGTGCTCGCGGCCGGTTAGGTGGTTCGCCGGCAGGAATGCCGGCTACTCCAGGAAGGAAGCCTGCTTGGGCTGCTTGGCGGCTTTTTTGGCCGCCTCTTCCTCCGGCGAGGCGTTCAGGTGCCGAGGCGGACGGGTGACGCGCGAGGCGACTGCCGCCTCACGATCCGTCACGATGCGGTCGCAAATCCTCTCAATCTGGAGGTGCAGCCAGTTCGCCGTGGCGCTGCTCTCAGAGTAGTCGGCCGGGCCGTAATGGTCGATCCGGCTGGTGTGGCGGAGGCGGTCGTTCTGCTCAAATTCGGCGCGCACGGCGGGATTGTAGACGGCGTAGGTCTTGCCGCCGCCTTTCTTGACCACGGAGAAACTCGGCACATCGCTCGGGCCGTCGGCGATGTATATCATGTTTTGCAGCGGGATGCGGCGGTCCTCGGGCGTGATCTTGGCGTTCACGTCAATGGCGGCGTTCTTGTTGGTGCCCTTGTTGATCTCAAAAATGGCGCGGGTCTTTGTCGTGTTGTCGATCATGACGCCGATTTGGGCGATCTCGTTGGCCGCATCGAGAGGGAACTCTTTCTGCTTGAGGAAGCCCGGTTGCAGCGGGTTTTCGATGAACTCGCACGCCCAGGTTGCGTCGATGTGGGACGCGAGGGCGCTGCCGCGGATCATCTCGGCCAAGCCGGTGCTGACGACATAATGCTCAAGCTGGATCTCGTGCTTCACATATTCCGGCTTGGCCCGGACCCAGGCACGGGACGATTCAAAGAACTGGGGCAGCCCGGGGTAGAACTTGATCTCGGCCCCGCACTCGCGGAGCACCTTGTTGCTGAGGCCGGGCATTTTTCCGGCGAGCACATAGGTCAGGAGGTGGTTGAGATAGCTGATCTCCGGGGCGATGCTGTAACCGCGCTTTCGGTAGTTATCGGCCAGGGCGTTGGTCTCGGCCCAAAACGTCGCCTCGTCGATGCCGTAGCGCCGGAAAAGCGGCGCCTGCATGTAGTCCGGAATCAATGTCTTGTCAAAATCCCAGACGCAGGCGATGATGTTCTGAGTGAAGAGGGTGGAAGACATCGCGGATATTTTCTATTAGACGGCAGGTGCTGCCGTAGGTCTGCCCTTTGATAAAGCCGCGCCCCGCGGCTGAAGCAATTCACAATTTTCCGCCCGCCACCTCACATGGATCACCTGCCCGACATCACCCTCTTTCAGCACCGGCTCGACGAGCTCGATGCGCAGATGGCGGCGCCGTCGTTCTACGCCAATCCGCGCAAGGCGACCGAGGTTTCCCGCGAGCAACAGTCGCTCCGCCGGCTGGTGGAAACCCACGCCGATTACGAGCGGGCGGAACGGGAACTCGCCGAGCACACCGCCATGCTGAAAGATTCCGCGGCCGATGACGAACTCCGCGCCCTGGCCCAACAGGAGATGCCCGCATTGCTGGCCAAGCGCGACGCTCTGCGATCGGCGGTGCTTTTGGCCATGATCCCGCCCGAGCCGTCGGATTCCCGCAACACCGTGCTGGAGATCCGGGCCGGCACCGGGGGGGACGAGGCCAGTCTGTTCGCCGCCGAGCTTTATCGCGCCTACACCCGCTACGCCGAGGGCCGGGGCTGGAAGATCCAGCCGATGAGTTCCAGCGCATCCGACCGGGGCGGCTTGAAGGAAGTCATTTTCCTTATCACGGGCCAGGAGGTTTACAAGCAGCTGAAATACGAGAGCGGCGTCCACCGTGTGCAACGCATCCCCGTCACCGAGGCCAACGGCCGCATCCACACCTCGACCGTAACGGTCGCGGTCCTGCCCGAGGCCGAGGAGGTTGAGGTGCAGATCGAGCCGCAGGACCTCGACATCACGGTGATGCGGGCCAGCGGACCGGGCGGGCAGGGGGTCAACACCACCGATTCGGCCGTGCGGCTTGTGCACAAACCGAGCGGCTTGACGGTTTATTGCGCCGACGATCGCTCCCAGATCAAAAACAAAGCCCGGGCCATGGCCGTGCTGCGTTCCCGGCTCCTAAAGATCAAGGAGGATGAAGAGCAGGCGAAATATGCCGCCCAGCGCCGCGGCCAGATCGGCACCGGCGGACGCAGTGAGCGCATCCGGACATACAATTTCCCCCAAAACCGCATGACGGATCACCGCATCGGCCTGACACTCTACAACCTGCCGGCCGTCATGGAGGGGCAGATCGACCTCATCATCGAGGCGCTCCAGCGGGCGGATTTCGAAGAGAAGCTGGCGGCGTTGACCGGCGGGCCGCGGCCCGTGCGCACGCGCGAGCCCGAAGACGACTGAGATGCTCAGCGTGCTCGAGATCATCAAGCGGACAACCGGGTTTTTTGAACAACGCGGGGTGGAATCACCGCGGCTGAATGCGGAGTTGATCATCGGCCATGCGCTCGGATTGAAGCGCATGCAGCTCTACCTCCAGTTTGAACGGCTGCTGACCGAGCCGGAACTGGAGAAAATCCGCCCACTGGTGAAACGTCGCGGCAACCGCGAGCCGTTGCAATACGTGACGGGGGAGACGGAATTTTTCGGCCTGCAACTCAAGGTCGACCGGCGCGCGCTTATCCCCCGGCCTGAGACGGAGCGACTGATCGAATTGATCTTGCAGCAAATGGTGGCGCCACCGGTCGCGATTCTTGATCTTGGCACGGGCAGCGGGGCCATCGCCTTGAGCTTGGCGAAAACCTACCCCGAGGCGGTGGTGACGGCGGTGGAAATAAGCGAGGAGGCGCTGGGTCTCGCCCGGGAGAATGCCGAAGCCACCGGTTTGACGGGACGCGTGAGGTTTGTGCAGTCGGACTGGTTGTCCGCCCTGCCCACGGGTGAGAAATATCAGCTGATCGTCGCGAATCCGCCCTATCTTTCGGATGCGGAGACCGCGGAAACCCAACCGGAGGTAAAAGGTTTCGAGCCCCCCATGGCCCTTTCGGCGGGGGTCAATGGCGCGGCAGCGCTGGAGCACATCATCGGTGCGGCGCGGCCGTATTTAACCCCGGGAGGTTTGCTGGCCTGTGAAACCGGCCAAGCCCAGCACCCGGCCTTGCTCACGCTGGCGGCGGACCGGGGTTACGCCCGGGCGGAGTCGCGGTGCGATCTCACCGGCCGGCCACGCTACCTGCTAGCCTTTGTGTAAGCCGGCAGTGATGGGAGCGCGGCCGTCCGCCCAGTATTGCGGATCCAGGTTCAACCGCAGGGCATCGGTGACAACCCGCAGGGCCTCGCGCAAATGGACATCAAGCTTGGCTTTGGTGTCCGCATCCAGCGCATCGGTGTCGCCTTCGTCGGCCTGTGGCGTCGGCTGCTGCTTCGGAGCGGCGGCCGTCTTGAGCACGGAGTCGAGCTTGACCTCGCGGCTGGCGAAATTGTTTTTGGCGAGCCGCTCGCGCTCGGCGTCCATGACCTTCTTGAAATCGCCGTCAGTCTGCTTGAGCGCCTGCCGTTGGCTGAGATTGAGGGAGACATCTTTCTGTTCCTGCCGCTCCTTGAACCAGTCGATGTTTTTGTTCAGGTAGGCGAATTCCTCGAGGGTGTGCTGCCGTTCGCGGCTGGCTTCCCGCAGGGGCTGGACAAAGGTCTTGGCGAGCGCCTTGCCCTCGAAGGGCACCGACTTGATCTCGTCCCACATGAGGGCGTGGGGCAGGTCGGCCTCCCCGATGGGCAGATAGTCGTCGATCGAGGGCAGGGCGATGTCGGGCGTGACGCCGAGCTTCTGGGTGGAGGAGCCGTTGGGCAGGTAGAATTTCTGCACCGTGAGCTTGGCGGCGCCGGTGTTGGCCAGGCCCTGGCTGAGCCGGGGCAGGTAATTTTTCATCTCCAGCACGGCCTGCACGGTGCCTTTGCCGTGGGTGGAACTGTCGCCAATGATGACGGCGCGGCCGTAGTTTTGCATGGCGCCGGCAAAAATCTCCGAGGCCGAGGCACTGAAACGGGAGGTCAGGACCGCGAGCGGGCCGGAGTAGCTGACGGCCGCATCGGTGTCGCTGTCCACCTGGAGCCGGCCCAAAGAATCGCGCACCTGCACCACGGGTCCCCGGTCGATGAACAAGCCGGTGAGATCCACCGCTTCAGACAGGAGTCCGCCGCCGTTGCGGCGCAGATCAATGACGAGGGCTTTGATGCCTTGGACCTTCAGTTTGCCGATCAGCTCGGCGACGTCCTGGGTCGCGGCGTTCTTGTTCTCGATGGCGGTGGAATCCTCCGAGGGACCGTAGAAGGAGTTGAGGGTGATGACGCCGACCGGCACCGGCGCGTTGCTTTCGCCGGGGAGGTCGTAGATGGCGGCGGTGGCGCGGGATTCATCCAGCTTGATCACGTCGCGGACAATGTGGACTTCCTTGGTCCTGGCGGCGTCGACCGCGTCGTGGGGGAGAATCGTCAGGGTGACCTTGGTGCCTTTGGCCCCGCGGATCATATCCACGATGCGGCGCAATTTCATGCCGATAACCTCTATGGCCTCGCCCCCCGGTTGCTGCACGGCGACAATCTTGTCGTTCACGTGGATCTGCCCGCTGAGGTCCGCCGGACTGCCCGGCTTGACCTCTTTCACCACGCAGTTGCCGTCATCTTCAATGCCCAGCACGGCGCCGATGCCGATGAGGGAGAGTTTCATCTGGATGCTGAAGTCCTGCAGCGTGTCGGAAGAGAAGTAGGCGGAATGGGGGTCATACATCCGCGTGAAACTGGAGAGAAACATCTCCTGCACGTCCAAAGGCTCGATATCACCGATATTCTTCAGCATGCGCTCGTAACGTTTGCGCACGGTCGCTTTGGCCTCCTCCAGGGATTTCTTGGCCAGCAGGTCCTGCAGGATCTCGTATTTGATCCGGCGGCGCCACAGGTCGTCAGCCTCGGCGGCGTTGGCGGGGAACTCGCTTTTGCTGCGATCCGGGGCGTAGAACTCCTGGGTGGTGAAATCGTAGTCGTGGTTCAGCTCCTCGAAAACCCAGGAGGTGCGCGCCTTCACGCGGTCCTCATAGGCCCGGAAGATCGCAAAGGAGGTGTCAATGTTGCCGAGATAGGCGAGGTCGGTCTCGATGCGCGGGCCATATTGGCTGCGAAAGTTTTTTTCATCCTCGCCGGTGAAAAACAGCCGGTAGGGGTCCAGGCCCTCCTTCATGTAGTCGGAGATGAGCTGGGGATAATCCGCCGGAGTGACGGCGTCCTTGTTGTAATGGTAGGCCTCCAGCAACTGAACCAGTGTGCGCGTCTCCTGCTTCATGACCGGGGTGGTCTTGAACTCGCGATCCTGCACCGCCTGAACCGCGGTGAGGAGCAGCAGGGAGAGAACGATAAGACTGGAGGGCAACCGGTAGGGGAGTTTCACAGCGCGGATGATGCTCAAGGGCGGGTGGTTAGTAGCCTGCAAATGAGATTTGTTTCCGGAAAACGGCAACCGCATTCGTGCTGTTTATCCGCTGCCGGCCCGCTGGATTAACGCAAGGCCGGCCGGCGGCGCAGGGGCCTTAGCGCCGGTTGAGCAAGTCTTTCGCCTCATCCAGCAGGCGCTTTTCCCGGGCAGTCAGGGCGCCAAAACCCTGGCTGTTGATCTTATCCAGGATCCGGTCCACTTCGGCGCGAAGCTGGGGGGTGGTTCGGCCCATGGAAGCAGCGACGGGGGGCGGGGTGGAGATCCTGTTCTTCGGCTGGCGGCGCAACCAGGCAGGCAGCTTCATTCCGGTGTCCTGGTCCATGCCCTGCCGGGCGTGCAGAAAACGGAGATACAGCCAGCCGGCCAGCATTCCGCCCAGATGGGCCGACGGAGTTAAACCCAATGGCGCCGCCGCTCCCAGGATCTCATAGAAAAGCAACCCGAAGACATCCAATACGAGCACCAGGTAAACCACGTGCTTAAGACGGAATGTGACCGGTAGCAGGAACAGGCCTATCTCCAGGTGGGGCGACAGGCCGGTCAGCACGATAAAAAGCCCCAATAGGCCGGCGCCCGCCCCGATGTGCACGCCGCCGTGCGTCCAATTGACGGCAGTCCACAGCAGAGCTCCCAGCAGGATCGCTCCGACAAATACGATCAGGAATCTTCGCGCCCCCAGTCGTGGCTCCAGCTCCCTCCCGATAAAGCCGAGGGTGAGGACCGTGAACAGGATGTGCAAAGGATTCGCCGTGCTGTGCAGCAGGCTGTGGGTCAGGAGTGTCCAGAGGTGCCAGTTTTGCAGGCTTCCGACCGTCAGGGGGAATTGGTTGACCAGCGCGGGCCCCGCCGCGCCGAGTAAGGGGGACAACAGGATTAACTGCAGCACAAACGCCGCCAGCAAAGCCGCGATCAGCCAAACGACCACCGATGTGGTTTTGCGGGGATAAGCGCCACCCATATATGCGCGGTCGGAAAGCATGGCACGGTAAACTTGCCCTGCTTGCGCCCAAAGACAAGTCCGGGTGTCAAAGCGCATTGATTCAGCTGCGCCAAGCGGCCGTGCGATTTCTTGACAGGATGGTGAATACCCGTTCAGTCATTCGCGAAATGGCCAACAAAGCTGAAAAGTGGAAAGATAACGCTGCCGGCAAATTCTACGTCGACCAGCAGTGCATTGATTGCGACCTGTGCCGCGAGACCGCGCCGGCGTTTTTCAAGCGACATGAAGAAGGCGGGTATTCTTTCGTGCATACCCAGCCGGCCACCGAAGTGGATGCTCAGTTGTGCATGGAAGCCCTCGAAGGCTGCCCGGTTGAGGCCATCGGCAACGACGGCGAGTAATTGCTGCCGCACCCAGCCGCTCCCCGCGCGGCTTTCTTTGGCCAGATTGGTTAAACGCCAACAGGCCCGATTAAACCCGCTGTCCGGTCCCTTTGCTCCGGGCCGGGCTGGCCGGATACGATACTGTTACAACCCTCCTGTACGATTCCAGCCACATGTTTTCTGCTGGATAAACTAACTGGGCTGGCAACTTTCCTCCCCAGCTCATTAACCTACTTCTCCCATGCTGATCTGGTTTGTCCTCATCATCGTCCCCCTGCTGTTCGGCCTCTACGCGCAGATGCGTGTCTCGAGCGCCTATAACAAGAACGTTCGCATCCGCTCCCGGGGCAACATCACCGGCCGGGAAGCCGCCGCCGCGGTCATGGAGAGCGCGGGTGTTCATGGAGTGCAAATCGTGCGGGTGCCCGGCCAGTTGACCGACCACTACGATCCCAGCCACCGCCGCCTGGCTCTCTCCGAGCACAACTACGACGGCACCAGTCTCGCTGCTCTCGGCGTTTCCGCCCACGAGGCCGGCCACGCCATCCAGCACAAGGTCGGTTATTCGATGATGGCCCTGCGCCAGACCTTGGTGCCGGCGACGCAGATCGCCTCCGGAGCGTCCCAGTTCCTGATCATCATCGGCATCTTGCTTGGGGCCAAGGCTCTGGGCGGAATCTTCCTGATGCTCGGCGCGGTTGCACTGGCGACCATCTGCCTGTTTCAGCTGATTACCTTGCCGGTCGAGTTCGACGCCACGGCCCGCGCCAAGGCCCAGCTCGTCGACCTCGGCATCGTGGAAAGAGACGAGATGCCTGGCGTCAGCGAGACCCTCGATGCCGCGGCGCTGACCTACGTGGCGGCCTTTGTGGCCTCGCTCGGCAGCTTGCTCCACATCCTGATGATCCTGATGGGCGGCCGCCGCGACGACTGAGCGTTTATTCCGCGGGGTCGGATGAAGGGATGGACTTTTGCGCCGTCCGACGCTTTGTCCTTGGTCGCATGTTGAAAATCCGGACCAGCCGCTGGTATTTCCTCCTAGTGATCGGTGTTGCCGCAGCTGCGGAAGCCACGGTTCCCTTCGGCCCGACGATTGAAAATCCCGCCGCCGCATCCGGTCTGGCCCCGGCGGGCATGGTCTGGATTCCGGGCGGGGAATTTTCCATGGGCAGCGACGGCGCGAGTGATTCGCTCTGCGCCGTGCCCGGCACAACCAGCGACAGTTCGCCCGTCCACCGTGTCTACGTGGACGGCTTCTGGATGGATGCGACCGAAGTGACGAACGCGCAGTTTGCGAAATTCGTCGCCGCCACCGGCTACGTGACCGTAGCGGAGCAAAAACCCTCACCCGCGGAGTTCCCCGGAGTGCCGCCGGAAAGCCTGGTGGCAGGCTCGGCGGTTTTCGCCCCGACCGCAGGGGCGGTGACGCTCGATAACTATCTCCAGTGGTGGAGCTATGTGTCTGGGGCCAACTGGCGGCATCCGGACGGTCCCGGCAGCGACCTCGCCAGCCGGGAAAATTATCCCGTTGTTCACGTCGCCTACGAGGACGCAGCGGCCTATGCGCACTGGGCTGGGAAACGCCTGCCCACGTCAGCCGAATGGGAATTCGCCGCGCGGGGCGGGGAGGCCGGCCGGTTGTATGCTTGGGGTGACGAGCTGAAACCCGGCGGCAAGTTCCAGGCAAATATCTATCAGGGACGGTTTCCGGTGCAAGGTGGCGACACTGGCGAGGACGGTTTCAAGGGCCTTGCGCCTGTCGCGCAATTCGCACCCAATCCCTACGGCCTCTACGACATGGCCGGCAATGCCTGGGAGTGGGTCAGCGACTGGTATCATCCCGATTATTACGCGCAGTTGGCGACGACCGGCCCGGTGGCCCGCAATCCGCCGGGTCCCGCGTCTTCCCTCGATCCGGCGGAACCGGGCGCCAAGAAACGAGTGCAGCGCGGCGGCTCGTTTCTCTGCACCGACCTCTACTGCACCCGCTACCTCGTCGGCACCGTCGGTCGCGGCGAGGTGCGCACCGGCAGCAACCACGTCGGTTTCCGTTGCGTGCGGGCCGCCGGCCGCTAGTTTCCCCTGTGCAGTTTCCGTTGCACCATGAAGTCAACCCTCCGGCTGTTTCCACATTGCCTCCTCTTGTTCAGCGCCCTGGTGGCCGCTGTCCCTGCCGCCCAGGCCAAGAAGACCGCCGACGAGCAACGGGCCGCGATCAAGCAGACCCGCGACGATGTGCTCGCTGAACTCTACAAATTGAATCCCGCCGCCCAGACCAGGATCAAGAAGGCCGCGGGCTACGCCGTGTTTACCAATGTGGGCGTGAATCTCGTGTTGGCGAGTTTCGCCGGCGGGCATGGCATCGTGGTGGAGAAGGGCATGATCCGGGACACCGAGACCTACATGAAGATGGGTTCGGCCGGCCTCGGCCTCGGCCTCGGGGTGAAGGATTTCCGCGCGGTCTTTGTGTTTGATGATGCCGCAAAGTTGCGGGCCTTCGTCGAAAAGGGCTGGGACTTCAGCGGACAGGCTGACGCCGCCGCCAAATCCAACGAGAAGGGCGGTGCGGTGGCCACCGCTGGAAATATTGCTGAAGGGGTGGCGGTTTACCAGATCACGAAGAACGGCCTCGCCCTGCAAGCGACCCTGCAAGGCACAAAATACTGGAAGGACCAAAACCTCAACTGACGGGTCTGCTCCGGCAATTGACGGCTGGACCCGTTGCTCCAATGTGGCGCGGTGAGCATTATCAGTGCGTTTGATTTCCAGCCGCTCGACATCCCGCTGCACACGCCGTTCGGGATTTCCGGCGGAGCGCAGGCGATGGCGAACAATGTCCTGGTCACCGTCAAGCTCGACGGTGGTTTCACCGGCTACGGGGAGGGGGCGCCGTTGCCGCCCTACAACGGCGAAACCCAGGCGGATGCCCTGGCCGCGCTCGCCGCGGCGCGGGGCTGGTTGATCGGACGTCGCACGACGAACTGGCACGAGTTGGCGGGGGAATTCCGCCGGCGGGGCGGAGCCGCCTGTGGTTCGGCGCAATGCGCGTTTGAGATGGCGTTGCTCGATGCGCTGACCCGCCGCGACGGGGTGCCGCTGTGGAAATATTTCGGCGGCGTCGGCACGACGCTGGAAACCGATATGACCGTGACAACCGGTTCGCCGGAACAGGCGGCGGTCGATGCCCGCGCCATCCGCGGTCGGGGCATCCGCCAGATCAAGATCAAGGTCGGCGGTCCGAAAGGCCCGGCGCACGACCTGGCGCGCATCGTTGCCATCCACGAGGTCGCGCCCGACGCGCCGTTGATTCTGGACGGCAACGCGGGGGTCTCCCGCACCGACGCCAGCGAGCTGGTGCGGGGTTTGCGCACCCGCGGCATCACGCCGGCGTTGCTGGAACAGTGGCTGGCGAAGGATGACCTGGCGGGCATGCGCGCATTGGGGGAGGAGAGCGGTTGGCTCGTGGCGGCGGATGAATGCGCCTGCACTGTGGCCGACATCGGACGGATCGCGCGGGAAAGGGCGGCACAAATCGTGAATATCAAGCTGATGAAGGCCGGCATCGCCACGGCGCTCGACATCGCCGGGGCCGCCTGCGCCGAAGGTATCGGCCTCATGATTGGCGGCAACGTCGAGTCGATTCTCGCGATGACGGTCTCGGCCAGCTTTGCCGCGGGGCTGGGGGGTTTTCGTTTCGCCGATTTGGACACGCCGCTCTTTCTCGCCACCAATCCTTTCACCGGCGGCTACACTCTGGATGGCGGAATGATCTCGGTCGCCCATATCCATGCAGGACATGGGGTGACGCCATTATGATTCCAATCACAGCCCACCGCCGAGTATCGGCTCGACCGTGGGGGACGGCATGGTGAAGTATTCCGGCATGAAGAGCATACTCGGTGCGATTGCGCTGCTGGCCGCTGCCGCTCCCGCCGCAGATTTCGACGTCATCATCCGCCATGGACGGGTGGTCGATGGAACTGGCAATCCGGCGTTCTTTGCGGATGTGGGCGTCAAGGCCGGGCGCATCATCCGCCTCGGCCGGGTCGAAGGCTCGGCCGGGATGGAGGTTGACGCCACCGGGCTCATAGTGGCGCCAGGCTTCATTGATGTGCATACCCACGCGGATGAATTGGCGGAGCGACCGCGGGCGGAAAACTTCCTCCGCATGGGTGTCACCACGGTCGTGGTCGGCAACTGCGGCGGCTCGGCGCTCGACGTAGGCAAATTCTACGGCGACATCGAGCGCAACAAGGCTTCGGCCAATGTCGCCACGCTCATCGGCCACAACACGGTGCGCGAGGCGGCGATGGGCGGCAGTTTTGACCGCGCGCCCACGGCAGAGGAGATGGCGCAGATGCGCGGCCTGGTGGACCGGGCGATGCGCGACGGCGCGGTGGGGCTGTCCACCGGGCTGATTTATTTGCCCGGGGTTTTTTCCAAGACCGAGGAGATAGTCGAGCTGGCCAAGGCGGTCACACCTTACGGCGGCATCTACGTCAGCCACATGCGGCACGAGGACACGCGGATCTATGCCGCGCTGGATGAGGTCTTCCGCGTCGCGCGCGAGGCGCATGTGCGCGCCGAGGTCTCGCACTTGAAACTGTCCGGCGAAAAGGCCTGGGGTCAGGCCGACAAAGTGCTCGCCTACATCGAGGCGGCGCGGTCGAGCGGTCTCGACATCACACAGGACCAGTATGCCTACACGGCGTCGAGCACGACGATGCGCCAGTTGATTCCGGACGATGCGTTTGACGGCGGCCATGAACACTACCTCGCGGTCCTCGCCGATCCGGCCAGGAAGGCCGACCTCGTGGCCCGCATGAAAAAGAACATCATGACCCGCGGGCGGATGGATTACGCTTATGCCGTGGTCGCCTCCTTCCGCCATGACACCTCGCTCAACGGTCTGAACATCCTCGAGGCGGCAAAAAAACAGCGCGGCTCCGATTCACTCGACGATCAGATCGAGGTGATCCTCGAGTTTGAGAAAAACGGCGGTGCCGCCGGCGTCTTTCACGGGATGAACGAAGACGACTTGCAGAAGTTCATGCGCCATCCGAACACCATGATTGCGAGCGACAGCGGTCTGCGCGAATTCGGCAAAGATGTCCCGCACCCGCGCGGCTACGGCAACAACGCCCGGGTGCTCGGTCAATATGTGCGCGAGCAGAAGGTGCTGCGGCTTGAGGAGGCCATCCGCAAGATGACCAGCCTGCCGGCCGCGACGTTTCGTTTCGCGGGGCGCGGCCTGCTGCGCGAGGGCAACTGGGCCGACATTGTCGTCTTTGACCCGGAAAAAATCGGAGATCCCGCGACCTACCGCGACCCGCATCACTACGCCGCAGGCATTCCCCATGTGCTGGTCAACGGCGTGCCGGTCATCCGTAACGGCGAGCATACCGGCGCCAAGCCGGGTCTGGCCTGCCGGGCTGACGCCACCTCATCCACCGCGGACGATTTACCGGCCAAGTTGGAGGCGCTGGTCACGCAGCCGCGCTTCGCCGGGGCGATCTGGGGTGTAAAGGTCGTGTCGCTGGACTCGGGTGGCACGCTGTTCGAGCACGGACCGGACCGTCGCATGAGTCCGGCCTCGAACAGCAAGCTCTACGCCGGTGCGCTCGTCCTGGACCGACTGGGCGGCGATTATCGCATCCGCACCCCGTTGCGCGCCACAGCACCACCGGACCGCAACGGCCTGCTGGCGGGTGATCTCGTCATCGCCGGCCGGGGCGACCCTGGTTGGAATCACCGCCCCGGAAAAAAGGATTTCTGGACCAGCTTCGAGCCGTTTGTCGCCACGCTGCAGCGTGCGGGGGTGAAAAAGATCACGGGTGACATCGTGGCCGACGCCACCTGGCTGCGTTTGCCGCCGCAAGGTGCAAGCTGGACCGCCGACGACATGGACTTTGAGTATGGGGCGGAGGTCTCGGCCATCACCTTGGCCGATAATTATGTCGATCTCCGTATCACCCCGGCCGCGAAATCCGGACAGCCTTGCACGGTTGAAGTGTTGCAGCCGTTGAGCGGATTGATCTTCGACAACCGCACCACCACCGGCCCGACCGACAGCAGGCGCGAGATCCGGGTGCAGCGCCTGCCGGGCGAAAACACGGTGCATCTTTTCGGTTCGCTGCCGCTCGGGGGAAAGGAGGAACTTACCGAGGCGCCGGTGCCCAATCCGGCCGCATGGTTTGCCCGAGCGTTGCGGGAGGCACTGGGCCAGGCCGGCATCACTGTCGAGGGCCGTGCCCGCAGCCTCCGCTGGCCCGATGCTCCGGTCGCGGCCGAAGTGCTGCTTGGTGAAATAACGTCCGCGCCGCTTCGCGAGCTGGTCGCGGGCTTTATGCTGCCTTCGCAAAACCTCGAGACCGACCTGATCTTTGCTCACCTCGGCGAGGGGCGCCGCACAGCTGCGACATCCGGGTGGCTGCGCTCAGATGAACTGGCGCTCGCCGCCCTCGATGAGTTCGTCGCGCGCCTCGGTGTGCCCGCCGCTTCAGTGCTGTTCGACGAGGGCTCCGGCCTCTCGCGCAACAACCTGACCACCGCCGGCGCGACCGTGAGTCTGTTGCAATTCATGGCCCGGCACCGCGAGGCCGCGGTCTTTTTTGCCGCGTTGCCCACCGCGGGAGTGGATGGTTCGCTGCGCAACCGGATGAAGGGCACCGCGGCAGAAGGCAGGGTCGATGCCAAGACCGGCACGCTGCGCTATGCGGCGTCACTCTCCGGCTATGCGACCACGGCGGCGGGCGAAAAGCTGGCATTCAGCGCAATGTTGAACCGGTATCCGGTGCCCGCCAATGCCAAGGCCGGGGACCCGCTCGACGAACTGGCCGTGCTGCTTGCCCGCCATGACCGGCGTTAAATTCCTCCGCTGCGCTCTGGCGGTTGGCGCGGGCATTTTCTGGGCGGGCCTGACGCTGGCCCAGGAGCCGTTGGTGTTTGGTTCAGTCGAAATGATGACCCCAGCGGGTCCGGTGCGCGGTTGGTGGGCGAAGATCCATCTCGATCACCCGGCAGTGCGGCTCGATACCACGGCGCCGCTCGCCGCGCGGGCTGATCTGCCGCCGGGCACCGAGGCGAAGCTGCTGCCGGTAAATGAATGGGCTGAGGCGAACGGCGCAACGCTGGCGGTCAACGCGGGATTCTTCGGCCTGCTTACAGACCCGAAACCGGCTTCCGCGGAGCATACCCCCAATTACACGACTGGCGCTCCCTCCGACATCCGCGGACTCAGCCTGAGTGTCCACGGTTTGGTTTCTCCGCCGCGCGTCATCGCTGCTCAGGGCGACCCGGCGCTGCTGATCTACGGCGACGGTCATGCACACGCGACCTATGCGCGCGAGGGCGATCTCCCTGGTGTCACCTGCGCCGTGGCCGGGATCGGGGCGACCGACGATCGCAAGCAACCCGGCACGTTGCTGGTTGAAGCGGGCCGGAACACCGGGGCGACCGCCCGCGTTGCTCCGAACATCCGCCACCCCCGCACGGCCGCCGGCGTCACGGTGGATGGGCACACTTTGATCCTTCTGGCGGTCGATGGCCGGCAGCCCGGGCACAGCGTGGGGGTCACCCTGCCGGAACTCGCCGGTCTGATGATCGAACTCGGCGCCAATGAGGCGGTCAACCTCGATGGCGGCGGTTCCACCTCGTTCTATTTGCGACGCGCGGATGGAACCGTTGTCACCAATCAGCCGAGCGCCGGCCAGTGGCGTCCGGTGGCAAATCACCTGGGTATCTGGATCAGTCCGCCCGCACCCACGGCCCGGGCCACGAAATGAAACCGGGCGAACGACTGGTCTCACTCGATGCCTTTCGCGGCGCGACGATTGCCGGGATGCTGCTGGTGAACAATCCCGGCTCATGGAGCGACATTTATCCGCCGTTGGCCCACGCGCCGTGGCACGGGTGGACGCCGACGGACATGATATTCCCGTTCTTCCTTTGGATTGTCGGCGTGGCGATGACCCTGTCGTTCGCCCGCCGCGTTGAGCAGGGGGCGGACCGCGGACAGCTTTTCCGGCATGTGATCATCCGCGCCACCATCATCTTCGGGTTGGGCATCTTTTTGGCGGCGTTTCCCTTCGGTCTGCTGCCCGAACACCATTTTTCTCTCTCGAAGCTCCGCATCCCCGGCGTGCTTCAGCGCATCGCGCTGTGCTACCTCGCGGCCGGTGCGATCTTCCTGAGCTCCGGCTGGCGCGGGCAGGTCGCGTGGACGCTGGGCCTGCTGGCGGGCTACTGGGCGTTGCTGCGTTTCGTGCCCGTGCCCGGTTATGGTGCCGGTGTGCTCGACCCGACCGGCAACCTGGCGGGGTGGATCGATTCGCACGTGCTTGCCGGGCATACGTGGAGTGGGGCACCCGTGCCGGGATTCGATCCTGAGGGTATTCTGTCCACCCTGCCGGCGATCGGCACGACGCTGCTCGGGGCACTGGCCGGGCAGATGATGCGCCGGTGGTCGGGCGGGGCGTTGTCAGCACGTTTGCTCGGCGGCGGCGCAGCACTGCTGGCCTTGGGCGCGTTGCTGAGTCTGGCGCTGCCGATCAACAAGAACCTGTGGACCAGCTCCTACGNNGCGCTGGGCCACGCCGCTGGTCATCTATGGCATGAACGCCCTCGCCCTGTTCGTGCTTGCCGGTCTGGTCGCCAAGCTGCTCCACCTGATCAAATGGACCGGCCCCGACGGGCAAGGCCTGACCCTGAAAACTTTCATCTATCAGGGTTGCTTTGTGCCGCTGGCGACCCCGGTGAACGCCTCGCTGCTCTTTGCCGTTGCCTTCGTCCTGCTCTTCCTGGGCTTCGCCTGGGTCATGTGGCGCCGGAAGTGGTTTCTTAAGGTTTGAGCCACCGGCTGATGTCAACCATTAGTTGACATCAGCTCCAAGGCCGGCCGGGCAAAAAAAGTCGATCCATCGTCCCGGCTGAACCCAAGGCCGATGGTGGTCCGGCCAGAGCCGGGAGCCCGGCTCAGAACGCCGCCGAGCGCAGGAATTCCTCGGGCGAGTAACCCTTGAAGGCCTCGATGGCTTCGTATTCGGCGAGACCGAGTGCGTTGTAGGCTTGGGCCAGCCGGCGGCTGCGATCCTCGGTGCGCTGCCAGAATTCGCGGCGATCCTCGCCGAGGAAAAGCGCCTGATCTTTCTGGGTCTCATGGCGGAAAATGGCGCGTCGCCGCCGCAGCACTTCCTGCGGGCTCAGCGGCACGGCCAGATCTATCTCATCGAGCGGCCACTCGGCCCAGGCGCCGCGGTAGAGCCAGAGTTCGGCCTCGGCCAGCCAGCGCGCCTTGGCCCCGGCCGCTGCGGCCAGCGCGTCGCGCAGCACATGCAGGCAAAGCCGGTGAGTGCCGTGTGGATCGTCGAGATCACCCGCCGCGTAAATCAGATGGGGCTGCAGTTTCTTCAGCAGGGCGCTCAGACATGCGACATCCTCGGCGCCGTAGCGGCGGGCACGGGGCTCTGCGTGGTAGAACGGCAAATTCAGAAAATGTAGCCGGTTTTCCCCCACGCCGCAGACGCGCGCCGCTGCGATGGCCTCGTGGCGCCGGATGAGTGCTTTCCATTGCGTCAGCTCGGGCGAGGCCGGCAGGGTGGTGTTGCCACTCAAACCGGAGCAAAGGGCGTCCAGTCGCCCGCTCCGATCGGCGGCGACCATCCCGCTGTCCCGGACAAAGGCGAGCAAGTGCCACAGGGCCTCGTCAGAAACAGCACCCGCGCCCGAGACTTCGTAGGCGATGTGCACCTCGTGCCCCTGGTCCACGAGCCGACAGAGCGTGCCGCCCATGGAAATGGCGTCGTCGTCGGGATGCGGCGAGAGCACCAGCACGCGCTTGGGATACACCAGCGCCGAGGGGGCGCGCAACGGCCGCACCGGGGCGTCGCCGGGCTTGGTCTTGCGGGGATCACGTCCGCCGGGCCAGCCGGTGATGGTGTGCTGCATCTGGTAGAACCCGATGAGATTGGCCTCGTAGGCGGAGCCGTGGGCGCGCAGCAGATCCTGCAGACCGGCTTCATTGTAATCGTCGTCGGTGAGCTTGAGGATGGCCTTTTGGCGAAGTTGCGAGAGCCAGAGGATGGCGCGTCGCGTCATGCGCTCATCCCAGGCCAGGCCTTGGTCGGCGAGCGATCCGACGAGCCAGGGTGTGCGGTAACGGGTGAGCGATCCCGCGGCGGCGGCATCGAGGACGAAGAGGGAGTGGGGGTGCTCCTGGAGAAAGGAGGCCGTGACGTGGTTGTTGACCTCGCCTTCGACCGCCGTGCGCACGATGTCGGCCTTGTGCTGGCCCCAGGCCATCAGCACCACGCGGCGGGCGTTGAGAATGGAACTGACGCCCATGGTCAGGGCGTGCCGTGGGGTTGCCGCATCACCGCCGAAGTCGCCGGCAGCGTCGCGGCGCGTGAGCGGGTCGAGCGTGACCAGACGCGTGGGTGAGTGCCGTGCGCTGCCCGGTTCGTTGAAGCCGATGTGCCCGGTCCGGCCGATGCCCAGGAGCTGGAAGTCAATGCCGCCGGCCGCCACGATCATGGCCTCGTAGGCGGCGCAGTGCGCGTCCACTTCGCCCTTGCCCGCGGTGCCGGAGGGCAGGTGGCAGCGGGCCGGGTCGAGGTCCACGTGGTCGAAGAGATGCGTGCGCATGAAGCGCCGGTAACTCTGGGCGTGCTCCGGTGGCAGCGGGTGATATTCGTCGAGGTTGAAAGTGGTGACGTTGGCGAAGCTGAGACCCTCCTCGCGGTGCAGGCGGACCAGTTCCGCGTAGAGGCTGATCGGGGTGGAGCCGGTGGCGAGGCCCAGCACGACGCTGCGTTTCTCGGCTTGCCGCGAGCGGATGAGCTCCGCGATCTCTCCGGCCACCGCGCGGGCCGCCTCGAGGCTGCGGCCATAGACGGCCACGGGAATGTGCTCATGATGGCAGCGCGCCAGGATGTTGATGGGCATTGGGGTAAAAGTGAAGGAAGGCGCACGTGGCGCCGGACCGGTGAGGATAAGGCTGGCGTCCGGCAGAGCAAATAGCAGAAATGACGATGTTTTTGACGAAAATGCCAATCACCCCCGCACCCAATCTCGCCAAACTGGTGGACCGCCTGCCCCAGCCGCTGCACCAGTTGCTGGGCCGGCCGGCGGTCAATATCATTCTGCCCGACAACATCGTGTGCTTCCAGCGCCGGTCGGCGGCCGACCTCAACCGCCCGCGGCGCGGCCGCGCGCTGCATCACCGGTTTGTGCTGATCTGCGCCTTGCGCACCGCAGTCACGGTCTGCGTCGATGACCAGTCGATCCGGCTTGAGGCGGGGCAGGGTCTGCTGATCTTTCCCTTCCAATTCCACCACTATGCCGAGCCGCAGCGGGAAAAGCTCTCCTGGTTCTTTGTCACCTTTGAGCTGGCGGAGGCGGAGGGACTGGCGGCTTTGCGCTACCGGCCGTTCGAGCTGACACCACCCTTGCAGGCGCTCGCGGCGGAGCTGGTGGAATCCTACGAGACTGAGCGCGCGGCCGACATGCCCGTGTTGTTGCTGGCGCTGTTATTGGCGCGCTTGCGGCGGATCAAGCCCGCCGGCCCGCCGGGCCTGGTGGCCAACCCTCCGATGCCCGGGCTGATCCTGCGGGTGAACCAGATCGCCCAGCGGCACGGCGAACACCCCGGCCTCAAGGAAATCGCCCGGGCGCTCGGCATCAGCCCGAGCCACCTGCGCGCCCGCTTCCGGGCCTCGTGCGGGGTGAGCATCGGCCGGCATCTGCGGCACCTGCGGCTGGAGCAGGCCTGCGGCCTGCTGCGGCTTGGCCCGCATCGGGTGTCAGAAGTGGCCGAGCAATGCGGCTTCAGCTCCATCTACAGTTTCAGCCGGGCTTTTCGCCTGGCGTATGGGGTCTCGCCGCTGGCCTACCGGCACAGCGGCCGGGCGGCCCCGGTGGGCCGGCGCGTTCGGAAATAACCCGACGGCGAAGGGACGGACCAGCCGTGCCCCTTTGGCCGAAAGCGATTGGCAGGAATGACGAACTATTTAACCAAAATGCCAGCCGGTGCCGCCGCTCCCTCTGAGGCGACCCAGGCCCGACGGGGGGCGGAGAAATTTCCTTGGACAGGCCGGCGGCTGGATTTATACGAAACACACCTAGACCCCCGGCGCGACCTCCGCACTTAGTCACGGGCCGCGCGAACCTCCACCCCCATGAGCTACCAAATCGCTACGCGTTTGTTCTTCCAGCCCGCCCGGCTGTTGCGCACCACCACAAGCCTGTTCGCGGTCCTCCTCGCCCTGTCTCCCCTAACGCACGCCGCCGAGCCCGCCGTCCCCAAGGGTCAGATCTCCGGCACGGTGACCAGCAAGAGCACGGGCAACGCCCTGCAAGGTGCCCGGGTCCATGTGTCTTCGCTTGATAAGTCCACGCTGACCGACAACACCGGACGTTTCGTGCTTTACGATGTGCCTGCCGGTTCGGTCGAGGTCGTCGTTTCCTATGAAGGCTTCACCAATGCCACGCAGTCCGTGGATGTCAGCGCCGGCCCTGCCACGCTCGCGGTCGAGATGCAAAGCTCCGACGTCATCACCCTCGAGAAATTCACCGTCTCCACGGTCAAGGAAGGCCAGGCGCTCTCGATCACTGAGCAGCGCAATGCCGCCAATGTGAAGAATGTCACCGCCTTCGACGAGTGGGGCATCCTGCCCACCCAGAACGTCGGCGAGCTGGCCTCGCGCCTGCCCGGCATCACCTTCACCACGGATGAGGACAATCTCATCAACAACATCAGCATCCGCGGCCAACCGGCGAGCTACACCCGGCTCAACATCGACGGCATGTCTTCGACGGGCGTGGGTGGCGATGGGCGCACGGCCACCCTGCACTCCTTCTCGGGGTCGATGTATGAGCAGATCGAGGTGATTCTCGGCCAGACGCCGGACAAACGCGCCGACTCCCTCGGCGGCCAGATCAACCTCAAGACCAAGTCGCCCCTGGCGATGCGGGAGAACCGGCGCATAAACTACAACGTGAGCGGCCGCTATTTCCCCTCCTTCTCCGACCGCAACGTTCCGTTGGGGGAGCATCCGTTCAACTCGGACATCAGCGTGGGTTACACGGGGATCTACAGTGTCGGTGGCGGCACGCGCAACCTCGGCCTCTCGTTCAACGCCTCCTACCAGAACGTGGTCAACTCGATCGACTATGATTTCCTGCAGTATGAGAACACGACGAACGCGGTCGCCAATTTCCGGGACTACGACAAGCGCAGCGGTATCAACTCGCGTTTCATCTCGGCTTTCAGCGCCCGGGCGGACTACCGCTGGACCGACCGCACGACCGTCTCGCTGCGGTTCCTCTTTAACGCCGGCTCCGAGCCGCACTACCTGCGCACCCGGGTAAATCCCTTTGCGGGCAACTCCACCATCGCCACCCTCGACGTCAACGGCCTGCCCACCGGCACCGGGGCCATTCTCCCGGGTTACACCGCGAACCGCACCGAGATCCGCGCCGTCACCGGCTCGCGCATGGCCCTCTCGACCTGGGACATCTCCTTCGTCAGCAAGAACCCGACCGGCACGCTCGTGTTCGAGCACGACTTGGGCCGGTTGAAGATTGATCACGCCTACCGCTGGAGCAACACCCATTGGGATTCCGGCGCCGGTCGCTCCAACCAGGGCGGCCAGCTGGACAGCCGCACCCGCGATCCCATCGGGTTTGCCCTCGACAATTCCAACCTGAACGGGCGCGTCTTCACCCAGCTCTCGGGTCCGGACGCTTATTCTGCGGCCAGTTACACTCCGTTTGTGGTCACGGCGGCCAACACCACCACGCAGCCGGTCCCCATCACCTCCCTGTCCTACGTCAAGCGCAGCACCTTCACCGACACCAACGAGGTCAGCGCCAACGTCAACGCGACCTACAACCTGGATACGGCGGTCCCCATCGTGTTGAAGGCCGGTTTCGATACGGTGAACCGTCGCGTCAACAACCGCAATATGAGTCCGCGCCGTTGGTTTGGCGTGGTCGGCTCGGTGCTGTCCTCCACGCTGGTGCCGGTCAGCGAATTTGAGCGGCAGCACGGCGGCACGCGCCTGCCGGTCCATCAACTGACCGCGGTCGACAAGACGCTGGGTGACGCCACCCTGTGGTATGAAGACGTTAATTTCACCGCCGTGCAAAACTACACCAACCGCCGCATCATGGAAGAGGGTGTGGACGCGGCTTACCTCCAAGGCTCGGCCAGGATCGGCAAGTTGACGGTGTTGGGTGGTGTCCGGGTCGAAAAGGTGAGCACCGATACCTTCACCTTCTTCCGCGCCCGGAGCACCCCGATTGCGACCCAGCCGGACCACTTCTTGCGCGCGGCCCTGGATTATCAGCAGCAGACGACCGAAGGCAGTTACACGAAGGTTTTCCCCAGCATTCATTTCGCCTACGATATCACGCCGAACCTGAAGGCCCGTGCCAGTTGGTCCACCAGCTACGGCCGGCCTCTCCTCGCCAACATCGTCCCGGCCATCACCGTCAGCGACGCGAGCCAGACCGTCACGATCGGCAATCCTTCGATCAAACCGCAGGAATCCGAGAACATCGACCTCAAGCTGGAGTATTATTTCCAGACTAACGGCAGCTTTACGGTCAGCGCCTACCGCAAGGATATCAAAGATTACATCAGCAGTGCGCTGAATCTGGGCATCACCGTGCCCAATATCCCGAGCAACGGTTTCGACGGTCTCTACGGCGGCTACACGATCTTCGCGCCGAGCAATATTGGTGACGCCAAGGTCGACGGCTTCGAGATCGATTTCAAGCAGCGGCTGGCCTTTCTTCCCGGCGCGCTGAAGGGGCTCACCTTCCGGGCCAACTACACCCACCTCAAGACCGAGGGCAAGTTTGCCGGCACCACCCTCGTCCAAGGCAGCCAGTTGGCAGGCTTCATCCCCAAGGCGTTCAACGCCGGGTTGCAGTATAACTACGGGAAATTCGGTGCCTCCTTCGATGTGAACTACACCGGTAAATTTCCGATAACCAACGCCAGTCTCACCTCACCCGGCCTCAACGCCTTCGCCAAGAGTCTGACTACGATGAATGTCGGAGCCTCCTACAAGATCCGCCCGGACGCGACGCTGTTCCTGACCATGAACAACTTTACGGAAAACGGCCGGATATTTTACACTTACGATCCGGCCCGCACCCGCCAGCTGTTGATCGCCCCGCTCGCAATCAAGATCGGCGTCACCGGCCAGTTCTAAGGCCGCTTACATTCTTCGCTCGGGGCGGTCCGACGGGATCGCCCTTTTTTCCATCACCAGCCTCAATCCGTCCTGGCCATGGACGGGCAATCTAGCTCTTGCAGGAATTGCAATAAACCTTTCTCATTTTGGCTGGCACCGGTCCTCGCGCACCCTAACGCGAGGGCATAACCCCCGACACCACACCCTATGAACGCACGTTACCTACGGAACCGGTCGATCTGGTTCGCGATTATTGCCGCCGTGAGCGTGATTCCCGCCGCACTGGCGCAAACCACCGCCGCTGCTTCCGCCGACCCCAAGACGGACGAACCCGTCAAACTTGAGAAATACGTCGTCACCGGCTCGATGATCAAGCGCATCGCCGACGAGGGCGCGCTGCCTCTCTCGGTGTTCACCAAGCTCGACATGGAGCAGGAGGGCATCGTCAGCGCCGAGCAGCTGATCATGAACCTCAACATCAACGGCAACGGCCTCGACAACCTCGCGTCGAACTCCGACATCGTCTTTGGAGCCGCGCGCGGCAACAACGGCGCGACCTCCGCCAACCTCCGCGGCCAGGGCGCCGGTGCCACCCTCATCCTCCTCAATGGCCGCCGCGTCGCCTCGCACGGCCTCAACGGCGGCGTGGTTGATCTCAACTCCATTCCTTTTGCCGCCATCGAGCGCGTCGAGATCCTCAAGGACGGCGCCTCCGCCACCTACGGCACCGACGCCATCGGCGGTGTGATCAACTTCATCACGAAGCGCGACTTCCGGGGCCTGGTGACCAACGCCGCAGCCGACGTCACCCAGGACGGCGGCGGCAACATCTTCCGCTACTCCGTCGTCGGCGGCTGGGGCGACCTTAACACGGACAAGTGGAATCTCATGGCTTCAGTTTCCATCGCCGACCACAAGCGCCTGAACGGCAGCGAGCGCGACTTCGTCAACACCTTCCAGCCCAACCGCGGCATCTCGCCCGACACTCGCGGCACGCCGATCGCCACGGTCTTTCCGTTGCTCAACCTTCCCAACGCTCTCGGCAACACCAACGTCGGCCCGATCGATCCGGCCGGGACGCTGGCCATGAGCGGCGGCATTAACATCATCGACCTCCCGACCAACAGCGCCGGCTACACCGGCCTCGACGGCATGGGCCCCTACGCGGAAATACTCTGGGGCACTCCGAACGCCAAATACGCCTCCGCCTGGGACGCCGGTCGTGCCGCCGTGATCCAGCAGCCGGTGAAGAACACCAATTTTGTGGGCCGCGGCTCCTTCAAGCTGGGCGAGCATCTCCTCGCCGTTGAGGCCGTCATTGGCCGCGCCGATTCCACCAAGAGTTTTGCGCCCGTTCAATGGAGCAGCGCCGGTCTGCAGGCGAGCGGCGCCCAGACCACCGCCACGACTCTCAACGGCACCTTGGTCCCGAACCCTCTGTCCGGCATGGCCTACCCCGGCACCGGGGCCGACTACACCCGCGTCTTCAACGCCCTGGTCGCTTTCTTTCCGGCCCTCGAGGTCAACCGCGGCCGCCCGATGGGCTTCCGCTGGCGCGGGCTCCCCGGCGGCAACCGCGAGATCAACACCGTCAGCGACACCCGCCGTTACCTCGTTTCCCTGGAAGGCCCGCTCCCGCTTCCGGGCAAGCTCTTCTCCGAGTGGGAGTATCGCGCCGGGGTTTCGCAATCCGAGAGCAAGTCGAAGTCGAAGCTGGAGAACGGCTACTACTACACCTTGCCTTTCGCCAACCTCATCAAGACCGGGGTGCTGAACCCCTTCTCCTACACGCAGACGCAGGCGGCGCTGGACGGCCTGAGGGCCGCTTCCGCCACCGGGGTCGAACTCTACGGCGGCACTTTCACCACAAGTGGCGCGGACTTTGCCGCCGCCGGCCCGCTCTTCCACCTGCCCGGTGGCACCGTCCAGGCCGCCTTCGGCTTGGACTACCGCAAGGAGGAATATCTGTTCAAGGGCGACCCGCGCCCCAACATCAGCACCGCCGACTCGCTGATCAACCTCGCTCCTTTCGACAACACGCTCGCCACCGCCGGCACACTCTCGCGCACCGTAAAGGCGGCCTTTGTCGAGGTTCAGGTTCCCCTTTGGAAGAATCTCGATCTCAACGCCGCCGCCCGCCGCGATGAATACACCGGCTTCGGCGCCACCACCAATCCGAAGATCACCCTGCGTTTTGCTCCGTCCGAAAAGCTGCTCATCCGCGGCTCCTACAGCACCGGCTTCCGCGTGCCGACCTTCAAACAAGTGTTTGACCCGGCCTTCGAGTCGATCTTCTCCGGCGCGGATCTCATCGATCCCGCCACCGGCCTGCCCATCCCGGCGAACAGCCTCAACACCATCAACGGCGGCAAGGCTGACCTGCAGCCCGAGGAGGCCAAGATGAAATCCGTTGGATTCGTCTTCTCACCCAACAAGCACCTCACCTTCGGCGCGGATTGGTGGTCCGTCAACCGCACCGGCACCATCGTGGTCCAGGGCGCCTCGGTGATCCTGGCCAACTCTGCGCTCTTCCCCGACCGGATCATTCGTCCGGGCGGCGGGACCACGGCCATCACCAAGATCGACACCCGGCCGCTCAACGCCGGTGAGACCGAGACCACGGGTATCGAATACACCGGCCGCGGTGAAATGAGTATCTGGGGCGGCAAGCTGATCGGCGACGTCAATGTCAGCCAGCTGCTGGTGAAGAAGTCCCGCCTCATCGCGAGCGCCCCCTTCGGTGCCAGCGAGGTCGGCCGCTTCACCCGTTCCAGCGACATCGGCCTGAAATGGAAATACACCGCTTCGGTGAACTTCAACAAGGGCAAGTGGTCCGGCCGCCTCAGCCAGCTCTTCCGCGCCGGCTACATGGATTATATTCCGCCCGGCATCCTCAACGGCACCTTCCTGCCCTTTGCCCCGGACTACAAGACCAAGGTCGACGAATACATCACCTACAACGCCAGCCTGACCTACCGCTGGAACAAGGACCTGACCGTCATCGCCGGCATCAAGAACCTCTTGAACGAGGATCCCCCGTTCAGCATCGCCCACGACACCCTCACCGGTGCCGGCAGCAGCTGGGAACCCCGCGTGGCCGACCCGCGCGGCCGCGCCTTCACGTTGTCTGTGGAATACAAGTTCGACAAGTTCCTGTGAGCACGCACCGGAACTGACCTGTATTCCCAATGATTTGCCGGGGGCGATCCACACCGGATCGCCCCTTTTACTGCCACCTCTCATGAACCGACTCTTCCGACCCTGTCCGGCGTTTGCCGCCGCCGCGTCCCCTGTAGCGGCGGTCTATGACCGCCGTCCGGCGCTCATAGAGCGCCGCTACAGTCTGGCACTCCTGCTCGTTATCGTCTTCGCCGCCGGATCCGTTGTGTTCGCGGCGGAGCCAGCGGCCCCGGTGGACCGGCTCCAACCACTGCTTGCCAAGCCGCTGTATCAGTTCACCGAGACGGAAACCGGCCTCTACCTCGGACATCTCCAGTCAACTGAGCCTGACCTGCGGAAACGGATCATGCACCTCGCGCGCAAAAATATCGGCCAGCCCTACGAGCTCTACCTGCTGGGGGAAATGCCGTTCGAGACCCACGACCCGCAGCCGCTTTATTGCCTCGGCAAGAGCGACTGCCTCGTCTTCACCGAGCACATCTACGCCATGGCGCTCAGCCGTGACTGGACCGGGTTCATGCGGCTGTTGCAGCGCATCCGCTACCGCGACGGCCAGATCGGGGTCGCCAGCCGCAATCACTACACCGAGGCCGATTGGAATCCCTCGAATCGCTGGTTGGTCCGCGAAATCACCGCCGAGCTCGCCGCGGACAAGGCCGTGAAGTTCAACGAGCGCATCGATCGGAGTAAATTCCTGCGTGGCCGCTACCAGCTGAAGACCGACATCCCGGTCGAGGAACACCATGACGCCTATCTGCCCTTTGCGGAGATCGGGCTGGCGGCCCCCCGGCTCCGTGATGGCGACTTCATCAATGTCGTCCGCGGCGTCGTGAAGCCGGGCGCACCGGTCAACGACACCTTCGGCGGAAGCGCCTGGGTGGGGCACGTCGGATTGGTCGCACACGGTCCCGACGGCACGCTGCACCTCATCCACTCCGCCGAGCCCGCCGTGCGCGAAGAGGCCATGGCGCAGTTCATCGCCCGCGAAACAGCGCAACTCGCCGAGCGGGATGCGGCCGGCAAGGCCCGTCTGCTCGGGTTCAAGTTCCTGCGGTTGACGGACGACCCGCTCGCCAATCTCCGCCAGTTGGACGGGGCCGGGGCACCGCGAGTGACCCTGCCGGATGGCGGCCTGTGGAGTGAAAAGTGAGGGTGAAAGGGAAAGTGTTCAACATGCAGCCCTGAATTTCGTATTTTCCACCTTCACTTTCACTCTCACTCTCCCCTCAGATGTCCGTCCCTCCGTCAATCGCCTCGCTCCCGGCCCGCACGGCCGAACTCGGCGGCCTGCTCGAACGCTGGGCCCGCATCAATTCCGGCTCCGGCCACGGCGCCGGGCTGGCCCGCATGGCGGCCGAGCTGCGCGCAATTTTTTCCGCCGCGTTTCCCGCCGCGCAATCCGAAGAGCTCGCCGCCGACGCGCCCGGCCACAACCCGCCCGGGGTGCAGGCGCTGCGCTTCCGCCTGCGCCCGGCCGCCCCGCTCCGGGTCTTCCTCTGCGGCCACTACGACACGGTCTACGAGGCTGACGATGCCTTCCAGACCTGCCGCTGGCTCGACCCCGACACCCTCAACGGCCCGGGCACGGCCGACATGAAGGGCGGTCTCGTGACCTTGCTCGCGGCGTTGCAGGCTTTCGAACAGACACCGCACGCCGCGCGAATCGGCTGGGAAATCCTGCTTACACCGGACGAAGAAACCGGCTCGCACGGCACGCGCGCGATGTTTGAGGACGCCGCGCGCCGCCACCATTTCGGCTTCGTCTTCGAGCCCGCGCGCCCCGATGGCGACATCATCCATTCCCGCAAGGGCACCGGCGGCGCCATCGTCACCTGCCACGGCCGCGCCGCACACGCCGCGAAAATCCCGAACGACGGCCGCAACGCCATTCTCGGCCTCGCCGCCTACCTCCTCGCCGCCGCGAAAATCCCCGCCGAACTGCCCGGCACGCTCGTCAATGCCGGCAACATCAAGGGCGGGGCCGCCGCCACCAACGTCGTGCCCGATTTTGCCCAGGCCGAGCTCGACCTCCGGGTCACGAAAATGTCCGATCGCGAGCCGCTCTTCGCCCGCCTCGAGGCCCTCGCGCGGGAAATCGGCGCCGCGCACGACGTGAAGTTCGACCTCAACATCTGGCTCAACCGTCCGCCCAAGGAAAACCACGCGACTGAAGCCGCGCTCTTTCCCGCTTTCCAGCGCGCCGCGCAGGACGCAGGCCTCAAGCCCCTCAGTTGGGTCCACGGCGGCGGCGCCTCCGACGGCAATTTTCTCGGTGCGGCCGGGCTGCCGTGCTTCGACGGCATCGGGCCCGAAGGCGACCACCTCCACAGCGCCCGCGAATACTGCCGGGTGGCCACGATCGCACCGCGCGCCGCCACCGTCGCGCTCTTCCTCCACCGCCTCGCCGCCGGGGAGATCAAGCTGCCCGCCACCGCCCACGGAGCTTAGCCTGGCACTGTTTTGCTGCTTCCCGCGCAAAACGCCAGAATCTCAATATCACCTATTAAGTGACATTGCCTCCGTGTAACGGCCATTATCCGTAGGTTGACTTAACCGGGTGCCACTACCCCGGCAGCCAGATTCCACCGAGCACGGCTGGGCGCGCCGCGCCGGTGACGAGCGAGCAGTTGCCGGGTTTTCCCTGCCAACGCTGCCGGGCAAGCCAGGCGAAGGCCATGGCTTCCACCCAATCAACGGGCACGCCCAGGTTGTCGGTTGGCCCGACAGCCGCCCCGGGCAGGTTTGCCGACAGGGAGCGCATTAAAGCGATATTGTGCGCGCCACCGCCACAGACAAAGACCTCGGGTTGGCGTGAGGCGGATTGCCGGCGAATGGAATCCGCGATGCTGTGGGTGGTGAGTGCGAGCAGGGTGGCCTGCACATCGGCGGGGGCGATTTCACCGAAAGCGGCCAGATGCCGCTGCAACCAGTCGGAGGAGAAATACTCCGGCCCGGTGCTCTTCGGGGCTGGCTGGCTGAAATACGGATCACGCAGCAACAAGGCCAGCAGGCCGGTCCGTAGGCGTCCGCTCGCGGCGAAGGCGCCGTCGCGATCCATCGGTTTGCGCAGGATCCGGCGGCTCCAGCCGTCGAGCAGCGTGTTGCCCGGGCCGGTGTCGAAACCGAGGACGGGCCGGGCCGCGTCACCCGGCAGCACGGTGAGATTCGCGATGCCTCCGATGTTGACGATCACGCGGTCCGTGCCCGGCTGTCGGAACATCGCATCATGGAACGCGGGCACCAACGGGGCGCCCTGACCACCGAGGGCCATGTCCTTGCGTCGGAAATCCGCGACGACGGGAAGGCCGGTGGCGGCCGCGATGACATTGGGATCGCCGATTTGCAGCGTAAAGGGCGCGACTTGCCCCGGCCGGTGCCGGATGGTCTGTCCGTGACTGCCGATGGCACGGACTTGTGCGGGCGGCACCTTGGCCCGGGCCAGCAACTCGCTGGCGGCCTGCGCAAACAACCGGCCCAGCCGGACATCGGCCCGTCCCAGACGGTCGATCTCGTTGTCCCCCGGCACCGCGAGGGCCAGGAGTTCGGTCCGCAAATCCTCCGGGAATTTCAGCGAGTGCGACGCTACCAGCGAGGGCTTGCGACCGAAAAGCACGAGCGCCGCATCAATGCCGTCCATGCTGGTGCCGGAGAGGATGCCGATGAAGTGTTCAGCCATGGTGGGTGTGTGACTTTCGATAAATGAACAGTTGAATCGTTGGCAGCAACCCGGGAGATTCCCCGCAGATGCAGACCACCGAAACCCCCAGCGGTAAACACCCAAATCTCGACCAATATGGCACACTCGAGCTGGTGCAGGCCTTCACCGAAGATCAGGTGTTGGCGGCGAGCGTGGTGCATGCCGCCGCGCCGCAGATTGCAAAGGCGGTCGATGCGGCGGCGCCGCGCCTCGCGGCCGGCGGCCGGCTGATCTACGTCGGGGCCGGCACTTCCGGACGCCTGGGTGTGCTCGACAGCGTCGAGTTGTTTCCCACCTTCAACTGGCCGCAGGAACGGACGCGGGCGCTGATCGCCGGAGGGAAGGACGCCATGTATGAAGCGGCCGAAGGGGCCGAGGATGACCAAGCACAGGGCGCGGCGGACTTGCGGGCNNGAAGCGGCACGAGGAGCCGGGGCCTTGACGATTGGCATCTCCAATAATCCCGATGCTCCCGTCGCCACCCAGGCCGAGGTCGGCATCACGATCGCCACCGGCAGCGAAGTGATATCGGGCAGCACCCGCCTCAAGGCCGGCACGGCGCAGAAGATCGTCCTCAACACGCTTTCCAGCGCCATCATGGTCCGCCTGCACCGGGTGCATGGCAGCCTGATGGTGGACCTCAGGGCCACCAACGCGAAGCTCCAGCGTCGCGCCGTGGCACTCGCGATGCGCGTCACCGGAGCGGACGAGGCCACGGCCCGGCGCACTTTGGTGGCGAGCCAATACCGGGTGAAGGTGGCCATTGTGGCGATAATGCGGAAAATCGACGTGACCGCCGCCGAGGCCGCGCTCGATGCCGTTGATGGCAGCGTGCGGCAGGCACTCGCAGGAGGCGGCCGGTGATCCGGCCGATTTATCGCCTCCTCGGGCAGCTGATCACCAGCTTGGCGGTTTTATTGCTGACCGGCTGCGTGACCGCGCCGAAAATCCCCGAGAGTCCGCCGCCGGCACCGCGGGAATTTCGCGGTGTCTGGGTGGCGACGGTGGCCAACATCGACTGGCCGAGCCGGCCGGGCCTGCCGGCTGAACAACAGCGCGCCGAGGCGCTGGAGATCCTCGAACGGGCCCGCGCGCTCAAGCTCAACGCGGTGATCCTGCAGGTGCGGCCGGCGGCCGATGCGCTTTATCGGTCGAGTTTGGAGCCTTGGTCCGAATACCTTGGCGGTCAGCAAGGCCACGATCCCGGTTACGACCCGCTCAAGTTCTGGATTGAGGAAGCACACCGCCGGGGATTGGAATTGCACGCTTGGTTCAATCCCTACCGCGCCCGGCATCACCAGGCCAAGTCCGACTTCGCCCCGACGCACATCGCGAAAACCCATCCCGCTTCGGTCAAGCAATACGGCGAACTGTGGTGGATGGATCCCGGCGACGCCTTCGCGAGCCGGCGCACGCTCGATGTCGTGGCCGACGTGGTCGGACGTTACGACCTCGATGGCGTCCACATTGACGATTATTTCTACCCGTATCCGATTCCCCGGCCTGAGCCTGTCGAACGGGCCCGGCCCGGTCAGGCCGGCGATCAGAAGGAGAAGGAGATGCTGGATTTCCCCGACGAACCGTCGTGGAAGCTCTACCTCACCGGCGGCGGCCGGCTCGACCGGTCGAGCTGGCGCCGGCGGAATGTCGACCAGCTCGTCCACCAACTCTACGGCATGATCCACCGGATCAAACCGCAAGTGCTGTTCGGGGTCAGCCCGTTTGGGTTGGGACGCCCTGACCGAAGGCCGGCCGGCATCGAGGGCTTCAGCCAATACGACAAGCTCTATGCGGACGTGGAAAGATGGTTGGAGCAAGGCTGGCTGGATTACCTCTCGCCGCAGCTTTATTGGCCGATCGAGCAGAAACCCCAGGCCTTCGGGGTGCTGCTGGATTACTGGGCCCGGCAAAACCCAGCCAGGCGGCACCTCTGGCCGGGTCTGTTTACCAGCGCCATCAATGACACGCCCAAGAGCTGGACGGCGGAAGAAATTCTGCGGCAGATCGAGGTGGTGCGTTCACGGCCGGCGGCCGGCGGCCTCGTCCAATTCAGCATGATCGCCCTCCTGCAGGACCGCCGGGCGATCGCCACGAAGCTGCAGGCCGGTCCCTATGCGGAGCCGGCGCTTGCCCCCACCACCCCATGGCTAGACGCAGTGCCGCCCCCCGCGCCGAAATTGAAAACCCAGCCTGACGGCCGGGTGCAGATTGTCCCGGGTCAGGGTGAAGCCGCGGCGAAATATGCGGTCTGGCGGCGGCACGGGGCCCAGTGGCGCTTCTCGGTACAACCGGCGGGGGAATCGCTGGTTGCCGCCAACGGGGCCGATGCCGTTGTCGTCAGCGCCGTGGACCGCACGGGCAACGAGAGTGAACGCGTGGCGGTCACTCTGGTGCGGCCGAAGAAACCCTGATCCGGCGCCCAGCGCCCGGCGCGACTCAAAGTCAGTCCGGCGTCCGGCCGGCGGACTTGAGCGCAGGCCGCCGCAGCAGTTTCCGGGCGCCGTTGACGACTTTGTCCCACTGCAGCGCCGGACCGGGATCAATCTTGTTCGTCTGGATGTGGTAGTGGCCAAGGACCCCGTGGTATTTGGCGAGTTCCTCGTCGGGCAGCTTGTGCGGCAACACCCGGCCATCGGNNTGATGAGCGCGGCGTATTGCTGCGGAGTGAGGTCGTATTGGCTGAGGTCCCGGCCTTGGATATTGCCCTGCACGCGTTCAGCGCGCGCGGGACTGCCCGTGAAACCCTGCGTGCGGATCATCGGGTCGCCGAGTTTCTCCGGCACCTTGATGACGAGCCGGCCCGACGCGTCGGCGCCATACCAGGTGTTGAGCGTTTCGAGCTCATGGGCGCCGTAAGCCCCCATGTTGGCGATCTCAATGCCGACGGAGCGGTCATTGGCGATGGTGGCGTGCCGGGCGCGTTCCTTGACGTCGAGCGTCTGGTAGATGGTGCCGTCGATATCCAGCATGAAGTGCACACTCAGGCCACGATAGTCGTGCAGGATGTTGAAACACTGCTTGCTGATGCCGCAGACGTCATAGTGGAGCACAAATTGATCCACGACCCGCTGCAAAGTGGGCAGATCCCAGCCGCCGCCGCGCACGCGCTCGACTTCCGCGGGCGTCAGGCCGGCCTTGCGCAATCCGTAGCGGTTGGGCGTCAACTGGTCCTTGACGTTCGCTTTGGTGTTCTCCCAATCACTCGCTTCCAACGGGGAGAAACGGCGCTCGACCCGGTAGGCGTCGTAACCGCCGGGGTCCATCCAGGTCACGACCTTGGTGCCGGTGTGAATTAACTGCCCCGCAACGATGATTTCGTCGCCGCTGCGCCTGGCCAAAGTGCCGGGCCGGTGCTGACAGCCGGCGATGAGCAGCATGACAACGAGGGAGGCGGCGAATGCGGGTGATGATGGCTTCATTATTTTATTTGACCACGGATTTCACGAATGCCCACGGATCGGAAAGTTGGCCTTCCTGCCTTATCCGGAAAATCTGTATTAATCCGTTTCATCCGTGGTTATAAAATCATGCGATCAGCTTGATCCGGTGCTTCAGGGCGAGCACGCGTTCGCACGACTCGTTGATGCGCGTCTCCGGTATCCGGCCGGACTCGACCGCCCGGACAAGTATGTCGGTGGCCCGGCCGGCGATGGCGGGATCATAGCTGAGATTGTTGCCCAGGCAGAGCAGGTCGACGCCGGCCTCGATCGCGGAGGGGAGGGAGTTTTCCAGGCCGTAGTGGTCGGAGATGGCCTTCATCTCCATGTCGTCGCTGATAATCAC
>CXWL01121145.1_pt1 | contig 49170 bp, 48 predicted proteins | sample 590931 | NCBI WGS metagenome assembly CXWL01 (sample SAMEA3498368, study PRJEB10139) | groundwater metagenome | biome: water well; material: biofilm material | place: Germany | collected 2015-04-27 | reverse complement strand
TTTGGATTGCCGATTACGCGATCATCAAAACGCGCGCCAATCGCTATCAGCACATCACAATGTTGCATAGCCATATTGGCTTCATAGGTGCCATGCATACCTGGCATGCCAACAAATTTCTCATCAGATGCACGATAAGCGCCCAATCCCATCAAGGTATTGGTGCAAGGAAAACCAAGTAAATCAACCAGCTTATTTAATTCTGGTGCTGCATTCGCCAGAATCACACCGCCACCGGTGTAAATCATCGGACGCTCAGCCTGCAAAAGTAGCTGCACAGCCTTGCGGATCTGGCCTGAATGCCCTTTATCGACTGGTTTGTACGAGCGCATCTCCACTTCTTTCGGATACGCGTAGGTCGTTTTTTGATTGCTGATATCTTTGGGGATATCAATCAACACCGGGCCTGGTCGGCCTGTGGTGGCAATAAAAAAGGCTTTTTTGACTGTGGCAGCCAAATCCCTGACATCTTTGACCAGAAAGTTATGCTTAACACATGGCCGAGTAATGCCAACGGTGTCACACTCCTGGAAGGCATCCTGACCAATCGCATGGCTTGGCACCTGACCAGAAATGATCACCATAGGAATAGAATCCATGTAGGCGGTAGCCAGACCAGTAACAGCATTAGTCACACCGGGACCAGAAGTCACCAGCGCAACGCCCACTTTTTGGGAAGATCGGGAATAAGCATCAGCAGCATGAATCGCAGCCTGCTCATGACGAACAAGAATATGTTGAAACTTGTCCTGATTGAATATTGCGTCGTAAATATAGAGTACGGCACCGCCCGGATATCCGAACACATGCTCAACACCCTCTTCGGCAAGACATTTGACTAATATCTCTGCGCCTGTAAATTCTGAACTCATAATTTATATTCCTTTCAAGGTCCATAGGAGATTGATCGGATGTCCTTTCCTGACGAAATTACGTTACTAGGCTATTATCTGACATCCCTTTTTGTGCTTTCACGCCATCCTTGGTACATCCGTTGGACATATTTCCAGATAACGCTTAATGGCGACTCGTTCAGTCAGTGATTAAGCTTTGCAACGACAAACTTCTCACGCTTGTGGCATGGGTTAGAACAAACAGCTAATTAAAGCGTACTTGCTGATGACGACATTGTGAGACGAATCGAGCAAGCATTTGTTACTCCGAGATTTTGGAGCGAACAGATAAGGTACTGCGTTGCAGCATTTTGGTCAAGTTAAATCCAACATTCCAAATGACTTAAAAACTTGCCAACCAGATATTTTCACAAAAAATCAGGACATCAAAGATGAATTTTGCTAGCATAAGCGCAAATTTTCCTTCGGAAGGCTTCTGAAAATTTTGGCACATAAAAAAAGACTGCCCTGATTATCAAGAAATTCCTCCTGTTAACTACAAACTTCTACGTTTCTCATGGCGAACGCCAACTAATGGCTACAGATAAAGAATTATCCAGCTTTCTTGAAGGCGTGGAACGCCGCGCGTTCAAACATGCGCTATATACAGTCCGCAATGAAGAGTCAGCCCTGGACATTGTCCAGGATTCGATGATAAAACTTTCGGAAAAATACGGTGACAAACCGGCTGCCGAGCTGCCCTTGTTATTCCAGCGCATTCTTCAAAACACGATATTAGATTTCTTCAGAAGAGAAAAAGTACGAAACACATGGGTTAGCCTAATTTCAAACATCACACCAAATAATCAAGATGACAATAATTTTGATTTACTGGAAAGCTATACTGCTGAGGAAGGAACCGAAGCTTCGGAATCCACTGCTGATAAGCATGAACGAGAACAGGTGTTAAGCATTATCGACGCAGAAATACAAAAACTTCCGGCGCGTCAACGAGAAGCCTTCCTCATGCGTTATTGGGAAGACATGGACGTAGCTGAGACAGCTACCGCGATGGGTTGCTCTGAGGGAAGTGTTAAAACACACTGTTCTCGCGCTACGCATGCATTGGCAGCATCACTCAAGGCTAAAGGAATACACTTATGAACTATTCAAAAGAAGCGAAAGATCTCGATTTCGCCTATAAGGTAAGGCGCGCTCTGAATGAGTCCGCCGAGAACATCCCTGAGCCGACATTAAATCGCTTGAGTAATGCACGAAAAATCGCCCTGTCGCGCAAAAAACAGGAAAACCCAAGTGCGGTCTTGATCTCAAAAGGGATTCTTGCGGGGAATACAGGACACTCATTCAATCGCCCGAATGCATGGTTCGGCAAATTAGGGATTGCGTTGCCTTTGCTTGTGCTGATGCTTGGCCTATTTGGCATTTATGAGTATGAGCAGCAGCAAAGAATCAACGATCTGGCAGAGATTGATGCGGCGGTACTTGTTGACGAGTTACCTCCGGATGCGTATCTGGATACGGGTTTTAGTGCTTATTTAGATAAAGCAGAGGAGTAAGCGTGCGTTTTTTCAGTTCGTATCTAACAGAGAAGATTCAACAGTTCACTTTTATTTTCGGAGCAGCTTTTGGGATGATGTCGGCAGCACAGGCCGCTGACATCGTTCCTAATATTGTCACGTCATCCACAAAAGTTACAACGCAGCAAAACGTCACTGCCCAGGCCAAGCCTCTATGGGCGACGTTATCTCCGCAACAAAGATTAGCATTAGCCCCGCTCGCCCCTGTATGGGACAGCATGGATGAAATCCGCAAGCGAAAATGGCTGGAAATTGCGAATAAATATGCCGCAATGAAACCGGATGAACAAGCACGAGTTCAGGAACGCATGCAAACCTGGATGAAACTTACGCCGGAACAACGCATGCAGGCGAGAGAAAATTTTGCTCGCACTACGCAAATCAAACCTGAGCGGAAATCTGCCCAGTGGCAAGAATATCAACAACTGAGTGATGATCAGAAAAAACATCTTGCCAGTGAAGCAAGCAAGAAAAAAAGTGTCACGAACCTACCGCCAGAATCACAAAGAAATGTGAAACCTTTGGCACCTATAAAAATTGGGCCAAAACCAGCACCGGCGACTCCGGCACCGCATGTAGTGATGCCGGTTTCGCCGCCATCAGGCCAAGCCGATGCCGCAATAAACGCGCCGGCGTCTCAGGCAACAGTAACAACAGTGAAATAAACGTGCATCAAGAAAAATCAACAAATTCAAACATAGCGCCAACACTCAAGCGTCGTCTGGTCTGCATGGTCTACGAGGCATTGCTTTTGTTCGGCGTTATTTTTATTTCTGTCTTAGCGTTTGATGTCGTCACGCAAAGTAAGCAAACTGTAACTTGGCGATATGTACGTGAATTGTGGATTTTTTCGGTCGCTGGCCTTTATTTTGTGTTTTTCTGGGTCAGATCCGGACAAACGCTGGCAATGAAAACCTGGCGCATCCGGTTAGAGGATAGTCAACATCGGAAAATTCCATTAATTAAGGCAATCGTACGATATTGTCTGGCATGGATGTGGTTCTTACCGGGTTTAGCCATAGCGGCGCAATTACAATTAAGCCCGTTAAACAGTTTACTTGCTGTCAGCATTTGTTTTCTACTTTGGGCATTGACGGCAATTTTTAACGACGACAAACAATTTCTTCATGATAAATTGGCTCAAACACGCTTGGTGCATGTCGAAATAAACCGCCCCTCCTAAATTAACGCTGCACAAGTCAAAGTATTTTTTCAAGAAAATACTGCACTTTTTTTGCAGTTGGCGCGTTCAATGTTATCCTATGACAATGTTCTTGCAGCATGAAGTAAATGCATTGCCTCCACTCATCCCTGCCCGCCCTTAATCGTCATCGTGTGAGAATGGAAGGTTTCCCTGCCAATGAGCAGTGACAAATCGATTAAGAGAATACACATGCAACACAAAGCTCCTCGGCGCACCAGAGAACGCATACTTGAACTATCCCTTCGCCTGTTCAATGAGTTCGGAGAGCCGAATATCACGACGACGGTTATTGCCGAAGAAATGAATATTTCGCCAGGCAATCTTTATTACCACTTCAGAAACAAAGACGATATCGTCAATTCAATTTTCGTTGAATTTGAAAACGAGATTAATAAAAAACTTGCCTTTCCAGAGGGACGCAAAGCGAATATTCAGGATATCTGGACGTATCTGCACCTCACATTTGAGCTGGTATGGCGTTACCGATTCTTTTATCGGGATCTGAACGATTTACTTTCCAGAAATAGAAAACTCGAACTCAATTTCAAACAAATTCTGACCCACAAGATCAAAGTCGCCACTGAATTATGCATAGGCCTGAGAAACGATGGCGAGTTTGAAGGAAGCGATATGGACATCGATGCGCTCGCGACCAATATGGTCGTGGTCGCCACCTATTGGCTGTCCTATGAATATGTACGAAATCCAAGAAAATATACTGAGCTGCAAACCATGTCGGAATCTTTAGCGCGCGGTTGCTATCAGGTTATTGTCTTGATCAGCCCGTATCTGCGTGGAGATACCAAAATTGTATTTGAGCGGCTTTCCCAAGACTACTTGAGCAGGATGAAAGCTTGAACGGAGAGCTTTACCGATGAAATCCATTTGCGTCTATTGCGGTTCCTCCACGGGTGCATCCGATATCTACGGAATAGCCGCCCGTAAGCTTGCGGAAAGTTTGTTCAAACACAAACTTTCCCTGGTTTATGGGGGTGGCAATGTGGGATTGATGGGCATTATCGCTGATGAAGTCATGCGCCTTGGCGGACATGCCACTGGCGTGATTCCGAAGGCGCTGATGGATAAGGAAGTCGGCCACAGCAAGCTTAGTCAGCTGCATATTGTTAACAATATGCATGAGCGCAAAGCATTGATGGCAGAATTGTCCGATGGCTTCATCGCCATGCCCGGCGGTATTGGCACACTGGAGGAGTTATTTGAGATGTTCACCTGGCTGCAATTGGGGTTTCACGAAAAACCGCTAGGACTTCTCAACATAGACGGGTATTACGACAGCCTCATCGTATTTTTAAAACAGGCGGTAGAAAAAAAATTTCTGCAGCAAAGACATCTGAACTTGCTAATCATAGAATCTGACGCAGACAGATTGCTGCAGCGATTTAACGAATTCAAGCCCCTCCATTTGAACAAATGGCTGAACAAAGAAGATTTGTAGAGCCAGCAAACTGCTCCCGCATTGCCAAGCCGGCATCTTCAGTAGGCTTGCTTTGCCAAATTGCCCCGATCAGCCCAATGCATTTCGCCCGATGATAGCTAGTTCAAAGGCTATATTCACCGAGCGATCAGATCTCAACGGTCCTTAATTTTCGCGCTCAAATAGAGCTTTTTGATAATTAAGGGGTAAAATGCAGCTTCGATCGCTCACTCAACGACAATAGCAAAACCATGAAATTTTCCAAGCAATTTCAGCTTTACGAATCAGAAGCTACGCAATTCATCAAAAACATCAAAGAAGCCAATCCAAAACTGGAACAAGCCCAGCGCGAAGGCCGCGCATTGCTATGGGATAAAGCTCCGATAGATCTTGACACGCTCAGACGCGCTGGCGAGTCCCGCGTCAATCAGCAAGCCTACGTGTATCAAAACAAAAATTAACTTTCGCTAAGTTCATTACGCAATGCACAAGCTGCCTGCGACAGAGTTGCCACTGATAGGAGCAAGTGACAGTACGCCCGATGTGGTAGATGGTTTGGCATTTGCGAAACTATATGGCGAGCCTCTCTTCAAGTTACCCAATGACCTGTACATCCCTCCTGATGCGCTAGAAGTCTTTCTGGAAGCATTTGAAGGGCCGTTGGACTTGCTGCTGTATCTGATACGCAAGCAAAATTTCAACATTCTCGATATTCCCATGGCGCAGGTAACCTTGCAATATTTAGGTTATGTTGACCAGATACGAAAACACAATCTGGAATTAGCCGCAGAATACCTGTTGATGGCCGCGATGCTGATCGAAATCAAGTCTCGCATGTTGTTGCCGAGCACCAAGAGCGAAGCAGGAGAGGAAGCTGATGATCCCCGAGCTGCCCTGGTCAGGCGTCTGCTCGAATACGAACAAATCAAATTAGCTGCATATGATCTCAATACGATTCCGCAATTAGGGCGTGATTTTTTACATGCACAAGTTTTCATTGAACAAAATACGGTTTTGCATTGGCCGCACGTAGACGCACTCGACTTACAGGCCGCATGGGCAGATGTGTGCAAACGTGCGAAACTCGTCGCCCATCACAAGATCAGCCGAGAAGAACTCTCTGTGCGCGAACACATGACAGGTATTTTGCGCCGCTTGCAGTCGGCCAAGTTTGTAGAATTTTCCGACTTATTCGATGCAACAAAAGGGGTGCCTGTGCTGGTCGTCAACTTTGTCGCATTACTTGAATTAGCCAAGGAAACCTTAATCGAAATCACTCAGGCTGAAGCCTTTGCGCCCATTTACGTTCGCCTCTCTTACACACCCATCTGACGTTTGAACAAACGCATCAGTTACGACTTCCAATCTCTATCATCCATATGAAAATTATTTCCTCCATCGAAGAATTGCGCGATCAGTTGCGCGGCCAATTACGTACTGCGTATGTCCCTACTATGGGAAATTTACACGAAGGCCATCTGTCTCTGATTCGCCTGGCAAAAAAACATGGCGACCCGGTCGTCGCCTCGATTTTCGTCAATCGTTTGCAGTTTGGCCCCAACGAGGATTTTGACAAATATCCGAGGACGCTGCAGGCCGATATCGACAAACTGGAGAAGGAAGGTGTGTATGTATTATTCGCTCCTACCGAAAAGGATTTGTATCCTGAGCCTCAAGAGTATCGTGTACGCCCGCCGGATGATCTTGGCAATACGCTAGAGGGCGAATTTCGTCCGGGATTTTTTACCGGCGTAACCACCGTAGTCATGAAGCTATTCTCTTGCGTACAGCCTAAGGTGGCCGTGTTTGGTAAAAAAGATTATCAGCAATTGATGATCATCCGCAATATGTCCAAGCAATTTGCTCTCCCGACTGAAATTATCGCGGCAGAAACATGGCGCGCCGAAGATGGCCTAGCACTCTCATCGCGCAATAGCTTTCTGTCTGAATCAGAACGCGCCGAGGCACCTGCACTTTATCAAGCGCTCAATGAAGTCGCGCAAGAGGTCCGCAACGGCAATACGAACATGCTGGAAATCGAAAAGCGTGCGATGGAAAAATTGGCGCAACGCCACTGGAACCCAGATTACATTTCGATTCGCAGACGCGCCGACCTTCAGGCGCCAAGCGCCAACGATTTAAGCCAGAATACCGAGCTGGTCGTCCTGGCGGCAGCCAAACTGGGCAGCACCCGTTTGATCGACAATCTGGAAATTTGATGCGCCGGGCATCTCTGTATCCATTCATTCTGGCAGCTGCCGCACTCTGCCAGAATGCCAACGCAACAGTAACGACCATCGATGATGCGCAGCGGCGGGTCTCGCTGGAAAAACCCGCCCAACGCATCATCAGTCTGGCGCCGCACGCTACGGAATTACTCTTTGCTGCCGGCGCTGGCTCTAAGGTTGTCGGGGTAAGCGAATACAGCAACTATCCAGAACAGGCCAAGAAAATCAGTTCAGTCGGAAATATTTTCGCCTTCGATCTGGAACGTTTGATCTCACTCAAACCGGATCTGGTTGTCGTATGGGGCACCGGGAACGCGAAACTATTAAGCAATAAATTACGCGATCATCACATTACTGTTTTTGAAAGCGAACCTCACGATTTTGAGACCATAGCGACATCGCTGGAACGTTTGGCAACACTCGCGGGAACCGAAACCACCGGCAACGCGGCGGCAATGCAATTTCGTGCACGGCTGCAATCGCTGCGCGACACCTACACGCCAAGAGAGAATCAAAAATACCTCAGCGTGTTTTATCAGGTATGGCGCAAACCGCTGATGACGCTCAATGACCAACACCTGGTATCTTCCGCGATTCGCTTATGCGGAGGAAAAAACATTTTTGGCGCCATGAAAGAAATCAGTCCGACCGTCAATACTGAAGCTGTGCTGTCCGCCAATCCTCAAGTCATTTTTGCCAGCACAGGTGAAAACCAGGACACGCTGGCAGATTGGCTGCAATTTCGCGGTTTATACGCAGTGAAAAAATCCAACTTATTCACCATCAATGGCGACTGGATAAGCCGCGCCGGCCCGCGCATACTCGATGCTACCGAGGCCCTATGCAAGCATCTTGCGCTTGTCCGAAACAAAATGTAATGGCTTGCGTATCGCGCAGACTTTTAATTCCAGTCACGTGGATCAACTTGATAATATGCCCTGAGCTGATCAAATAAGTCCGGGTGATAACGCGCCATTTGTCTGCTTTTCTCGAAAAAACTTTCCGTTGCGACGGCAAAAAATTCCGCAGGATTGGTCGCACCATAATAATCAAGCACGCTTTCAGCCTGCGTTTCCGCCGCCTCCTGAAGTAGGGAAAATTCACGTGACATCGTTTCAGACCAACGCTGATAGCGTGCCTTATTCTTCAGCAATGGCGCGCCATTGGTACGGCCGGATTCGCTATCGAGCTGGTGGGCAAATTCGTGTAGCACGACATCATGCCCATCGGGTAAATGTGGATTATTTTTCTGGACATGGTCCCAAGCCAAAATCACCCGTCCATCACTCCATGATTCACCTGACAGAGTTTGATTTCCGTGGGTAACAACGCCACCCAGGCCTGTTTCTATTCTTGGCGCGACAAAGGCAGACGGATAAACCAGAATCATTTTTAAATCAGGATAAACACGTGTTGGCCTGTTCAACAGCAACATGCCCGCCTTGGCCGCGATGGTGACCCTTATCTCATCGGTTACCTCAAGGCCATCGCAACCAATAAATTTTTTCTCGTACAAAAATTGTCTGATCAGGCGTTTCAGCTGCAATTGCAGGTCCGTCGGCATTCTTGAATAAACCGGGACATTTTTCCGCAAGATGTGGGAAAAATATGCAGGAAAGGGGCGCGCAATAGCCCGTCTCAAAAGGAAATCCGGCAATACGATCGCCGCCAGGAGGCCGAAAATGGTCAGGCCAAAGATGCCAAGCAAGGTCAGCATCATCTGTACCCGCTTACAATTTCAATACGAATACGCTTATTTTCGCTTCGCTGTTTAGAACTTTTCATCTTGATCCCACTTTCCAAATGACTGCTTAGAAAAGCAGATGGGTCGATTTTATTTAAAATCAATAGACATAAAATTGCGTTGCCAAAAAACAAAAATTAGGAATGAAGCTACAATGGCGGCCACTCTGTTTCCCTTACTCCATTTTTGATTGCCACTCATGCGCAAAGGCATACTGTACGCGACAGCCTGTTATACGGTGTGGGGATTATTTCCACTCTATTTCAAGGCAATCGGTGAAATACCGCCGATGGAAATTTTATTCCATCGTATGCTATGGGCGCTCATATTTCTGGTCATGACACTTGCCTGGCGCAAGCAATGGGCCTGGATACCTCCGCTATTGAAACAGCCGAAATTGATCGCCGGCTTCGCCAGTAGTGCAGTCCTATTATCCACCAACTGGTTTATCTACATCTGGGCGATCAACAATGGCAAAGTCATAGATGCCAGCCTCGGCTACTTCATGACCCCGCTGGTAAACGTACTGCTTGGCTATGTCCTGCTGCACGAACGCATGCGCCGCATCCAATGGTGGGCGGTAGGCATCGCCGCTGGCGGTGTGGTATGGCTGACTTTCCAGACCGGTCACCCGCCCTGGATAGGCTTATCGCTCGCCGCGACTTTCGGCGTATATGGCCTCTTGAGAAAAACAGCCGCATTAGGCGCGCTGGAAGGACTGTCATTGGAGACTTTCCTATTATTCCCGTTCGCACTCGCCTATTTATCGTTTTTGGCCATCAACGGGCAAAGTGCTTTTCTTCACAGCACAGGCGCAACGCAGTTGTTATTGCTCGCGGCAGGCCCTATCACAGCGGTGCCACTTTTGCTATTCGCGGCAGGCGCTCGCCGCATTCCCATGGCGACGTTGGGCTTGCTTCAATACATAGCACCCTCGCTGCAATTATTGCTAGGCGTATGGCTGTACCACGAACCGTTCAGCCTTGAGAGATTAATTGGCTTTGCGGCAATTTGGGCAGGGCTGATCATATACTCTGCCGAAGGGCTNNAGCGCAGCGCTACTCCATGCTCTCTATCCATCGCTCCGCATCATCCTGGCACTGAAATATCTTGAAGGGCCAATCTACCGCAGCATAGTTACGGGCGGCGATAGGCCCGATGAAGCTGGCGCCCTCAAGATCATCGGGAATGACGTAAGCGCTGGCCTTATGGGCAAGTCCGGCATTTTTTAACATGACCAGCAATTGAGCATGTGCCTCCATCACTTCGGGTGAGGCTAACACGCTCTCGGTAAACGTAACGATCTCGAAAAACGGCCCTTGCGATGCGACATTGCTCAGGAATTCACCTTCGAGCGCAGCCAAGGCTGTCGTTAATTCCATATTGAATGGGCCCTGTGCGTTGACGCAAATGGTCTGCCCTTCCAAATGCATCTCTACGCGGCCGTGCAAGCGGAATTGATCTTGCTGATAATGGTCAGTGCTATTTTTCACAGCTTGAGGTTTCATCGTCTCATCTCGTTTTTAATCAAAATCATGTATGCGTCTCAAATTTCGCCTGCCATCCACTATACAAGACGGGCGGAACAACACCCCTATTTTTATGCCGCGCGCTTAATTTCCTGCCTATAGAGCAACATGAGTGTAAATCAAAGACCGCGTTTCATGCTAGAGTATCGGCTCGCTAGGGGTCCTGAAATAAAGAAAACGCATGTCTTGCTGTTGTTCTTTATATCGGGTGAGAGAGTCCCTTCTACCTGATCTGGATAATGCCAGCGAAGGGAAGCGCAAAGACTTTTCTTCCTTTGTTTGCTCCCGCGCTGACGCCTTACACTTCGCACAAAGAGCAAACAATGTCAAAACTTTACCGCACCCCTTCCCTCATCGCTGTCTCGATTGCGCAAGCGTTCTCGATGACCTCCATTGCCTTTGCGCAAAATAGCGACAATCCGCTTCCTGAAGTCGTGGTCACCGGCAGCCGCAGCGACAAGCCGGGCAGCAGCAAAGCGACTGGCTTTATCGACACGCCCTTATTGGAGACACCGGTTTCCGTCACGGTGTTTAGCCAGACGCAAATGCAGGACCTGCAGATACGCCAGACCAGTGACGCGATGAAATTTGACGCCAGCGTCAACGATGCATATAACGCCGTCGGTTATGCCGAGCAGTTCTCCATCCGTGGTTTTACGCTGGATAACTCTGCCAGTTATCGCAAGGACGGCTTTGCCATTCCCGGCGACGCATCTATCCCTTTGGAAAATAAGGAACGCATAGAGGTATTGAAGGGTATCGCAGGATTTCAGGCGGGTTTCGCGACACCGGGCGGCATCTTAAATTATGTGACCAAGCGCCCTACCAGCGCTGCCACGCGATCGCTCACTTTAGGAGCCAGCGAGCGTGGCACCCTGTATGGTGCGGCTGATCTGGGCGGCATGACGGATGACAGACGATTCGGTTACCGCATCAACGCGGCGGGCGAACGCCTGCGTTCCTACATCAAGGGCGCGGACGGTGAGCGCCAGTTTGTCTCAGGCGCGTTCGACTGGCATCTGAGCAGCCAGGCCTTGCTGCAACTTGATCTCGATTACCAGCACAAATCGCAATTGTCGGCACCTGGTTTTCAGCTCACTAATGGCACCACACTGCCACGCGGCATCAGTGCCGATACCATGCTCAACGATCAGCCTTGGGCCAGGCCGGTCGATACCCGCAACAGCAATATCGGCCTGCGTTTTGAGTACCGCCTCAGTCCGGATTGGACGGCCTCGATCGCGGCAAACAAACATGAATTCAAACGCGATGACTATACTGCCTTCCCTTATGGCTGCAGTTCAGAGAATTTGTACCCGGGCTATTGCGCCAATGGCGACTACGATGTGTATGACTATCAAAGCGTGAATGAAGCAAAATCGCAGCTAGGCACGCAGGCCTTGATCAATGGCCGCTTCCTTAGCGGCGCCTTCAAGCACGCGTTCGCCGCCGGCATATCAGGCTCACAACGTCGCGATCATTTTGGTAACTATGTCTATGCCTGGGCAGGTGTCAGCAACATCTATCACCCCGTGGCAGTTGTGCCAGAGCCCGGCAATGCTACAGGCGACATTCTCCTGCGCCGCACGGACAAGGAATGGTCGGCATTCATACAAGATATCGTCGACCTTAACGATGCGCTGAAACTGCACCTTGGCCTGCGCCACCTGAATATTCGGCGCACGCAGCTGGTCGATATCGGTACGGATAAGCCCCTGCTGGTTAACCACGGCTATGAACGCAGCTACCTGCTGCCTAGCCTGGCCTTGGTGAACAAATTTGGCGAACACTGGTCGGCCTATGGCTCTTACGCGCAAGGACTGGAGCATGGCGGTCTGGCGCCGCTCACGACAACCAATCAAAATCAGTTCATCGATCCGGCGAAATCAAAACAGCTTGAGTTGGGGCTGAAGGCGGACCTGCAAAAAGACCTGAGTGTTTCCGCTGCGCTGTTTCGCATCCGTAAGCCATTGGAATACACCCGAACCAATAGTGACGCCAGCACGACCTATGTCAGCAACGGCGAAGCAATCCATACCGGCCTGGAATTTTCTGCTCAGGGCAAGCTGAGCCAGGACTTTCGCATAGGGGCCAGTCTGACGGCCATCGACACGACCCAGAACAATACCGGCGACGTAGCAATCGAAGGCAAACACGTCACCAATGTGCCCTCGGTCAAATCCAGCTTGTACGCGGATTATGCCGTACCGCAAGTGCGAGGCCTGGGATTAAACGCGGCCTGGCAGTATTCCGGCAGCAAGGCTTTCAGTCCCGACAACAGCGTCACGGTACCGGCCTATCATGTCGTGAATTTTGGTGCCAGATATGCCACGCAAATGGCGGGAAGCGCCGTGACCCTGCATCTCAATGTAGACAATGCATGCAACAAGTTCTACTGGCGCGACGTGACCCAATCCCTGGGCGGGTATTTATTTCCTGGCGCACCGCGCACTTACAAAGTATCGGCACGGTTTGACTTCTAAAAAGAGCTAAATCATATAAAAATTGCTTTAATTTCCACGGCTGCTTAATCGAAGCGACTTGCGAAGCGGCTTGTTTGCTGATTGAAACTGCATTTAGAGCATACTCCGCTTGTCAAGAACAGCTAAGCCGTGGATAATCCCGACCTCGCATCTCTTTCGAGTACCTATTTGTATCCGAAGAAAACAGCCCGCTTTCATCAGCGGGCTTTTTCTTCCACCCTGCAATGAATTTATTGTGTTGTAAATGATGTAAAGGTGCTCGCTTTTGTTCTTGCCATCGCAACCCGAAGGCATTTGTTGTCGTACTCGATTTCGTTACATGAAAAACAGCATAACTAATTCCACTCCAGCCACTCCTGAAAAAGCAGCATCAACGCTTACCCTAGGGAAAAAAACCATCCAGAGAAAACCAGCGGCAACACCAGCTTCAAGAACGGTGGTGGTGCCTGTCGCCAGCCAGGCCGCGGAATCGATGGAGCAAATGGAGCAAACAGTCGCGGCATCAAAGGCGCCGGCAGTGACCGTGGTCACCAAACGTCGTTCAAGACTGGCCGCAGTTGCAACGGAAGCAGCGCCTGAGCTTGTCAATGAAAGCGCAGCGGAGGTCGATGAAATCGTGCCTATCTCGCCCGTCGAGGCCAGCGCAACGCCAACTGTAGCGGCATCCGTCAGCGCAGAACAAAGCGCTCCCGCAGTCATGGCAACGCCGGCACAGAATGTAGTACAAGATGCAGTGCAGGATACAAAACAGGATACGGCAGAGATCACAGATCAGCTGATGCCTGCGGCTGACATAGCTGCTATATCAACTCGGGCAGCTATGCCAGCCGTGGCGAAACCTGCAGTCATCGTGACAAGAAAAGTCTCCAGACTCATCAAGAAACCTGTTGAAGCCGTGGCGCCGGTGGCCGAAGCTGCTGCCGTTACCGCAGAAGCCGTCGCAGTCACATCGCCGAAAGCGGGCATCGCCGGCAAGACGCGCATCGCCACAGTAAAATCTAGCCCTGCGCAAGCGGCGGCGACCGTGGCTGACATCGACACATCCGGCTATGTCATGCCGATGTTCAAAGAAGCCGCCAAGCGCGGCCGCAAGCCCTCTTCTCCGCAGGTATACAACGAAGAAATCCATGCGTTGAACGCGGTCGAGTCTTCCGAGTTAAAACGTGCGGCGCGCAGCAAGAAGGCCGGTGCGGGTGCTGCCGGCGGCGAAACTGCCACCAAGGAACAGCTGGAACAGGTACGCCTGCGCCTGACCAAGTTAATTCAGTTAGGCAAGGATCGCAGCTATCTTACCCACGCTGAAATCAACGATCACCTGCCGGACAATATCGCCGATCCAGACATGATCCTGGGCATCATCAGAACCTTGAATGATGTCGGCATTGCCGTCTATGACCAGGCGCCGGACGCCACCATGATGCTGCTGACCGACAACGTGGCGACCGCCGTCAGTGATGACGATGCCGAAGCCACCGCCGCGGTTGCACTCTCGACGGTAGATTCCGATTTTGGCCGCACCACCGATCCGGTGCGCATGTACATGCGCGAAATGGGCGGCGTAGAGCTGCTCACGCGCAGCGGCGAAATCGAGATTGCCAAGCGCATAGAAAACGGCCTGAAAGACATGCTGCAGGCAATCTCGGCCTGCCCGTCCACGCTGCAGGAAATGCTTGCCATTGCAGACAAGATTGCCAGCGACGAGCTCACCATAGACGATGTCGTCGATGGCCTGCATGACCCGGATGAAAATGACAACGCGGCATTGCATATTCCTATCGTCGCGACAGATGCTGACGCCGAAGCGGAAGAGCTGGAAGAAGACGACGAAGATGAAGAGGCGAGTGCCGAGAAAGCCAATGCGGTCAGCGCCGAACAGCTATTGCAGCTGAAAACAACCGTCCTGCAGAAATTTGCAGTGATCGCTGCGCATTTTGAAAAGATGACTTTGGAACATGCCAAAGACAGATATCAATCGGCCGCCTACAAGGCCGCGCAGGAAGCGATTTCCAGTGAATTATTAGGCATACGTTTTAGCGTCAAGACCACAGAAAAACTCTGCGACATCTTGCGCAAGCAAATGGGCGAATTGCGTCAGACCGAAAAGAAGATGCTGGAATTATTTGTCAATAAATGCGGCATGCCACGCCAGCATTTTATTGCAGAGTTCATGGACAATGCGACCAACCCTGAATGGCTGGAATCAGAAATCGCCAGCACGCAGGCGTATGCGGTGCTGCTCAAGCGGCATATTCATGCAGCCAGAGAATTGCAGGGCAAGCTCATTACTTTAGAAGAGCAAGTGAAGTTGCCTTTAAGCGACCTGCGCGTGATCAACAAGCTGATGGTGGCCGGCGAAAAACGCGCGCGCGACGCCAAGAGCGCCATGACCGAGGCGAATTTACGCCTGGTGATTTCGATCGCGAAGAAATACATCAACCGCGGCATGCAGTTCCTCGATCTGATCCAGGAAGGCAATATCGGCCTGCTCAAGGCGGTCGACAAGTTTGAGTACCGCCGTGGCTACAAGTTTTCCACCTATGCGACCTGGTGGATCAGGCAGGCGATTTCGCGGGCGATTGCCGATCAGGCACGTACCATACGCGTGCCTGTTCACATGATAGAAACCATTAACAAGCTCAACCGTATCAAGCGTCAGTGGATGCAGCAAACCGGTACCGAACCGGATTCTGCCGTGATTGCAGAGAAGATGGAACTGCCTGAAAACAAGGTGCGTGAAATATTGAAAATCGCCAAGGAACCGGTCTCACTCGATGTCCCTATCGGTGACGACGGTGATTCCCAGCTGGGCGATTTCATTGAAGACAGCATGACGCTCTCGCCGGTAGCGGCGGCGATGCAGGCTTCCGTCCAGGGCAAACTGAAAGAGATCCTCGATTCGCTCAGCCCGCGTGAAGCCAAGGTATTGCGCATGCGCTTCGGCCTGGAAATGGCCAGCGATCACACGCTGGAAGAAGTCGGCAAGCAGTTCGACGTGACGCGTGAGCGCATCCGCCAGATTGAAGCGAAGGCGATGAAAAAACTGCGTCACCCATCACGTTCCGATCAATTGAAGAGCTTGCTGGAAAGTCATTAAACTCAGATTTTCCATTAGGATTTGCGCTGATGACGGATGCACTTGTCGAGATAGTTTTGCTGCGAATGAGACGCCAATAGCTAGCTATTGGCAACGAAGAGCAGTAAAAGTAGTCGAAAATGCGCCGTCAGCACGCAAATAGCACCGCAGGTGCGCCTAGTGGAAAATCTGGGTTAAAGCCGGGCTGCCATCCAGGGCATGCCTGTGGTTTGCGCAAAACCATCCAGGCACCCTGCCAGCGCGCACTGTTCATGCGCCTGCTGGCGGCATCAAGGCTGCAGGCCGCATGGGTACTGCGTCAGCGAGCTGCCGTTTTGAGCAATATCTGGCGCTCCAGGCCTGATGCCAGCGCCCAGACGCTTAGGCTTGGGTTAATCTAGCAAAAACGACAAGGTGAACTGCACCTGCTCCACCCGCTCTGCCAGGCTGCCCTCCACCAGCAAGAACGGTATTTCGCGTTGGTCCAGAACACGCATTAACTCTTCATGAATATGCTGGCGCACGGCAGCCGATTCGCGCTGCAGGCCGTCTGCACTCCACGGAAAATCCGGTGCGGTCACCAGCGTAAAGTCATAGGTATGCGAGCGTTCCAGCTGCTGCAATGCCAGATCCACCTGCTTAAAATAGTGTTGACTGTAGAGCGCCGTCATCAAGGGGCTGGTATCGCAAAACAGCCAGTCCCTGGCGTGCGCGGCAAATTCCTGTTCTCTTTGCACCTGGGTAGTGGCGATGAGAATTTGCTCTTCTTCCTTTGGCACGCGCTGCCGGGTATCGACAAATTCACGTAGGTATTCTGGCACCCAGACGGTCTGATAGCGCGCCGCAAGAGCTTCAGCCAGGATGGATTTACCAGAGGATTCTGCCCCCAGAATGGCGACGCGCGTGATTGGCGAAGCGCCCGGCGAGCTTATTCTGGACATGCTCTTCTCCATGCGCGCCAGCCCATCAGCGCCATCAGCACGAAAACGCCATACAAGACCGCGGTCAGCATCAGGTTTTTATAGATGTACAGGCCGACATACAAGATATCGACAAGTATCCAGACAAACCAGTTTTCGACTTTTTTACGTGACAGCAGCACTTGCCCGAGCAGGCTGCCTGCGGTCAAAAAGCCGTCAGCATGGGGTACGTCGGTATCGGTAAATGTGCGGAGAAACCAGGCCAGCATTGCAAAACCCAGCAGCCATGCAAGCACAGAAGCGCCTCTGCCCCACGCGCTCAGATAGGAAACCGCAGGCACCTTGCGCCCGCTGTCGCCCCACAGCCAAAGGTGCCAGCCCCAGATCGACACCAGGATAAAAACAAACTGCAGGCCCATGTCGCCATACAGGCGCGCGTCTAAAAACACCACCGCATACAGGCCAGAGGACAGGATGGAAAACAACCATGCCCAATGCAACTGCCGGATATTGAGTGCGACGGTAATGACGGATAGAATGAAAGAAATCAATTCCAGCGGCGTGGTACTGAAGCCTGACATCAGTGGTAAGGTTTGATTCATGCGGTGAGCGAAGTCTTAGTGTTTAATCTTGATAGAATGGCATACCAATGCGGCGGCGATCAGCGTTTGACATCGCAAGCGAAAGAATGGCGTCATTATCACTGATAAGAACTGCATTGTCATTGAATGCCCTGCCATTACGGTACGGTGAGGCTGGTGCTGGTTCGTGAAGAAGCGCTGATGCAAACACGTGCCTAACAAGAAAATTAAGAAAATCAAGAGAAATCAGGAAAGTCTTCCATGAAACAACGATCAGGTTTTACCTTGATAGAAATGATGGTGGTGATTGCCGTCATCGCCATACTGGCAGCGATGGCGGTGCCCTCGTATCTGTTCAAGGTGATCCGTGAACAGATAGAGGCATCCATCCCGCTCACCGATGTCGTCAAAAAGCCCGTCGCCCTCTCCTGGCTCGCCACCCAGACTTTTCCTGAAAATAATGCCGCAGCCGGCTTGCCCGGTTCCGACAAGTTCGTCAACACTTACGTCAGTGACGTCGCGATTGAGAATGGCGCGATTCACATCACCTTCGGCAATCGCGCCAGCGGGCCGCTGAAAGGGAAAATTCTCACGCTGCGCCCGGCGGTAGTGAGCGATGCGCCAATAGTGCCGGTGACCTGGGTATGCGCGGGCGCTGAGGCACCGGGCAAGATGACCGTCATCGGGCTGGATAAAACCTCGATAGAACAAAATCACCTGCCGCTGGCGTGTCGGCGCAGAGGCAAGTGAACGGCAAGATTACGCAAGACTTCACGCGCAACGGCCGTCAGAATTTGTATTCCAGCATGGCACGCGCGCTCAGCATGGTCGGCGCCGTGCTGGTGCGGGTCAAGGAGCCATCCGCAGTGGTATAAATGCTCGCCGAGACATTATCCTGCTGCAAGGCGTTGCCAACAGAAACGCGCAGATTGGTCTGGCGGTCAAACTTCCACAAGGCGTACAGGTCGAGCACCCGTTTCGGGATCGAATACGCGCTCTGCTCAGCCGAGATGCGCACCAGCCCACCGTTCTGAAAACTGTAATTGCCCCCCAGCGTCAACGGCAAGCTATCGAGCTTGTAATCTATCCCGACATTCGCGCTGACCGGCGTCTGTGAATCAAGACGGTTATTCGGGCCGGGCACAGAACTCAAGTTAGACCAGTTGAACGAGAGATTGGAGCGAAAATCAATCGCTGGCGCATCAGTCATGATAGAGCGCAGCGGGAACTTCGCCTCCAGCTCTATCCCTCGTGTCGTCGCCAGGCCGTCATTGACCGGCATCGCTACCCATCTGCCGCTGGCATCGGATAAAGCGGTGCGGGTGATGTCATCTATCCTGCGCATGAACACGCTGGCGCTGAGCATGCCGCCGTCACTCAGATAATGTTCAAAGGCCGCATCCAGGCCCCATGCCAGTTCCGGTTTCAAATTCGGGTTACCCATGCGGTCAGGGCTGGTGGCCTTATTGTCATTGGAAATGAAGCGCCGTGGAATCAGGCTGCTGGTGTCCGGCGCCTTGTAGGTGCGGGTTAATCCCAGGCGCACCTGGTCGTTCTTGCTGCCGGGGATTTTCCATAAGGTTTGCAGTATCGGGCTCCAGACGCTGGATTTATTATTCACCTCAGCATAGGTATTGCCCTTGCTGGAGGTATCTAGCCCCTCCCAGCGCAGACCCGCATAGATAGACCAGTTCTTCGAGACACTCCACTCATCCTGGACGAACAAGGCTAAGCGCATCACTTCCGCATCAAAGGTTTCATCCAGATTGATCGGCAAGATGACATGCGCGCCGGAACTGCCGGTGATCACATCTTGCTGATTGCGGCTTTCATTACGTTTGCTCAAGGCGCCATCCCAGCCGGCGGCAAGCGCATGGTCTTCCATGAAAGGCGCGGTGTATTTGCCGCCCCAGGTAAAGCCCTTATCGCTGGCAGCGGAGCTGGCCTTGCGCGCCAGCAGCTGCAGGCGATCCTTGTCGTATCCCTGGTAGCCCACATCCGAATTACGCTTGTTGTAGCTGACACCAAGCTTCATATCGAGCTTGGCGCTATCGGCCAGCTTGTGTATCCAGTTGAGGTTACTGCGTATCATGGCAAATTCCGATTCGATTTGACTCATGTCGCTGACATACAAGGGCGCGGTGCCCAGACTGGTGACAGTGGCTTGCTGGTTGAATCCGGAAAAGCGATTGCCATTGACAAAGCTTTGCGAGGTCACGGTATCGCCATTTTCCAGGTTCCAGTTGATGCGCGGAGACAAACCGATGCCGGTAAAGGTGCCCCATTCCTTGCCGTCGGAATGCAGGCTGGAGCGGATGTTGCCGCTGGCATCACGCCCCACCTCATCGCTGCCGTTATCGCGTTCGTACTTCCCGCGATGGAAATTGCCGGACACGGAATAAGACATGCGGCCCAGCTTGTCAGAAAACTGCAGACTGCCATTCGCGCCGTATTGACCGCCCTCTTCCTGCATGCCGAATTTCAATTCACGCTGCGCCGTCACGATGGCTTTTTTCAGCACGATGTTGATCGCGCCTGCGATCGATTGCGTGCTCAACTCGGCGGTCGCCGAGCGTATCACCTCGATGCGCTCGATATTGTCTGGCGAAATCGAATCGAGCGAGAAACCCGGCGGACTCGGTTCGCCATTGAGCATGATCTGGGTATAGCCAGACCCCAGGCCGCGCATGCGTATCGCGCCGCCACGTCCCTGCACGCCGCCTATGGTCACGCCGGGCAGGCGCTTGAGCACATCGCCGATATTGGTATCGCCATAGCGCACGATCTCTTCCTGCGTCACCACGATCTTGCTGGCGGTATCCTGACGGCGCTCGTCATAGCCTTTGGCGCCGCTGATCTCGACTTTTTGCAGTTTATCGGCTGCGGCAGCAGGCTTGGCCGATTTCACTGGCTCGGCGGGCTTGGCTTGCTTGTTTTGCCTGGTGGGCGTTTTGTCCGGGTCTTCCGTTGTCGCTTGCTGTGCATAAGCGCTGGAACCGTAAGCCAACAGCAGGGAAAAAGGCAGTAAGGCCAGGCGAAATGGAGAGGAGAGTATGGGCATGAAGATGGCGGAGTAAAAGGAGAATGGCGCTTCGACCGGACTGTAAGCCGAATAGTTCCTGCCGGTCAGCTGTCGAAACAATATGATACAAAGGCAACTTCATCTAGTTTAACAGCTTCAAGGCGCAGCAGTTTCGCGCCAGATTCTCCACCCGCCTTCGCCCTCTGCCTGTCGGGCTTTCACGTCACATTTTCAAGTCACATTGTGACGTCAGCTTGCCAAATCAGCTTTACAGGCGAGCCAGCGCTTGCAGCAAAGGCGCGCAGGCATCGGCCACCCTGTCCAGGCTCTGCTCGCGCAAGGCAGCCAGATCAAGCTGGACCTCGCTCTTCAATCCGGCCCACGCCAGTATGGTGGCACAAGCTTCCGGATGATCGAACAGGCCATGCAGATAAGAACCGAGAATCTGGTCGTCCGGCGAACGTGTCCCCTCGTCTTCCCCGGCAATCACGAACGCCGGCCGGGTATCGCTGCTGGCGTAAGTCAGCCCCATATGGATTTCATAGCCTTCCACTTTTGCCTTTGCATCTGGACCGAAGGCGCATATACCCGACACTTGCTGAAGGCGTTTTTCCTGCGTCAGCTCAGTCGTAATATCGAGCAAGCCCAATCCATCCGAATCGCCGGGCTGGCCTTCCACGCCATGCGGATCTTTCACCACATGCCCCAGCATCTGGTAGCCGCCGCAAATGCCGATGACCTTGCCGCCGTAGCGCAGATGCTTGTCGAGCACTTCCTGCCAGCCTTGCGCTTTCAGAAAATCCAGATCGGCGCGGGTATTTTTGCTGCCTGGCAGGATGATCAGATCGGCAGCTGGAATCGCATGGCCGGGGCCGATGAATTGCAAGTCGACATCGGGGTGAAAGCGTAATGCATCAAAATCCGTGTGATTCGAGATGCGCGGAATGGCCGGCACGATGATGCGAAATTTTCCCGCATTGTTCTGGCTGGACTGGATCGCGTCTTCGGCATCGAGCATCAGGCCATGCAGGTAAGGCAGCACCGCCAGCACCGGCTTGCCGGTCTTTTTTTCCAGCCAATCGAGGCCAGGTTCCAGCAAGCTGATGTCGCCACGAAAACGGTTGATGACAAAGCCGACGATGCGCTTTTGCTCGGACGCCGACAAGCAATCTAGCGTGCCGATAAAGTGCGCGAACACGCCGCCCCGGTCGATATCGGCCACCAGTATCACCGGGCAATCAACAGCTTCGGCAAAGCCCATGTTGGCGATATCGCGCTCGCGCAGATTGACTTCCGCCGGACTGCCCGCGCCCTCGACGATGATGGCATCGTACTGGTTTTGCAAACGCGCATACGATTCCAGCACGGCTTGCATGGCGATGGTCTTGTACTGATCGTAATCCCGCGCATCCATATCAGCGCGCACCTTGCCGTGGATGATCACCTGCGCACCGGTATCCGATGAGGGTTTCAGCAGAACCGGATTCATGTCGGTGTGTGCGGGCAAACCGGCCGCCAGCGCCTGCAAGGCCTGGGCGCGGCCTATCTCGCCGCCATCGACAGTCACGGCACTATTCAAGGCCATGTTCTGCGGCTTCATCGGCACCACCTTCACCCCCTGCCTATGCAGCAGCCGGCACAGCGCCGCCACCACGGTAGTCTTGCCTGCATCGGAGGTCGTGCCCTGCACCATCAGTGTGGAAATTTTCATGGGTGTTGATGTTTACAATTCGCTAAAGAAATTGTCACGAACGCGTTGCAGGCGTTCATGACAGCATACTACCTATCAGTATATTTTTATTACGCACAAAATACCCGCGATATAGAGGCATTTTATATTAATTTTAGGGGAGTATCACTTACAGCCTAGCTGCCAGTCAGCGATCATCTTCTGCAATTGCGGCAAGCCGTGGGTGATCGCGGATGGGCCTGGCGACAGGATATCGGCCGATTTTATTTCAAGCACCCTGGCATTTTTCAAGGCCGGGATCTCGCCCCAGCCTGCGCGTTGCGCCAGGGTTTCCGGGCGAAATTTTTTGCCGCACCACGAGCCTATGATGATGTCCGGCGCACGCCGTATCACCTCAGCCGGGTCGGCGATGATGCGCTGTCTGGCGCTGTGGTGTTGCGCCAGGTCGGCAAAAGCGTCCTCGCCTCCGGCGATGGCGATGAGTTCAGAGACCCAGCCTATGCAACTCATCATCGGGCTATCCCACTCTTCAAAATACACTTTGGGCTTGCGCGTCCATTGCGCCGCTTGGGCCTTGGCGTCGACGATTTGCCGCTGCAAGCCGGCGATCAGTTGCGCGCCCTGCTCTTCCTTGCCGACCAGCGTGGCCAGCATGGCGATCATACGCAGGATGCCGGCGATATCTTTTTGGTTGAAGGCGTGCAGCTCGATTCCGGCGCTGATTAAATCGCGGCTCATCTCGGCCTGCATGTTCGAATAGGACAGCACCAGATCTGGCTGCACGGCGAGAATGCGCTCCAGTTTGGCAGAAGAAAAGCCGCTGATTTTGGGCTTCTCGCTACGCGCCCGCGCTGGCCTGGTGGTGTAGCCGGAAATGCCGGCGATGCAGTCTTCCGCACCCAGGGCATACAGGACCTCGACCGATTCGGTGGAGAGGCAGGCGATTCTTTGGTAGTGGCTCATGGTTTTTCTCCGCGGTGCTTGCGCGCGTTGTCCATTGCTTCACACACTGCTTTGGCACCGTCGATGATGCGCGGGCCGGCACGATTGAGCTGATCTCCATCGATCGCCACCAGGTTGCGGTTTTTGACTGCCAGCATCGTGCCAAATGTTTTCCATTGCTCGATACCGCTGACACCCTGATTTTCGCTGTCGCCGGACAAGATCAGTTCCGGATTTTCCTGTATCACGGCCTCGGTGCTGAGCGTGGGAGCCGCCGCGCTCAGGTGGCCGAAAATATTTTTTCCACCGCAGACGCGGATCACATCGCTGACGATGTTTTTGTCGTTAAGGGTAAAAATCGGCTTGCCCCAGACTTGATAAAAGGTGCGTACGGTACTCTGCTTCTGGTAGCGTGCGCTGAGCTGTAACAGCTGCTGGCTAAACGCGCCAGCCGCCGCTCGCGCTTGTTTTTCGGTGCCAAATAAACTGCCTAGCTTGAGCAGGGTTTCGGGTATTTGTTCCAGCTTATGCGGTTCACTAAAATAGTATGGAATACCCGATTTGCGCAGGGGTTCCAGCTGACGCTCGAAGGCGCCATGCATCCAGACCACCAGCAGATCAGGCTTCAAGGCGATGATGCGTTCTATGTCCAGCTGGCGGTTGTCGCCAACGCGTGGAATCGCCTTGGCTGCTTCCGGGTAATCGCTGTACTTGACCGTGCCAATGATTTGCTCGCCGGCGCCGGCGGCAAAAATCATTTCCGTCACATGCGGCGACAGGCTGATGATGCGCTTGGCCGGACTGGCCAGGGTGATGACGTTGCCCGCATCATCGGTCACGCTGATGGCGGCGTGCGCCTGCAAGGCTATCGCATGCATGATCAAGAACAAGCTGGCTAACATCAATTTATGCATCATTTTTTTGCGTCCAGAGAGCCAATGAGGAGGTGAGTTTTTGCCAGCCGGCTTCGTCCGGCGGCAAGCCGAAGCGCAGGCCGCGTGCGGCATCGCGGAACAGCCTGACCCAGATACCCTGTTCCGCCAGATGCTGCCAGAGCTGCTCGGTCTTGCCCTGCAAGGCAGCGTCGCCGCACCACTGAAACAGCGCCGTACCGCTGGAAGAAAAACCGTGATCGCGCAGCAGGCTTTGCAGGCGCGCGCCCTGTTGCTGCAGGCTGTGGCGGCTAGCTGCCTGCCATGGCTGATCTTGCAGGGCGGCGCAGGCTATCGTTTGTGCCGGGCCGCTGATGGTCCAGGGGCCAAGCATGTTTTCCAGCGTGCTTAACAGGTCCGCATGCGCCGCTACAAAGCCCAGGCGCAGGCCAGCCAGGCCAAAAAACTTGCCCACCGAGCGCAGCACGATCAGGCCGGGCTGCGCCGTCGATGATGCTACGCTAAGCTCACTTGCGGTATCGCCAAAAGCCTCGTCGACGATCAGCCAGCCACCGCGCTCCGCCAGTTGCGCCGCCCAGCCCAGCAAGGTCTGCGCAGCGATCGTTGCGCCGGTAGGATTATTCGGATTGCAGAGCACCATCACATCGGCCGACGCCAGCCTGGCATCGAGCGTATCGTAAGCGCATTCCTGCACCTGATGGCCGTGCTGGCGCCATTGGTAAGCATGCTCGGCATACGACGGTGCAGCGACCACGACCCGCGCCACCCCGCCAGCTTGCAGGCGCAAACGCGGCAAGGCCTGTATCGCCGCTTGCGTGCCGGCCACCGCCAGCATCGCGGGTGCCGCATAAAACTGTTGCGCGGCGAGAGTCAAGGCCGGCATCTTTTCCGGCAACCTGTGCCAGGCCTGGTCCGCGACGGCAGGCACCGGGTAGTAATGCGGATTGATGCCTGTGGACAGGTCTAGCCACTGCGCCACCGGTCTGCCATACAACCTTGCCGCCTCTTGCAAATTACCGCCGTGTTCTAGCATAAAGATTTCGCGTTATCAAAAATGAAATAAATAAAAACTGCCACAGCTATTTCAGGACAGGGCACATCCAAAAAACTCAAAAAATGGCATGCCCGGCGCGCCCTGTCCATGCGCCTTTCCAGCCTGCCTGGCCTGCAAGCCGCATGGATAGGGCGTGCTGGCGGTGCATGCATTTCAATTTCCAGGTATGTCATCACTGCGTGTCATCACTACATGAACAACATCCACGCCAGCAGACAAGCGATCCACAACAAGCTGGCGCGCAAGACCAGCGACCAGGCGCGCTGAATGTCAGGCGCCGTCGCCGCCTTGCCTGCCCCCAGCGGCGGACGGACCTCGGCTACGCCGTCGTAGGTCGCCGTCCCTCCCAGAGCCAATCCCAGCGCACCTGCGCCCGCCGCCATGACCGGGCCGGCATTCGGGCTAGGCCAGGCCGGCGCCTGCTGGCGCCAGCATTGCAAGGCCAGCCGGGTATTGCCAAGCGCCGCATACGACAAGGCGGTGAGCCTGGCGGGCAGGTAATTGAGCGTATCGTCCACCCGCGCCGCGACGCAGCCGAAGCGCAGCAGGCGTGGGCTGCGGTAGCCCCACATGGCATCGAGGGTATTTGACAAGCGGTATAGCAAGGCGCCGGCACCGCCGGCAATCACGAACCAGAACAAGGTGCCGAACACCGCGTCGCAGCCGTTTTCCAGCAAGGATTCGGCGCTGGCCTTGGCCAGATCTTCTTCGCTGGCATTGCCGGTATCGCGACTGACGATGGAGGAGGTCAGGCGCCTGGCTTCATCGACGTCGCCAGCTTCAAGCGCCTGTTGTATCGGCGCGGTATGGTCGTGCAGGCTGCGCAAGCCCAGGCAAAAATACAGCAACACTGCATGCAGCAATGGCGCCAGCCAGAGGCTGACATGGGCACACCAGAGCAGCAGCATCTGCGCCACAACGACCAGCGGCAAAACCGCCAGCATCCAGGCAAACCCGCCCCTGATACGGCCAGAAAGCGGCGTATTCCAGCGCCGCTCAATCGCATCGGCCAGCGTGCCGAAGCCGACCAGCGGATGCCAGCGCCGCGTTTCGCCCAGCATCAGATCAAGCGCCAGACCCAGCACCGCGCACCAGGCCAGCAGGTCAACGCCCAGCATCAACATGGCGGCTGCTTGAGATGCAGTGGCAGGCCAGCGGCAACCCAGCTCACCTGTTCGCAACGCGCAGCCACGGCCTGATTCAGGCGCCCCGCCTCATCGACAAACCAGCGCGAGATGGCCCCGTGCGGAATGATGCCCATGCCGACCTCGTTCGAGACCATGATGACATCGCCGGCAAGCTCTTCCAGCGTCTGCAAAAACGCCGCGCGCTGCTGGGAAAAAATCGCCGGTGACGTGATGTGCCCGACCTCAGGGTAATCGGCCGCGTCGGCAAACAGGCAGTTCGACAGCCACAAGGTCAGGCAATCGATCAGGACCAGATTACCGGCTGTGCTGGCCTGGCGCAGCGTCTGCGCCAGATCCGTCGTACATTCGACCGTGCGCCAGTCTGCCGGACGGCGCTGCCGGTGATGCGCGATGCGCGCCTGCATCTCGGCGTCGCCCGCCTGTGCAGTGGCGAGATAGGTCACTGGCTTGCCTGAGGCGATCGCCAGTTGCTCTGCCCAGGCGCTTTTGCCCGAGCGCGCGCCGCCAAAAATGAGGGTACGGGTCATCGCAATTTTCTCTTTAAGATCTTTTTAAAAACAGCGCAGCGGCCGCGGCCGGGTTGGAGGCGAAGTAGGCGTGGAAATACGATGCCTGCAAATTGCCGACCTGATAAATCGCTTCGCCGGCTTCCTTATTCGAATGCTTGACGGTGTGCGCCAGCGGGCCGAGGCCGGTTTCAAAACGTGAATAATGAAAGGTATGCCCGCGCAATTCACCCTGTGGCGTGGCGAGTGCCTGCCCGCCCAGACCGGCCAGCCGTTGCTGCATGATCACTTGCCCTTCCAGCAAGCCTGCCATGCTCCAGTGCGCATTATTTTGATCAGTCAATGATTCTGTCAGCGCCATCATGCCGCCGCATTCGGCCAGGATGGGCATGCCCGCCGCATGTGCCGCGCGTATCGATGCCTGCCAGTCTGTCGCGCTACTGAGCGTCTGCGCATGCAGCTCAGGATAGCCGCCCGGCAGGTACACCGCATCGGCCTGTGCCGGCACCGCATCGTTGTCGAGCGGGGAGAAAAACACCAGCTCGGCGCCCAATTCACGCAGGCACTGCAGATTGGCTGGATAGATGAAGGCGAACGCGGCATCCCTGGCAATGGCGATGGTTTTACCCTGCAATAATGATGGCGTTGCAGGCAGGTTTTGTACTTCAAAATCGGTCAAGGGCAAGCTGTTCCAGGCATCCATGTCGATCGACAAGGCATCGGCCAGCTGATCAAGTATGGCGTCGACTTGCCCCACTTCTTGCGGCAGCACCAGGCCCAGGTGACGCTCTGGCAAAGAGACACTCTGGCGCGGCAGGCTACCCAGCAAAGGTATATCGCGCATGGCGTCGGCCACCATTTTGGCGTGTCCGGTCGAGGCGATACGGTTGGCGATGACGCCGGCCAGGTGCACGGGGCCAAAATCGCGCAGGCCCATGGCCAGCGCACCGACCGTCTGCGCCATCGCAGAAGCGTCGAGCACCGCCAGCACCGGCACGCCAAAGGCGCGCGCCAAATCAGCCGAAGACGGATTGCCGTCGTACAGGCCCATCACGCCTTCGATCAAAATCACATCAGCCTGCAACGCCGCCTGCGCCAGCATCGCTTGCGACGCTGGCTGACCGACCATCCACAGATCGAGCGAATGCACGGGCGCACCGCAGGCGCGTTCCAGCATCATCGGGTCGATAAAATCGGGGCCGGTCTTAAACACGCGCACCCGCTGCCCAAGCTTGCTCAGCTTGCGCGCCAGCGCCGCCGTGGTCGTGGTCTTGCCCTGGCCGGAGGCGATCGCCGAAATCAGCGCCACCTTGCATGAAACCGTGCTCACCACTCTATCCCCGCCTGCGCCACGATGCCGTCCTTGAATGCGTGCTTGATGACCTGCATCTCGGTCACGGTATCGGCCACTTCAATCAGCTCCGGCGGCGCACCGCGCCCGGTGATGATGATGTGCTGCATCTCTGGCCGGGTGTCGAGATCGGCAATCACTTGCTGCACATCGAGATAGTGATACTTGAGCGCGATATTGAGTTCATCGAGCAGCACCATGCCGATCTCGGGATCGGCTAAAAACTTCTTCACCTGCTGCCAGGCCAGCTGCGCTTTCTCTACATCGCGCTCGCGGTCTTGCGTATTCCAGGTATAGCCCTCGCCCATCGCATGGAAACTGACTTCATCGGGAAAGCGGCGCAAGAACGTCTCTTCGCCGGTGGACATGGCGCCTTTAATGAACTGCACCACGCCGACTTTCATCCCGTGCCCCAAAGCGCGCATGACCATGCCGAAGCCGCTGGAACTCTTGCCCTTGCCATTGCCGCAATTGACCACCAGCACGCCGGTCTTGCGCTGCGCCGCATCGATCTTTTGATCCATCAATTCTTTTTTGCGCTGCATGCGGCGCTGGTGGCGGGTGTTGATGTTGTCTGTGGTTTCTGTCGCTGGGTTTTCCATAATGGCCATATTAATTTTTAGGAAGAAAAATAGTGTGCTCGCCGTGCTCAAAGCGATCTATCGGGTGACCCAGGCACAGGCTGAGCTGCTCTGCCGTCATCACCTGTTGTATCGGCCCGGCCAGCCAGGAACCATCGCCCATCATCAGCAAGGCGTGGCTGGCGATGCGGTGCGCCAGGTTCAGGTCGTGGCTGACCATCATCACGGCTTTGCCCGAGGCGCGGCAAAGGCGGGAAAACAACTGCATCACGCTGACCTGATGCGCCAGGTCGAGCGCATTGGCCGGCTCGTCGAGCAGCATGAGCTGGGCATCCTGTGCCAGCAAAGCGGCAATCGCGACACGCTGGCGTTCGCCGCCAGAGAGGCTGCGCACATCGCGCTGCGCCAGATCGGCGACATCCAGCTCTTGCAGCGCGGCAATGGCGATATCCACGTCGTCCTGCGATTCCCAGTAATGCGCATCGTGATAAGGATGGCGTGCGCTCAATACCGTCTCGATGGCGCGGTAGCCGAAAGCATCGACCCTGCCCTGCGGCAAAAAAGCGCGCTCTTTGGCCAGATCGCTCAACGCCCAGGCGGCGATGTCCCTGCCCTGCATATGCACCTGCCCGCGATCCGGTTTTTCAATCGGACGCAGGCCCGCCAAAGTCCGCAACAAGGTGCTTTTGCCCGCGCCGTTGCGGCCTATCACGCACCAGCATTCACCGGCCAGGATTTGCCAATCCAAGTCCTTGAGCAAGATACGCTCAGAAATCGCCAGGCTGAGATTGATGGTTTGCATCAGCGCGGGCATCAGCGTCTCCTCAGTTGGTGCAGCTGCAGCAGGAAGACCGGTACCCCGATGATCGCCGTGATCACGCCTACCGGCAACTGCTGCGGCGCCACGATAGAGCGCGCCAACGCATCGGCCAGCACCAGAAAACTGCCGCCTGCCAGTGTCGCAGCCGGGATCAGCAGGCGATGATCAAACCCCAGCGCGAAGCGGCAGGCATGCGGGATAATCAGCCCGACAAAGCCTATGCTGCCAGCGCCGCTGACGGCACTGGCAGTCAGCAAGGCGGCACAAAAAAACAGGGACTTGCGCAAGGCGCCGATGTTGATGCCCAGCGTCGTCGCGTTATCGGCATGCATGGCGGCGACGTTGATGGCGCGCGCACGGCGAATCGCAAATGTGCCCACCGCCAGCAAGATCAGCCAGGGCAGGTAACGTGATTGGGTATTCGACAAATCGCCTATCATCCAGAACACCATGCCGCGCAGGCGGCTGTCCGGCGCGACGGAGAGCATCAGCGTGACGATGGCGCCGCAGCCTGCGGCGACGATCACGCCGGTCAGCAACAGCAAGGGGGCACTGCCTTCCGAACTGCCGCTGCCGCGAAAATCGCGGTAGGCCAAGGCAAACAATAAAACAGCGACGCCAATCGCGCCGGCAAAAGCAAACAGGTCGACCATCCAGGCCGCACCAAAAAATAAAATAGTGGCCAGCGCACCGACCGAGGCGCCGCCAGAAATGCCCAGCACATAAGGGTCGGCCAAAGGATTGCGCAACAGGGCCTGCATCATCACGCCGGCCAATGCCAGCGTGCCACCCGTCACGAAACCTGACAAGGCGCGCCCCAGGCGAAGCTCCAGCAAGGTGGCCGCCAGGGTGGAAGATTTACCCTGAACCAGATCCACCATGGCATAAAAAAGCTCGGGCGCAGATAGGGATACCGAACCTATCAGGCAGGCAAATAAAATACTGGCAAGCGCGCACAAAGCTAGCGACCACAAAATGAATTTGGCACGCCGGGCCGGATTGGCTGGTATTTTAAAAGACATGGGCCTAAGCTTTCCTGTCATGGGTATTGCAAGATTTTTTTGCATAAATAAATTTGACGCCCTCTCACTTCCGTTTGCACTTAAGAAAAATTTCAGCAAAATGCCAGAAAAATTCCAGCTCCGTGAGAGGGCCTTACCTGATTAAACAGTCCAGCTTTTTCTATCGTCAATCAAAGAAAAATGCGAGGTTTTTATTTAAAGCCGTAATTCACACCGGCAAATACTTTGGAGCCGGCTGTTGCATAGTTCTTTGCCAGTTCATAGTCTTTGTTCAGTGCATTGTTCCAGCGTACGATGGCGCTCAGGTTAGTGGCGATATCAAAGCTGGCGTACAGGTTCAGCAATCCGTAGCCAGGCAACAGCCTCTTGTTGGCGACATCGTCATAACGCTGGCCGGAAAAGACCGTCTCTACACCTAGCTTAGTAGTGCCGAGGTTGTATTCGGCCGACAGGTTACCGTGTCGTCTGGCGCGCCTTGCCAGCTGCTTACCGGTGGTCTCGTCGCGCGGATTTTGCAGGTCTAAGGAGCCGCGCAGTGTCAACGCGGCCAAATGCGTTGAGGCACCTAGCGTCAGGCCGGACATGGTTGCCCGGTTGACGTTGTAGGCGCAACCGTAAGGATGGCTGGCTTTCTCTACCGGACAAACATTGGTGCTGACCAACAAATCCCTGGCCTTATTTTGATAATAGACAGCGCTCAGGGCGCTTATCCCGTCATCAAAATACACGCCGGCTTCAGCATTCTTTGCCTGCTCCGGTTTGTTGGTGGCGATACCATAACCCGGGTAATACAGCTCATTGAAATTGGGTGCCCTGAAGCTGGTGCCGTAACTGGCGTTGAGACGCAAGACATCGCTGACATGGTAGCCGTAAGCGATGCTGCCCGTGGTGTGTTTGCCGTATTGCGAGCTATCGTCCGATCGTGCGCTGGCGCTGGCCAGGTGGGCATCGCGCTTGAGCACATACGAAGCGGCAATCGAGGTCGTCGTGCGGTCGCCGTTAATCCCTGTTGTCGTCGTCTCGACGTCTTCCTTGCGATGTTCCGCCACGAGTTGCAGCACATCGGTACCGATACGAATATCGTTCTGCCAGTTCAGCGTATTTTGCAGAGTATCGATCTGGCTCTTGCCGTAAGAAGCATCGGTAAAACCGGTGTCGGCGGCGTGCGACACCTGCAGACGCGAGTACCAGTTATCGGCCAGTTTCGCCTTACCGTACAGCGCCAGGCTAGCGAGTTTTTGCACGCTGTAGTCATCCTGACTAGGACCGGCATCAAATTGCGAGCGCAGCCGGCTGTGCAGGAAGTTCAGGCCCAGCTCGGTTCCCTTGCTGAGTTCCCAGGCCAGGCGGCCGCTGGCGCTGTCCTGTTTGTAACCGTCCTTATCCGCGTTGTAGCTGTAGGGTCCAGCTCCTGGCTTGGTGGCGGAAAACCCTTCGGCCTCTTCATGCGCCACGTTCAGGGCCAGGCGCAGATCGCCTGTCATCCCGGTAACACCGGCCTGCAATTGATACAGACCATCGCTGCCGATGCCGGCAGAAACAGTAGGCGCAATAGTCTTGTCACCCTTTTTGGTGAATACCTGGATCACTCCACCCATGGCGTCGGCGCCATACAGGCTGGACAAAGGGCCATAGACGATTTCTACACGCTCAATTTGTGACAAAGGGATAACCGACCAGGATGCGCCGCCGGTGGTGGCTGAGCCTATGCGCACGCCGTCCACATACACGACGTTCTGCGCATTCGATCCGCCACGGATGAACACTGAAGAGTTGGTGCCAGGGCCACCGTTGCGGGAGATCTCTATGCCGCGTTGTTTTTGCAGCAATTCGACAATACCGGTTGCGCCGGATTTGGCGATCTCGTCTTCCGTGATGACGACATTATCGGCCAGCACATCTTTGGCAGCCTGAACCTGGCGACCCGCTGTCACGACGACAGTAGGGGCAAATTCAGCGGCTTCAGCGAAAACATAAGAGGAAGGGAATACAGCGGCCACAGCTAAGCTGATGGCGAGGGGTTTGCAAACAGAAGTCATAATCAATTCGAAAAAAGGCATGCAGCCAACGTCCCCGTAGGCTGCGTGAATACAAAGTGCCGCTGAACGAATGATGACGAAATCTGCAATGACGCCCGGCCCAAACTTAGCCAGAAATCAATAGCAGCAAAACGATAGTTAAAAATCGTATTGAAAAATCGGTTGTCGAAATATCCCCGTCCGCAGCACTTCACTTATTCTGGCCGGTATCCGGGCTGACAAGCATCACCATCTGACCTTCCCATGCACATTGCACAGTGGTAATGAAGGATGGTTTACCGCGTGAATCAAATCAAAAAGATCAGGTTGATTAATTGAGCTGACTAACGTGGCGCTTGTACACCGTTGCGGGGGCAGCACACTTTATGCAAATAAAACCTAGCATTGTGTTTCCCGTTTAACCGCAGACATGAGCATGTCTGCGAGCACCAAAACAGGGCTATTTTAAAGCTTCAGTGCGCCGGCGGCAAGTTCAATTATTTTGCCTGTGTTTTTTTGGGCCGCGGATTGGGCCAACTAGGCCAGCTGATCGAACCTGGCAGTGATCGACAGCCAGGCATCAAACAGGTTCTGGTGCAGGTTGGATATTTCCGTCAACCTGGCACCCACCTGGTACCAGTCTCCGCTGAGCCGTATGTGCAACAGCATGACCTTGCACGGTACCTGATAGCGCATGGAAGAAGACTGATCGATGCTGGGAATTTCCATCATCAGCCGGTAACTTTTGTTTGCCTCCAGCGCGATGGGCGATTGAAACAGAAAACCGGCGCGCGAGATATTCACGACCTTCAAAGGGATGGCGTTACCGTCTTCCAACTCCAAGGCAGCGCGCCAGGTGACATTGGCTCTGGGATTTTTTCTAAGTTCTATCATATTGCCAACTATTGCCAATGATCACTAACTGTTACTAACTGTTAGGCGGATTTTGCAAAAAAACTGCATTGTCAATTATTTACTTTTCTGCCCGTAACATTAGCACAATTTAATTTGCTGTTTGTACTTGTTTGTACTTTAACGCATTCGCCAAATTGAATCTGCATTTTCTCTCTGGCGACCCGCTCCGCCAGATCAGCAGGCAACATGCCGGGCTGATACGCCAGCATCAGGCGCATGCTGCCAGCATGTGCGACGACCGCTGCGGCGGCCTGACTATTTCCTGCCAGATCGTGCAGAAAATCGATCACTCTTGCCGCCATCGCGGTCACGCTCTCCCCGCCACCGGGTGCATACGCGGCGACATCCGCGGCCCAGGCGTCAATTTCTGCCCTGGGTATGACATCCCAGCTTTGCATCTCCCATTGACCAAAATGCATCTCCATCAGACGCGCATCGATGGTCGGGGATGGATGCAACAAACCCGCCAGCCGTGCACAGCGCTGCAAGGGGCTGGAAAAAACCGGGATGCCGGCAGGCAGCGTGCTCTGCAATTGCTGCAGCACCGTCCGGCAATGAATTTCATTGGCCGCAATATCCGCCTGACCGTAGCAGATGCCCGCCGCGATGTCGGGCTGTGGATGGCGGATCAGATAAAGCTGCATGGCATCCAGCGATCCATTAAGTTGTCCATTAAGCGAGATGGGGCACAGCCAGCAGGCCCAGATAAAATGCCACTTCCGATAGCTGTTGTATCGCGCCCAGGCAATCGCCGGTATAACCGCCGATTCTGCGGACAAACAGGCGCGCCAGCCACCAGCTGGCAAGCGCCAGGAAAACACATGCAGTCACCATGTTCGCCAGCGGAAGCAAGCCCAGATAGAGCAAACCAGCGGCGGGCAGCGCAACGCTGAGCAGGCCGATCAGCCATTCGGCGCTCGACATATGCTGAGCCAGAGGTTTGGCCTTGCCCTCCAGGCGCGCATATTCCAGCCGCCAGATCAGCGTACAAGAGGCGAGCCTGGACCAGGGATGCGCCATCAGCAAGGCCGGCACGACATAGTGAACCGGCAGGCTCGCCAGCAGCGTCATCTTAAAGACCAGCATCAATACGATGCCTATCGCGCCATACGCGCCCACGCGCGAATCCTTCATGATCTCCAGCACCCGCTCTGGCGTCATGCCGCCGCCAAAGCCATCGCAGACATCGGCAAAGCCATCTTCATGAAATGCCCCGGTCAGCCAGATACCGGCAACGGTGGCCAGCACCACCGCCACCGCCTGCGGCCATAGCAGCGAAGCCAACGCATAGACGGCTGCCGTCACCAAAGCGACAATCCAGCCGACCGCCGGAAAATATCGTGATGCCTGGTGCAGCCAGGCCGGATCAAAACCTACCCAGCGCGGAATCGGGATGCGCGTAAAAAATTGCAGGGCAATGAAGAACAGGCGCAGCTGATGCATATTTTCTCTCTAGATTCTTGAACTGCTTATTCGCCCGGGCTTAGGCCGGTCAGGCGCTTTTTTCACTGACCTGCGCTGATGAAAAAGTCGCCATCTGATTCATGAAATTGACCGCCGCCTGCACCAGAGGATAGACCAGCGCCGCACCGGTGCCCTCACCCAGGCGAAGATCAAGTTGCAATAGCGGACGTGCATCGAGTGCGGCCAGCATCCTGCTATGGCCACTCTCGTCCGAGCGATGGGCGAACACGCAGTAATCCAGGATGGACGGCTGCAATCTCGCCGCGACCAATAGGGCGCTACTGACGATAAAGCCATCGATCAGCAAGATCATGCGGCGCTCGGCAGCGGCCAGCATGGCGCCGACCATCATGGCGATTTCATAGCCGCCGAAAGTCGCCAGCACCTGCAGCGGATCGTTGACGTTTGCGTGCAAACTGACGGCCCGCTCTATCACCTGCTGTTTATGCAAAATGCCTTCAGCGTTCAAACCGGTTCCGGCGCCGACACAGTCGGCCACCGCGATACCGGTCAGCTTATGCATCAAGGCGGCAGCGGCGGTCGTATTACCTATGCCCATCTCGCCAAAACCAAGTACATTCCCCGGCAGATCCTTGAGCAGTTGTATGCCATGCTGCAAGGCCGTTTGACACTGCTCTGGCGACATCGCTGCCTGCTGCGCAAAATTGCGCGTGCCAGGCGCGACTTTCCGGTCGAGCAGAGTTTCACGCTGACCAAAATCGTGATTGACGCCGGCATCGACGATATGCAGAGCCATGCCGTTTTGATTGGCAAATACATTGATCGCAGCGCCCTGCGCCAGAAAATTCTCTACCATTTGCCAGGTGACATCCTGCGGAAACGCAGAGATGCCCTCTGCCACCACGCCATGATCGCCGGCAAACACGATAATCGCCGGCTGCGACAAACTCAGCTGCGTGCTTTGCTGTATCAAGCCTATCTGTTGGGCCAGGCTCTCCAGCCTGCCCAGGCTGCCCAAAGGCTTGGTCTTATCGTTGACACATGCTGTCAGGGCATCTGCCAGTGCGGCATTTTGAGTCGAGGGGATATGCGGAAGCGTCATCATAATCAGTAACAGTCAATAAATTGGTTCGCCAGAAAGCTGGCAAGTGTAGTGCCTAAAACGCACTTGAACAAATGATTCGATTGAAATGCCGGTATTCATTTGTCTCATGTCAAGCATCCAAAAACACCCTGCCTGTCACGTAGCGCTGATGCGCCTGTCAGGCAAGGCAGCCGGAAACCCGCATGGATATTGCGTTACAGGCCTGCTATCAATTTATACAATTGATCGCACGCTTTCTGAACAGCCCATCCGCGTGCGCTGGCCGGTCTGCACCATGTGAACATCCACCATAGCAATGACCGGCAATTTGCGCTAGCATCGTTTTTTTTCGCCATCTTCGGTTCCATGAAAAACTCCGCCGAGTACTACAGCCAGCAATACAATGCGCGCGCCAGCATTCCCGATCACCCTTACGTGTTTACGCGCTGGACCGAGCAATCGGCCTGGGTAAGGCGCAGTAACGCCGGCATGTATGACCTGATGTATGGCGAGTCCGCAGGCGAAAGGCTGGATATCTTCCCGACGCGCCAGGAACATGCGCCTCTGGTGGTGTTCATCCATGGCGGCTGGTGGCGCTCTCTGGATAAATTTGATTTTTCCATGCTGGCCCCCGCATTCACCGCTGCCGGACTGAACGTGGCGATGACCAATTACACGCTGGCGCCAGACGCAAGCGTCGAGGACATCGTGAGGCAGCAGTTGCGCGCCCTCGCCTGGCTGTATAAAAATGCTGAAAAGTACGACATCGACCGCAATCGCATCATCATCGCCGGGCATTCTGCCGGCGCGCACCTGGCTGCGATGATGATGGCCGCCAGCTGGACTGCCTATGACCAGGCTTTGCCGGCCAACCTGATCAAGGCTGGCGTCTTGCTGTCTGGCCTATACGATCTGGAACCGGTATTGCATGCCGATTTCGTCAACGTCGATTTGCAACTGACGCCTCAGCGCGTCTTGCCGCTATCCCCTGGCCTGATGCCGCTGACGCAAAAAATACCCTTCATTACGGCGGTAGGCGGTCAGGAATCGGATGAGTTCAAACGCCAGACGCAACTGATCGGGCAAGCCTGGAGCAAGCATCACCAGGCGCAGATCAGCCTTCCGGAAAGCAATCATCTGACGATCTGCGACGCCTTGGCAGATCCCGGGCATGCGCTCTTCAAGGCAGTGGTCGCACTGGCAAATTCGCTCTGAAACCCGATGCGCACGGCAATCTCGATACTAGGACCGGTCAGTAATAAAACCGCTTAGTAATAAAACCTGTTAACCAGCACGACAGCCCAGGTTGCGACCGCAATCAACAGTGTCAGCAACACCGCCGCGCTGCCAAAATCCTTGGCGTTTTTGGATAAGGCGTGGCGCTCAAGCGACACCCTGTCTACCACCGCCTCTATCGCCGAATTAATCAGCTCGACAACCAGTATCAGCATCAATACCGCGATCATCATGAGCTTTTCAAAAGCGGAAACTGGCAGCAGCAAGGCGATGATGCTGCCGCAACCGACCAGCAGCAATTCCTGACGAAATGCATGTTCATTTTTCCAGGCAGACTTAAATCCATCAATCGAGTAAAAAAAAGCGGCAAAAATCCTCCGCAAACCACTTTTACTCTTAAATTCGCTAATCGCCTGCTCTTGATCGGACATCTGAAATTCCTGTTATGAAGAATAAAATTGATAATAAATCGATGCGCCAAATTCTAACAGCTCAAGGCACTCTGCAGTAATTACCGGGCGATGTCTGATATTGATCAAATATTTTTGCAAATGAGCATGCTTTTTGTCATTTATCTGCTGACAGAGCATTTCACATTATGGTATAACATTCATATTGCAACGCACCAAACTTATGATGATAAAAGATACTGCACCTCACGAAAAAACGACCATTCAGGTCATCGATAGACTGGTATCACTGCTGGATGCCCTGTCGCACTATCAGGACCCGGTGAGCCTGAAGGAACTGGCCATCGTTACCGGCCTGCACCCCTCTACCGCACACCGCATCTTGAATGATCTGGTCACGACCAGGTTTGTTGACCGTGCCGACGGTGGCCATTATCGCCTTGGCATGCGGCTGCTGGAGCTTGGCAATGTCGTCAAGAGCCGCCTGAACGTGCGTGAAGCGGCGATAGAATTCATGCGCGCCCTGCACCGCCAGACGCAGCAAACCATCAATCTATCGGTACGCCAAGGAGACGAGATCGTATATATCGACCGTGCCTTCTCTGAACGTTCTGGCATGCAGGTGGTGCGCGCCATCGGCGGCCGTGCGCCACTGCATCTGACATCCACGGGCAAATTGTTTCTGTCGCTCGATGAACCCAAAGCGATACGCGCCTATACCACGCGCACCGGTCTGGCCGGACACAACAAAAATTCCATCACTGACCTGGCCAAGCTGGAAAAAGAACTGGCAGAAGTGAGGGAAAATGGTTATGCCCGCGATAATGAAGAGCTGGAGCTGGGCGTGCGCTGCATGGCCGCAGGCATCCGCGACGACAGCGGAAAGATGATCGCTGGCTTATCGATCTCGGCACCGGCTGACCGCTTGCAGGAAGAGTGGCTGAAAGACCTGATCGCTACTGCAGAACAGATCTCGGCGACATTGGGCTATGTCGCCCCATAAATGAGTGTCGAACAAGCAGGCATCAAACACCTGCATTAAACCTTGGCGGCGATGCGCTCCAGCCTTGGCAGATAGTAATTATCGCCATTTAGCGAGAACATCAGCCGCCTGACCTGGCCGGTAATGAGTTCGCGTTTGACAAACCCGATGTAACGCGAATCCTTGCTGTTGTCACGATTATCTCCCAGCATCAGGTACTGCCCTGCCGGCACCGTTACCGGCCCGAACGTACGCATGGCCGCCCTATCGGGCATGACTATCACGTCATGCTGCAAACTCCCCAGGCTTTCTTTAAATACCAGCTGCTGGCTGGGATATTCGCGCACAGGCGTCAGATGCCCGGCATCACGGCTAACCGGCGTATAGCTTGCCTCAACGCCATTGATGACCAGTTTTTCATTGCGCATTTCCACCACATCACCCGGCACGGCAACCAGGCGCTTGACCAGGCGTATGCCGTCTTCCGGCGAACTGAAGGTGACGATATCGCCGCGCTTGGGATCGGCGACTTGCTTAAGGATAACGTCGGTAAACGGCAGCTTGATATCATAGGCAACGCGGTCACAGATCACCCTGTCGCCCTCCAGCAAATTCGGATACATGGAACTGGAAGGCACGAGATACCAATCGGCCAGGGCGCTGCGCATCAGCAGCATGCAGAAAACGAAGGTCAGAAAACCTTTATTGTCGGCCACCAGCTTACGCAGATTGAACGACTTGAGCATTTGATTAAATGGCATATTCTTCCTCGCTTAGGGACAGGACGGTACGGGAAGATAGACAAAAAAATGCCCCGAAAGTTCGGGGCATTTTTATCAAACAAAAACAACAAACAAAATAAAGCTTATTTTGCGTTCATCAGTGCCACTGTAGTATCGAGCATACGGTTGGAGAAACCCCACTCGTTGTCGTACCAGCTCGATACTTTCACCAGACGGCCAGACACTTTGGTCAATGTTTCGTCGTAGGTGCTTGATGCCGGATTGTGGTTGAAATCCACAGAAACCAAAGGCGCAGTGTTGTAATCCAGGATACCCTTCAAGGCGCCTTCGGATGCAGTCTTCAACACTTTATTGACTTCTTCTACCGTCGTATCGCGCGCAGCGATGAAGGTCAGGTCAACGACAGAAACGTTGATGGTTGGTACGCGCATGGCGTAACCGTCCAGCTTGCCATTCAGTTCCGGCAATACCAGGCCAACAGCGGCAGCAGCGCCGGTCTTGGTCGGGATCATTGATTGTGTGGCTGAACGTGCACGACGCAAGTCTTCGTGCATGACATCCGTCAATACCTGGTCATTGGTGTATGCGTGGATAGTGGTCATCAGGCCGTTGACGATGCCGATGGCATCGTTCAAAGGCTTGGCCAAAGGTGCCAGGCAGTTAGTCGTGCAGGACGCATTGGATATCACGGTGTCAGTGGCTTTCAGAACGCTGTGGTTCACGCCGTACACGACAGTTGCATCGACATCTTTGCCGCCCGGTGCAGAAATGATGACTTTTTTGGCGCCGCCAGCGATGTGCGCAGAGGCTTTTTCTTTGGTCGTGAAAAAGCCTGTGCATTCCAGCACGACGTCAACATTCAGTTCGCCCCAAGGGATATTGGCTGGATTGCGTTCTGCAAAAACCTTGATCTTGTCGCCGTTGACGATCATGGTGTCGCCTTCGACTGTGACCGTGCCAGGGAACTTGCCGTGGGCGGTATCGTAACGCGTCAGGTGGGCGTTGGATTCTGCATTGCCAAGGTCGTTGATGGCAACGATCTGGATTTCGTTTTTAAACTTACCACCTTCGTAATGTGCGCGAAGGATGTTACGGCCGATACGGCCATAGCCGTTGATTGCGACGCGAATCGTCATGGTTTTATCTCCAAAGGACTAAACAAAAATCACCAAAAATACAAAAACTACTCAAAAAAATCAATGCAAGGAGCTAGACGACGGCAATGCATCGACCGAAGCCATCAGCACCGATAAATCCTGCCAGCCATAACCTGCCTCAATTAAATCCAAGCCATCCCAACTGAAATTTTGTTCGAGCAACAAAATACCACCGAGCTCTTCATAAAAATTTCTGGCGATGGCGTTATCTGCTATCACCCACACCAACAAACTATTGCCACCGTGTGCCTCCAGGGTACGCGCCACTTTCCGCACCATGCGGCGACCGATGCCGGAACGTTGCCAGGTCGGACGCAGATAAACGGCGGTTAATTCGGCGTTCATGCCAAGTTTAGGCTCGGACAACAACATGCCGGAAGCAAAGCCGATGACCTGCCCTTCAGACTCGGCAACAAACACACAAATGCGCTCACCCGCTGCCGGCAAGGCTTCGAGTATGGTGCGCCAGTGCGTAACGCTGTCTTCCAGCCGCATGCTATCGAGATAGGAATCCGGAATAATGCCGCGGTAAGTGGCCAGCCAGCTTTCTATGCGCACTGCCGCTATGGCTTCTGCGTCCGCTACGGTAGCACGGCGCAGCTGGATCTCTTTGATATTGCTCACAGTATTCAAAATAATATCTGACAATATCAGGCCAGCGTTGTTTTAACTTTAGCCACCACGTTATCCACGGTGAAACCGAAGTGCTTGAACAATACGCCCGCCGGCGCTGACTCGCCGAAAGTATCGATACCGACGACAGCACCTTCCAGGCCGACATACTTGTACCAGATGTCAGTCACACCAGCTTCGATGGCAATGCGCGGCAAACCCTTGCCTAAGACGCTCGCTTTGTATGCGGCATCCTGACGATCGAATACGTCGGTACAAGGCATGGATACGACGCGCACGGCGATGCCTTGCTGCGCCAGCTCGGCGGCAGATTTCACGGCCAGCTCAATCTCGGAGCCGGTCGCGATCAACACGGCCTTAGCGTCAGCGGCATCCTGCAAGACATAGGCGCCGCGAGCGATATCGGCTATCTGCTGCGCGCTGCGCTCCTGGTACGGCAAATTCTGGCGCGAGAAAATCAAGGTCGACGGACCGTCGTTGCGCTTGACCGCAAACGCCCAGGCGGCGGCAGACTCGACCGTGTCGCATGGACGCCAGTTATCCAGGTTAGGGATCAGGCGCATGCTGGAGATATGCTCAACCGATTGATGCGTAGGGCCGTCTTCGCCCAGGCCGATGGAGTCATGCGTGAAGACGAATAAGGTGCGGATTTTCATCAGCGCCGCCATACGGATCGCATTGCGGCTGTAATCGGAGAAAGTCAGGAAAGTCGCGCCGAACGGGATATAACCGCCATGCAGGGCGATACCGTTCATGATCGCGCTCATGCCGAACTCACGCACACCATAGTTGATGTGGTTGCCGGCCTGATTGGCGCGTACCGCCACGCATTCTTTCCAGTTCGTCAAGTTAGAGCCGGTTAAGTCGGCAGAACCGCCCAAGAACTCTGGCAGCGATGGCGCAAACGCCTGGATCGCGTTCTGGCTCGCCTTGCGGGTAGCGATATTTTCTTTTTTCTCTACGCATGAATCGATCGCCGCCTTGACGACAGCATCGAAATTGGCCGGTAAATCGCCCTTCATGCGGCGCGACAGCTCTGCCGCTTGTTGCGGGAATTGTGCGCTGTAGGCGGCAAATGCCGCATTCCATTCAGCTTCCGCTTTGGCACCAGCCGCTTTTGCATCCCAGGCGCTGTAGACATCGGCAGGCACTTCAAACGGNNTCTGAAGTCTTGGCAGCGGCGATAGCCTGATTGACGGCATTGACGTCATGGCCATCGACTGCACGGATCACGTTCCAGCCATAGGCTTCAAAACGTTTTGGCGTATCGTCGGTGAACCAGCCTTCAACATGGCCATCGATAGAAATGCCGTTATCATCCCAGAATGCGGTCAGCTTATTGAGTTGCAAAGTGCCGGCAAGAGAACAGGCTTCGTGTGAAATACCCTCCATCAGACAACCGTCGCCCATGAAGGCATAAGTGCGGTGATCGACGATGTTCAGGCCTGGCTGGTTGAATTCTGCCGCCAGCAATTTTTCGGCAATTGCCATACCCACCGCATTGGTAATGCCTTGTCCCAAGGGACCGGTGGTGGTCTCTACGCCAGGAGTGACGTGAACTTCAGGATGGCCTGCCGTCTTCGAATGCATCTGGCGGAAATTGCGGATCTCTTCCATCGGCAAATCATAGCCAGTCAGATGCAACAGCGAGTAATGCAGCATAGAGCCGTGGCCATTCGACAGGACAAAGCGGTCGCGATTGATCCATTTGGGATTGGATGGGTTATGGCGATAATGTCCGGCCCACAAAGCTACGGCGATTTCCGCCATCCCCATAGGCGCACCAGGGTGACCTGAATTGGCTTTTTGTACAGCGTCCATGGACAAGGCGCGAATCGCATTGGCCATTTTGGTGGTGACAGCGGAGGTAAGAGATGAAATCATGGCTTTTATAGGTGAACTGAAGGTAGGCTAAAAAGAAGGCTAAAGACGTTTTAAATCGCTGGTGAGCAACGCGGCCACAAGGCGGTTAAGCCGTATTGAGCTGCAAAGCCTATTATTTTACCAGAGCAGCGGACGCCATAATACAATTGCAGCCGGCCTTAGCCCAAAATTGCGCTCACCAACGATTGCCATTGAAGTTTGCCACTGGATTTACCGTTCAGTACGACGCGATGCCATTTTGGCATTTCAGCATCCCACGTATCCCATATTTATCGCACCAACTACTTTCATGCCACGCTTTTATTGTCCGCTTCCCCTCACCATCGGTGCCCTGATCAAGCTACCGGAGGCTACCGCCCACCATATATTCGTGCTGCGCCTGAACGCTGGCGACAGCATACAATTGTTCAACGGCGAAGGCGGCGCTTACGTAGCCAGCCTGACATCGGTAGAAAAAAAACAGGTCAGCGCCGAGATCAAGGTATTTCTGCCGGACGAAATTGAGTTGCCTTTTGCCCTGACGCTGGCGCAGGCCTTGCCCGAAGGTAGCAAGATGGATTGGATCATAGAAAAAGCCATAGAGCTGGGCGCCAGCACAATCCAGCCTTTGTCGGCACAGCGCTGCGTGGTCAGGCTATCAAGCGAGCGCGCCGAGAAAAAAATGGCGCACTGGCAAGGCATTATTGAATCTGCCACAGAGCAATGCGGGCGCAACCGGCTGGCGCACCTAGCCGACCTGATGGATGTGCAAAAGTGGCTGGGGCAACAGGACATGCATAAGCGCATCCTGCTGTCGCCGCGCGCAGAACACTCGCTGGCCGACTGGTCACGCCATCAGGCCCCGCAGGCGATGACCTTGATGATAGGACCGGAAGGTGGCTTTTCCGAAGCAGAAGAACAGCTGGCGATACGCCACGGCGCACTGGCCATGAGCATGGGGCCGCGCGTACTGCGCACAGAAACCGCAGGCTTGGCGGCAATCGCCATACTCAATGCCGCCTGGGGCGGCATGTAATTGACGATAGAACACGGTTGTTATAAAAAAATCTGAAAACTGGCTCGCCCATCACGCAATACCCATGCGGGTTTCCAGCCTATCGCGCTTGAAACCCGCATGGACATTGCGCGGTGGGCATGCCGACATTTGAACTTTTTGATATGTTCTTGATATGCAACACCGGAATAGCACCGGAATAAAACCGAATTGACTGCGAATTAACTGTGGAATTCAAAGCGAGAGTCATGCAAAATTCACAATCCCTGCCTGCTTTCCGCGTTACGATACTTCCGGTGTTTTTATTTCTCCTTTTGAAAGGTCGATCATGGGACTTCTTGACGCAGCTTTAGGCATGTTAAATGGCAATCAAACACAGGACGCACAGGGAAATGACCCCAAGACGATGTTGATTCAGGCGGCAATTGGCATGCTCAGCAATAGCCAGAACCAAGGCGGCGGCTTGCAAGGCATTATCGGCGCCTTGCAAAACGCAGGCTTGGGCGATGCGGTCAGTAGCTGGATAGGCACGGGGCAAAACCAGCCGGTGTCTGGCGAGCAAATCCAACAAGCGCTGGGTGACGATCAGCTATCAGAACTAGCCAATGCAGCAGGAATTTCACAAGATGATGCGGCCGGCCATCTGGCGCAATTTCTTCCTGGCATTATCGATAAACTGACGCCGAACGGTGAAGTGCCCGCCCAAGGCAGCATTAACCCCGCAGATCTCCTGCAACAGTTCTCTTCCATGTTCGGAAATCGCTAAACAGTAAAAAATGCTAAGTGCATTCTGAGGTGGGGAAGCTGACTTCAACAGCTTCCTGAAATTATGCTGATTTATGCAAAACACAGTTGGGCGACCCAAAACCCAGATGCTTGTATTTTGAAATATGAGGTTAGCGAGCAGAACGCGAATGGCAGAAATGGGGCGAAAGCAGGCATACAACCGAATCCAGTAGATATAGGGTTAAGTCGTGCGTAAGCTATCGCACTTGCCACTCAGGCAATTTTTGAGGCAACTGAACAACTTCGCTTGTTTGGAAATTGCTACGAAAGTGAAATGCGCGGCGTCCATGGAAGCTGTCTGCCTTTCCTGGTTATTTAGTACTGATAAAAATTACAGCATATTGCCGAAAGCATTGCAGGGCAACAGTTACGAAGGAACTGCCTCTCCAGGATAGGTGGGCAGACCGCCAGCTTAGGCAGAATTTTTTCACCCTATTTGAAGTTAGGCAACTCAAATCATGTCCACTGATGAACTATATGCAGAACTAAAAGGCGACATCGCCCTCGTTGCCAATCCGTTGTTCGAATTTTCAGAAAAATGCCTCAAAGAGCGAGGCAATTTTCTTCCGCATGGCGCAGTGCTAGATGCGAACGGAAAAGTTGGGCTTGTTGCCGCTTCACCCGATCCAAACGGTAGGTCAAATTCCACTGAGGTTTTGCCTCTCCTGCACGAGGGGCTTCGCGCTCAAGCAAGGGAAAGCGATTTGGTAGCTATCGGTGTCGCCGAAAATGTCACGGTCACGCCGCAAGGTCAGGCATCCACGGAAGCAATCAAAGTACTTTTTGAGCATAAGCGAGGGCTGGTTGTAGCGATCTACCTTCCATTCAAAAAGAAATTCCTGCGCGGCTACTCATTCGGCCAAGCGTTCACCGTTGTGACTACCGGAGAAGTCAATGCGTGGGCCGGCTCCGTTGCCTAACATCCCGGTCGAGGCGCGGCTTTGCCGCTGGGATGCTCCGCCAGCAAGCCGGCTCCGCGCTCCTCACCCAGCACGTTAGATTTCATATTAATGGAACCGCAGGTAGTCCCATTTACAGCCGATGGCTCCTCCAAATGGGCGGGCATGGGTGATTACATCCTCATTTCCCCAAACCAAATGCATCGCATTGCTATCACTTATGAAGGTGAGCCACCTCACGGCGATTCGTACCATCGAGGCACTATAGACGGCGAAGCCTTCCCTGGGTTCGTTTGGGGCTGCATGTTCGCATTTTCTTCGTGCTCACGTTACGTCGTTTTTAGCTGGATGTCCAAGCTCATAGCACGGCAAACAGCCGTCGTTGATCTCCAAGAGAAACGTTACTCGTTGTTGCCAGAGTATATCTATGACTTCACCGTTACTTGGCCTACCATTACTGCCAAAGGTCAGCAAGATAGTGGCAAGCAATTCACTTTCGACGGATGCGAAAAGTGGTTACCCTACTGAAATCTGACATAACATTCGGTCGGAATGGCCGTGATGCGGATCCGTTCTTTCTTTATTTATGGGTGGCCATCCGCTCATCTCGACGTTAAAGGACCACATTTTCGAGCCCTGACCGTCCGCAATCAGTCTAATTTTGTCTATCGTGCCAGCCGCTGAGGGGCGAAATCTGTCATTGATATTTTTTTAAATAGCTGACCACAATCGGCACAATCCGGCTGGTCGCGAACGCCTACTGCCAGGTGAAAAAAATAGCAACATGAAGCACAGCAGTCGATCAGTAGCGGTCACTCAGGCTACAACCTTCATCTTGCTAATCATGCCTAGTTCGTCGGGACGTAAGGTCAGCACCGATACGCCGGAGGCTGTAACGGCAACGGTGTGCTCGAACTGTGCGGAAAGCGACCCGTCTCTTGTCACAACAGTCCAACCGTCAGCCTCAGTTCTCACACTCCGTCCGCCTTGATTGAGCATCGGCTCGATCGTGAAAACCATGCCCTCAAGGAGGGCGAGGCCAGTTCCCGGCTTTCCGAAGTGCAGAACCTGCGGTTCCTCATGCATCTCCCGGCCGATGCCGTGACCACAATATTCGCGCACCACAGAGTAGCCATTTCGCTTGGCATGACGTTCGATCGCCGACCCGATGTCTCCGAGCCGCGCGCCCGGGCGAACCGCACGGATGCCCTTCCACATTGCTTCGTAAGTGGTCTGGACCAACCTTTTAGCAGCTAGGTTTACCTCACCAACGAGATAAGTTTTGCTGGAGTCTGCGATATAGCCATTTTTTTCAAGCGTGATGTCGAAGTTGACGATGTCGCCGTCCTGCAGCACGTTGGATTGCGATGGAACACCATGGCAGACTACATCGTTCACCGAAGAATTCAACGCAAACTCATAGTCATATTGGCCCTTGCTTGCTGGTCGAGCCTGAAGATCATGGACGATAAACTGCTCAACCATTTCATCGATCTGAAGTGTCGACATGCCGGCGAGGGAGGTTTTATCCAGCAGCCCGAACACGGACGCCAGCAGTCGGCCGGATTCGGCCAGCAACGCCAGCTCCTGAGGTTGTTTCGTCATGTTTCACTCACAGCCAGTGGCTGAGCCGAAACGCCTGCGGAACTGAGCTCGCGCTTCATGATCTCATTGAAATTGAGTGTCGGATTGGTTTCGCACAGCATGCCTACCCTGATCCAATAGCCAGCCTGTGCATTGATCGAACGGCACGATACTTTGATCGCCCTGCGCACCTGATCGTGTAAATCATCATCTATGTTTACAATTCCCATTTGTTTCTCCATGTATGATTCATATACGATCAGTATATTCTTCATATATAAAAAAGCCAAGGGCCATGTCGAAAACTCTTCCGTCTTAGTCTGCTAAAAAACGTTTTCAGAACTAAGCGAACATCAGCTATTGGGAAGTTAATCAGCGTATAGAACGGATGTTCTCGGTGGTGATTTATGCCCATAATCGCCACAATCTGACTAACAACTATCAGTCTAAAGCAGGCAAAGGCACACAGGATCAATTCCAGCCTATTGGAGTTTCGAGAAATTGCGTACAAAAGACTGATTCCGACTCTTGCATCTAACCAGATTGGACTTCGCGACTCCTGCTATCCGACATCAACGCACTATCAACATCACCTAGAAATAGACGATAGTTTGTTACACTGCGGGTTTTGCGCGTGCCAGCATCTACCCGTTGCTGCCCATTACTGCGCGCTACCCCGAAGGCATTCCACCATGAGCTCACCCACCGCGCGACCTACCCCGCTAATCAGCTGGACCGAAAACGACGAGCAATGCTCGCTAAGATGGCATTCTGAAAATGGCTCGCCCGCCCCCAAACGCGTGCAGATTGCCGATGACCGGATGACCGCCGATGCGGCTTACAAACTCGCCTGCGAAGGCACTGCCCTGCTATGGCGCGGCGACTTTCAAAATGCGCGCCAGCTGCTGCAGGCGATGGCCAGACGCATAGACAAAAAACCGGAAAAATCCATAAAGAAAACAAAGCAGCCCGCCAGCGCCACCGAGGCATTTCATTTGCACCGGCAAGCGCAATCGCAGCGTGCGCGTGTGCTGGCAATGCTGTTACTGCCTTTCAATGCCGACTACACAATTCCCCTGCGCCGCGCACCGGACGTACAGCAAGCCTGCACAGAAGCCTACGGCGCGCCAAGCGATGCATTTGTCGCCTCCATGCGCGAGTTGCTTGGCATAGTCGGTGCGCATGAGTGGCGCAAAAAAGGGGTAGAGATCGCCGCACTGGGCGGACGCATACATCCGCATTACGGCGTGTTTTCACCGGTGCGCGGCGAGTATATCGACCTGCTCGCCAAAGCGCCGCTGCCTTCCACCGAACTGGCTTTCGACATCGGCACCGGCACCGGCGTTCTGGCCGCGCTACTGGCACGCCGCGGCGTCAGGAAAATCATCGCCACCGACCAGGACCCGCGCGCGCTGCAATGCGCCAGCGAAAATCTGGCCGCCCTCAATGTCGCTCCGCAAGTGGAGCTAGTCGCCGCAGACCTGTTCCCGCAAGGCCGCGCGCCCTTAATTGTCTGCAATCCGCCCTGGGTTCCGGCACGCCCGAATTCCCCCATAGAATTTGCCGTATATGACCCGGACAGCCGCATGCTGCGAGGCTTTTTAGCCGGAGTAGCCGCACATTTAACTGAAAATGGCGAAGCCTGGCTGATCTTATCTGATCTGGCGGAACACTTGGGTTTGCGCAACTCGGCTGAACTCTGGTCCTGGATAGATGCCGGCGGCCTGGAAGTCATAGGCAAAATGGACATACGTCCGCAACAC